>Ga0055584_100003042_pt1 | contig 16578 bp, 12 predicted proteins | sample OSDHelmetaG_FD_58716 | JGI IMG/M metagenome (GOLD analysis project Ga0055584, IMG submission 58716) | Pelagic marine sediment microbial communities from the LTER site Helgoland, North Sea, for post-phytoplankton bloom and carbon turnover... | ecosystem: Environmental > Aquatic > Marine >... | reverse complement strand
GCCTCTGGCCCAGCTGGACCCCTTGGGCGCCCAGATACTGATGCGCCGTCTGCGGGAGGTGGCCGACCAGGGGCTGGCGGTGTTGATCGTTGAGCACCGGCTTGAGGCGACCCTGCCCTATGTGGACCGGGTGGTGCTGATGGAGAACGGCCACATCCATAGCCAGGGGCTGACCCAAGGGGGCGCCTTGAACGCCGCGCAGCACCACGCCGCCCTGCGGATGGGCCTGAGCGTGCCAGGACAGACCCCTTCCGTTTTCGCCCAAGCCCAGCCTGTAGGAGACTTGGTGCTGGACCCTGGCACTCTGCAGCACCGCTACTGGGGGGCCGAGAACGACGCCCTGGTACCCACCTCCTTGGTCTTGCACGCGGGTGAACGGGTGGCCTTGCTGGGGCCCAACGGGGCAGGAAAAAGCACTCTGCTTGGCTTGCTCACCGGTCAACTTGGGCCCGAGCGCCCAGGCGTGGTGGGCGTGCCCCAAGACCCGGACTTGTGCCTGTTCTGCTCCACGGTGGCCAACGAAGTGGCCTATGGGCCGGTGGACCAGCGAATGCCGGACGCCGAGCGGCGCACTCAATTGGCAATGCAGGCGCTCTCAGTGGCCGACCTGGCACACAGGGCGCCACACGCCCTGAGTCGCGGTCAGCGCCTACGGGTTGCGGTCGCCGCAGCCCTGTCCTGCGCACCTCAAGTGCTGGTGCTGGACGAACCCACCTCCGGCCAGGACCACGAGCAGGTCGAGCAGATGATGCACGCTCTGCGCGAGGCACTGAAGAACGGCGCACTGGTCTTTGCCACCCACGATGTGGACTTGGCCCTGCGTCATGCCACGCGGGTGATGCTGCTGGAACACGGCTCAGTGGTCGCTCAAGGTAGCCCCGCGGAGCTGGCTGAACGCTTGCTGGCCATGAAAGGGGGGGCCTGATGGATCCCCGCACCCGATTGGGGCTGCTGATGTTCGCCGGGATTGCGGGCTTGTGTCTGGAGAGCCCCTTGGCCCTGGGCGTTCTCTGCATGCTCTCCACGGCCCCAATGCTCGCAGCGGGCATCTCCGCCATCTGGCTACGTCGAGGGTTCGCTGCCGCAGCGGCCATTGTCTGGGGTACCTGCCTGTCCCAAGGACTGTTCTACGCCGAGCAGCCTCGGGTGCCACTGTTCTCCCTGGGTCCTCTCACCCTCTGGCGAGAAGGTCTGATCTACGGACTGGCCCAATCTCTGCGCCTGCTGGCCCTGTCCATGGCCGGCTTATCCATGGCCGTCTCCACTCCGCCAGATCGCTTACTGGCTGCACTGCGTGCACTAAAGGTGCCCAGCGGCCTGGCCCTCATGACCAGCGCCGCTCTGCGCTTTCTACCGAGCGTTGGCCAAGAAATCCTGGTCGTGCGGCGGGCCCGTGCACACCGCGGGCGGCCCGTTTGGAAGCGCACACCCTGGGCTTGGATGATGCTGGAAATCTCTCTTCTACGCCCAGTAGTGGCCCGCGCTTGGCGTAGGGCTCTGACCCTGGCAGAGAGCCTGGATGCCCGAGGATTCGATCCCGGTGCGGCACGCAGCATGCGCCGGCCCTTAAAAATGAACGCACTGGATTGGGTTGCCTTGGGCATCCTGGGCAGCACGACAGCAGCATTGGCCACCGTGCGCATTCTCCACCTGCTCTACGTGGCCGAGGTCATCTGGTGGCCCAGTCTGCGGCCGGTATATGCCTTTGTGCGGGTGTGGCTCTGACCGTGTTTCGGACTAAATTTCACTGATCTCAGAGATGTCGCTCACCCAGCAGCGCCGGCTCCAGACATCCCGTTAGAGAGTCGTCGGAAGTGGAGGAAAGCCGTGATCCAAAGGCCACCGGCAACCTGGCTGCTCGGTGCCTTGGCCTGTGTGGCCTTGGCGGCCGCGGGTCTCGTGTTCAGCGGACCAGCCTATCTGGGCTACCACGGCGCCGAGCTCTACGGCCATGCCTGGGTGCAGTGGTGGCACGGCGAGGCACTTCCTGCGTGGCCTGCCGGCACCGAGCTTGCCCACGGCGCGAGCCACTGGCCGGTGATCGACCCCCTGCCCACCTTTCTGGGAGCCGCTCTCGGCCGGGCGCTGGGCTACGCGGCAGCCTGGAATCTGCTCGCAATGGCCTCGGTCGGGGGCGCCTTTATGGGCGGTGCTGCCCTGGCAAAGCGCTGGAAGGGGGATCCTTGGGTCGGTGGAACGGTCTTAGCGCTGGGGCCAGCCTTAGCCGGCTCATTGGCGAGCGGACTGACCGAAGACTGGGCCTTGGGGCTCCTCGCGGGGGCCCTGGCACTGCTCAGCGGCAAGGAACACAAGGAGCTTGCGTTAGGCGGCGTTCTCTTGGGCCTGTGCATTTGGTGCGGCCTGTACTTGGCGTTGGTCGGGGCCGGCATCGCCCTGCTGCTGGGGGTTTGGCGCATCGCCCAAGACCGCAAAGCTTGGCGTGGGCAGGTCCTAGCCGGTGGGCTCGCCAGTGTCCTGGCCTCTCCGGCGCTCTGGCTACAAGGCAGTCGCCTAAGTGGAGAGGGACACCGTGCGGGCAATGTTCTGGCCCAGGTCGAGCCCCTCTGGCAGTTCAACCCCTGGAAGGGCGCGGATCTGGCAAGCTTCTGGGTGCCCGGCTCCCCGGACTTGGCGGCGGACGCCCTGGTTCGAATGCATCCGGCCTACTTAGGTTTTGGGGTCTTGGCCCTGGCTATCTGGGGTGGAAAAAGCCGCTGGTGGGTGCCAACATTGGCCTGGGTCGTACTCAGCACCGGAGAGCAGCTGCGCTGGGCCGGAGCGCCCCTGAACGTGAGCAACCCGTTCGTATTGGCCCTCCAGTCTCTTCCGCTGACCGGCCTGCTGAACCACTACGGCCGCCTACTTTTAGGGGCTCAGCTGGGCTTGGCTGTGCTCGCAGCGCGGGGTGCGATGAGAGCTCCTAAACATGTTCGGTGGGCGCTGCCTTTGATTCTGCTTGTAGAGCTGACCTGGGTGTCTCCGGCCATCTGGCCACTGCCCGTCACCTCGGCCCCCCAAGCCACTCTCCTGCAGGATCTCGATCCCCCCCTCCCAACAGGCGCGCTCCTCACAGTGCCCGTCGCTGGACCGGGAGTCCACCTACAACAACCGCTCTTCGAGCAAAGGCTGCACGGCTGGCCCGTGGCCGCAAGCCCAAACCGCCCTGGTGCACCAGGGGCGGTGACCCAAACCCAGACGGGTCGCTGGCTCGCAGGGCCAAAGGCCCAAGCGCCAACCGACTTGGACCTACGCGAACTCAAAAAAGCGGGAGTAAGCGCGATCTTCGTCCGCACCAGCCACATCGACTGGGTTGAGACCGGGCTGGGCAAGCCAGATCAACAAGGTCCAGGTGGCGCTCTGTACAAAATCGAGTAAGAGAGCCCGCTCTCGGAACCCGCTGTACCGGCATAGCCCCACTTTGACGCAGTGAAACCACTGAGAAAACGATCAAGGAGACTTCATCATGATGAGACTGAGCATCGCCCTTCTGGGATTAGGCAGCACCACCGCCTGCATCGGCGGAACCAACCCTCTTGAAGGTGTTTGGGTGTTCTTCGTCGACGCGGACTACGACACCACCAGCGATTCGGACTGCTCCGAGAACTACAACGATGCGGATTGTCCAGCCAGCATTAGCGACGAGGACAGCCCCTGGACCTTCGAGTCCACCGAGGAGCAGGACACCGACACCTTCGTGGCTCAGATCGTCGGCATTGGCGGCGGCCAGGCCATCATGTTCGTCAACGACCTGATTCTTACCGGTGAGAAGAACGACTCTGGCAACTGGCTCTTCATCTACGAAGACTTCCAGAACGTCGACAACAACTCCAGTCACGAGGCCGGCTACTCCTTCAAGCAGTCGGAGGAGTCCAGCGACGTTCTGAGCTTTAGCTTGGAGCAAAAGCGTGGCAGCTTCACAGGCAGCATGGAGCTCACCAGCCAAGCCACCATGAGCTGGTCGGAGAGCGACGTGTGGAATTCCGCGGAAGTGGGCATGTCCTCCTCCCAGATCCCTGCGAACAGCTACCTGAGCTCCGAGGGGATGTTTGGCAACAACCCGGTCGCGGCCGACTGCTCCGAGGGCCTGTGCGGGCTGAGCATCTCTGGCAGCAGCCAAATGGTCATCGGGGTGACCGCTGAACGCACCGATGTAAAAAACGAGGGCGACCTGGACGCGCTCGAGGACGACGGCGACTTTGGCTGGAACTTGGGTTCCGGCGACTGAAGCATCGACACCGGCCGCTAAATCGCAGCTCCTTCGGGAGAAACAGGGCGGGAGTTTCTCTTTACAGGGGCTCCCGCTCTTGCGTTTAGCCTCTCAACCACTCGCCGCTCTGACCGCCGCGCTTCTCGAGCAGGCGAACGGGTCCGATCTGTGGCCCCTTGTCGATCGCCTTGACCGTGTCGTAGACGCTGAGTAGGGCAGCCATGACCGCCGTGAGGGCCTCCATCTCCACGCCGGTCACCCAGGTGCAGCGCACACGGGCCCATGCGCGTATGCGCTGATCCGGCAGGGCTTGCAGCTCCACTTTCACACCAGTCAGCGGAACAGGGTGGCAGAGGGGAATCAGGTCGGAGGTGCGCTTGGCAGCCGCGATTCCGGCCAACTGCGCGATGGCCAGCACATCGCCCTTTTTCACGCGACCGTGGGTGATGGCGTCGAAGGCCGGCTTGCCCAGCTGAATGAATCCCTCTGCGACGGCCTGGCGTGCAGTGGGTTGCTTGTCCCCAACCTCGACCATGCGGGCGTTGCCTTGGGAATCGATGTGGGTCAGCTCAGACATGCACTCCTCCTCCCCACGCTGTATCCCCACACGGTATTCTCAGCGTCATGTTCTGGACCCTGATCATCGCCTGCGGCGAGCCACCGCCTCCGCCACCGCCACCACAACGGGCCAACAGCGCCTTGAGCGCGGCCCTGGAGGCGCTCTCGGAAACCCCAGATGTGACCCCAAAGGAGGGAGAGCCACCCCCAATGCCTCCGGCCAGCAGGGAGGGCACAACGGCATCCGAGCCAGAGCCCGGGCCCTGCCAAGACGCCCACCAAGCCTTAGACGCCTACAACAGACGCGTGGCTGGCGTGCAAGCCAGCGTGGCTCGGGCCGGAAACCAGGCCAACGACGCGGCGGCCGAGATGAGCCAGTGCTTGTACGATGCGGAGTGTTCCAGTGACGGGCGCCGCGCCGAGGCTCTCAAGAAGGACCTCTCAGAAAAGGAAGAAAAGGCCACTGCGGCGGCCCAGGCGCTCGGTCCAATGGAGGCCAAGCTCTTCGAGCTGAACCAAATCAAATCCACGGCATGTGCCAGCACCACCCGACGCCCAGGGCGCTGAACCACGTCCCGCGGTTTGACGCCAGCCCTGCACCCCTGCAAATTGGCGTGATGATGATTCTCCCGTCCCTCCTCGCCTTGTCTTGCCGCCCGGCACCGCCCACCAATCCGGCATTTGACGAGGCTGCGGCCTTTGCGCTGAGCAGCTTTGACGAAGAAGACCCGGTCAACCTATCTTTTGCCATCCGAGCAATCCAGGCACAAATCGTCCAAGACATCGACCTGGATGGGAGCTTGTTGGATCGCAGCCGCACGCCACAAACGATGAGCGAGCAGACCGCTGCAAGCTTTCCCGAGGTGCCAGAGCGGGATCCCGGACTGTGCCTGCCCGTTTCCGTGGCCCACATGAGCGCCTGGCCCATCACCGACCATGTCGTGGTGCAGCAGCTCGCCGATCAGCGACCTATCGAGCCTGCCTCAAAGGACAAATACGACCGCATCATCTTAGCGGGGGCGGACTGCTGGGCCACCCGGGACTGCGAGCTGCTGCGTACCGAGAACCCCCTGATCAAGGACAACTCGGTGATGACGCTGGACTACACCCTGTGGAAGGACCTGCGCTGGGTGGATCTGGGCCTGCCTGACCCTGCCGATGTTCCAGAGGGTGAAATCGCTGAGACGACAGGAGAGAACTGGGCGATCGTTGGCCGCAGCTGGATCTCGGAGTCCGCCCAAGCCACCCAGGGCGGGGCCAGCATCATGCAGTCCTACTCGGTCGAGGTCTGGCTTCCCCAGAACAACGAGCAGACCCTCCGAATGATGGCCCTGTGGAGCGAAACCCAGTTCGAAGACGGCGGTGGGCCTGGAGATGACGCGGTGGCCGGTACCACCCGCTACGGCATCCAGGGGATCTTCGATGCAGCGGACGACTGGATCCAAGATCAAGATTAGATCGCTATTTCTTCCACTTCTGGCCTTCCTTGACTTGCCAAAGGCGAGTTGGCGATCAACTTAGGACTTGGGCTGCGGACCCGCTCCCCTGACGATACTCTGACCAGAAGAGACAGCCGATCAACGCCCTTCTGCCAACTCTAATGCTCGTCTGGGGCGCGGGAAAATTTCTTCTTCCTGCCGCGATTCTCCTGCTCTTGCGCACGCTGCGCAAGCGTAGGCGCCGCGTCTTGATCAAAGGCACGTTTTCCCCTACACCCAACGGGGTCGCCGACCTGAAAGAGGCCTACCTGTGCCTGGGTGACGTGCTCTTGGCCCTGGGTAGAACGACCCCAAGCGTGTTTCATCGAACACCGCTTCCAGCCCTTGACTGCGAGCGCGCCAACGTCGCCACGCGCCGCGCCTGGAAAGAACTCGCACTTCCAGGACGCCCCCCGATCTTGCGCCGCAGCTTTCTGTTGGGACTGCTTCATGGCACCTTGCCCTCGGCTCGGGGGCGCTGGCGCTTCACCTCCCGGCAAGCCATCGACGCCCGGAAGGACATCGCAGCCGCCCTGCGTGGTGCCGGCCACCCCGTCGAAAGCGACGCGGCAGACGAGCTTCTGTCCATTCGCGCCGACGACAAGAATAAGCAGCGCAGACGCATGAGGGACGCCATGATGTTTGGCCTGTAGCGTGGGCCTATTACTCACGCTGACCACCATGACGCTGCGCATCTTGGTCTGAGCGCAGCCCCGACCCTGGGTAGACTGCACACATGCTGAACAACGAGCGCCTAGTCTGGATCCTGGACCTGTTGGTCCTACAAAGACTGATCCACGCCGGTCAAAAGACCGACGTGCTCAACCGTGGGCTAGAGCAGGCCCGCCACATCATGCTGGACAAGCGTGCAGAGATGCGCCGGCTGTTGGGCAAGCAGCGTGTCTCCTACAAGGTCGGTGAGATCGAGACCATCGCCTCGTTTCGCTTCAAGCCTTTGGAGGAGACCGCATCCGATGGAGAGCCCATCGTAGACGAGCGGGTGATCACCAGACAGGTTGCCGCAGCTCTTCAGCTGCCCTTTGTAGAAGTGGACCCCGTGCTGCTCGACTACAAGCTGGTGACCGAAGCCTTCGGCGGGCCCTTTGCTGAACGCCACCTGGTCATCGCTCTGCGGGACGACCCTGGCGAAATGGTCTGCGCCACTGCAGACCCCTGGAATGACGACGTCTTTGGTCAGATTTCGCGCCTAAAAGGCAAGCCGGTCAAGAAGGTCGTGGCGATGAAATCCGCGGTCATTCAGGTGGTCGCAGAGTTCCACGGATTCCGCCGTTCCATGCGCGCTGCGGCCGCGGACTTTCAAAGCGATCTGCCCGATATCGGCAACCTGGAGCAGCTGTACCGGCTGCAGTCCATCAACGAGCTGGATGCCACCGACCAGCCCGTTGTTCAGGCCGTTTGGTATGTCCTCAACTACGCCTTCGAGCACCGAGCCAGTGACATCCACATCGAGCCCAAGCGCGAGGAATCCTTGGTGCGGCTCAGGATCGACGGCGTCCTGCACACCATCCACCGGCTGCCCAAGGTGGTGCACCCTGCCATGGTAAGCCGCTTCAAGATGCTGGGTCGCATGGACATCGCCGAGCGCCGCAGGCCCCAGGACGGGCGCTTCAAGACCTCCCATGTCAGTCAGGAAATTGAGCTGCGCGTGAGCACCGTGCCTACCGCCTTTGGCGAAAAGGTGGTCGTGCGCGTCTTTGACCCCGACGTGCTGCTCCAAGACCTGAGCAAGCTGGGTTTTTTCCGCCGCGAACAGCTCATCTTCGAGCGGCTGATCTCCAACACGACGGGTCTCATTCTGGTCACCGGCCCCACTGGCTCCGGCAAGACGACCACGCTGTACAGCACCCTGCATCACATCTCGAACCCCAGGCTAAACATCACCACCCTGGAAGACCCCATCGAGATGGTGCACGAGCAGTTCAACCAAATGGCCATCAACCGCAACATTGGCTTTGATTACGGCGCGGGGATTCGCCACGTACTCCGTCAGGATCCAGACGTGATCATGATCGGTGAGATCCGAGATCCCGAGACTGCCCAGTACGCCGTTCAGGCCGCTCTCACTGGCCACCTGGTGCTGTCAACCCTGCACACCAACGATGCGGCTGGAGCGATTGGCCGGCTGATCGATCTGGGTGTCAAACCCTTTCTCCTGGCCAGTGTGCTGCTCGGCGTGGTGGCCCAACGCTTGGTCCGCCGAAACTGCCCACACTGCAGCGCAGACGACTGGCTGAGCGAGGAGCAGGCACTAAGCTTGGGAATCGTGGGGGCCGAAGGAAAAAAGCTCATGACCCAGGTGGGTCAGGGCTGCGTTCGCTGCCGTGGCACAGGACACTCTGGCCGATCTGGGCTGTACGAAGTCATGCCGATCACGCCGCGCATCCAGCGTCTGATCCACGATGGGTCCGCCAGCCAAGAAATCAAGAAAGAGGCGCTCAACGATGGGATGCTGACCCTACGGGATTACGGCATCAAGAAACTGGGCCGCGGGGAGACCACCTTCGACGAAGTGCTGGCCGCCACGGACGACTCCCAGCTCTTCTAAACCAACACGCGCCCTGGGTTAGTCTTCGCACCATGGCCACTTCCCACAAGTTGACTTGGGAGCTGCACACCCGGGCGGACATCACTGCTGCTTGGACCAGTCTCTCGGATACGGATCGTTTTAACCGACTGGCAAAGCTCGACTTTCGCTTCAAACCGGCTCCCCCAGGGTCCAAAGTACGCCGCATCGGCCAGGTACGGCGATTGGGCATGAACCTGAGTTGGGACGAGCTCCCCTTCACCTACGAAGCACCGCGCTGGTTCAAGACAAAGCGCATCTTCCATGGAGGACCTGCACGTGAGTTCAGCGCCACCCTGCAGCTAAAGAAGGCCGCCGATGGGGGCACCAATGTGCGCTACGTGGTCGAGTTGATACCCAGAAACGCACTGACCTCGCCCTTGCTAAAGATCGACATGCAACGCAGCACGCGTCCCCAACTGGACCGCGTGTGGAAGCTGCTCATAGCAGAACTCGATGCTGCTAAAGCTCCGCGGGATCTGGCGCCACCCGAGCTGAGTCCGGACAAGGAAAAGGCCCTGGGCCGCCTCTTGACCAAACTCCCCCAAGACGAGATCACCGAGCAGCTGGGTCGGTTCATTCGCTCCGGGGCCTTGCGAGATCAGGACCACATGGCACCGCCGACCCTGGCGGCGCGCTGGGAAATGGACGAGTGGCTCCTGACCCAACGGCTCATCCAGGCCACTGAACAGGGTCTACTCAGACTGAACTGTGAGATCCTCTGCCCCAGCTGCCGCAGTCCCCAGGCCCAAGCCGGGCTGGGCCCACAAGAGCTGCACTGTGCGAGCTGCGAGATCCCCTTCGATGACGCTCTGCCGGACAGCATCGTGGTCTCGTTCAGACCCAGCAAGACGGTGCGCGAGTTCGAAGTACCCCAAGACTGCGTGGGCAGCCCCGCACTGACACGCCACATCCTGGCCTCTCGCACCCTACTGCCCAACGAGAAGCTCGAGCTGGACATGAACCTCAGCCCAGGGTTCTACCGCTTGCGCACCTGGCCCAGCCGTGGCAGCGCCAGCTTAGAGGTGCGTCCTGGTCCCAGCTCGTCCTTGGAAGTTCAGGTGGCCCAGGATCGCATGAGTCCCCCCTTGCTTCGGGCTGAGCCCGGCGAAGTGAGCCTGATGCTCCAAAACACCACCGACCAGCCTATGCGCGTGGTTCTAGAGAGCAGCTGGAGCGCCACAGGAGAGCTCACCGCCGGACGCCTGGTCGAGCACTTGCCCAGGAGCGCGTCCCTGCTGCCAATCGGTTTGCCGGTTTCCAACGCCCAGACCAGCCGCCGCACCGTCTTGTCTGTGTTTCGTATTGGCAAGAGCGACTTGCAGGCCCTCAGCCACTTTCTCACGGCCGCTGGTGCCGAACAGGTGGTCCTGAGCCGATCTGGGGCGGCCCTGGCCGTCTTTGAGGAGAGCAAGGACGCCTTGACCGCCCTGCAGTCCTTGCCCAGTCCACAAGACCTTCGAGCCGGCCTGAGCCAGGGCATCGTCATCGAGCTGGGACAGGGTGCTGACCGCAGACCCACGGGCTCCACTGCACAAGCGGCACTGGCAGGTGCCCGCGCTGTAGCGGCTGGTCACGTGGCCTTGCGCAGCCAGGAGCAGGACCTGAACAAACACGTGGCTGAGCTCGGCTTGGTGTCCGTCAGCCCCTGGTTTTCCGAGCGCAGCGCGCAGCCGTACAGCTGGTTTAAGCTGAAATAATCAAACAACCTGGCGAGCACAACGACTCCATGCAACTCATGGTGCGTGGCGGTGCAGGGCGGGTCACCGTGGGTCGCGGTCCCGACGGTGGCGCGGGGGGTTGGGGCTGCAGAGTTTGCTAGGCACCTGCATGTGTTCGGCCTGCCTTCTGCCTGCCAGTCCACCAGATCCACCCCAAATGGCGGTATCCTGCTTCGAGGAGACCGCATGACTTGGACACTACTGCTTCTGGCCTGTAGCGAGAATGGCGTCAACCAGCAGGCCAACGAGCGCCCGCTGGCCACCATCCAGACCCCCGAAGATGCCGTACGCTTTGCAGAAGGCGCCACGGTGGAGTTCCGTGCCTTGGTCTCAGACCCCAACGGCCTGGCAGACATCGATGCCCTGGTGTGGAGCAGCTCTATCGACGGAGACCTGGGAGGAGACAGCCCACAGCTTCCCGACTCCGAAGGCTATGCCGTGATGAATGCTGTGCTCTCCCCGGGGGAGCACGCCATCACGCTGACCGTGACGGACTCCGGGGGCTTGACCGGAACCGACAGCATCCAAGTCAACATCTCCAATGACGGCGAGGCCCCCACGGTCGAGCTGCTCAGTCCCCAGAACCTGGACAACTACCTGGACACCGAGACGGTAGAAATCATCGCCATCGTCACCGACGGACAACAAGACCCCGACACTCTACGGGTGTACGTGCGCGCCGACGACGGCGCCGGCACCATTCTGGAGATCGCTGAACCGGTACCCTCCACCAGTGGCTCGGTTCGCGTGGAGTGGGCAGAGCCTCCAGCAGGGACCTGGAACCTGCTGGTCGAAGCCTGGGACGACCAAGACAACATCGGCTTGGCAAACGCTGGCTTGGTCATCGTTGACGCAGACGGTCTGGATCAAGACGGCGACGGCTGGACCGTTGGTGAAGGCGACTGCGACGACCTAGATGGAACCGCCAACCCTGGACTGCCCGAAGTCTGCGGAAACGGCAAAGACGACGACTGTAGCGGCGTGCCCGAAGACAAGGACATAGACACAGACGGCCATATCGACGAGGAGTGCACCACGTACACAGGCGCACTTCCAGTAGACGACTGTGACGACGATGACGTGACGGTGAATCCCGATGAGTGGGATGCACCGGACTTAGACGTTCTGGATTCCAACTGCGATGGCATAGACGGGGACATTTCCGACAGCACCTTTGTGGACCCGGTGCGCGGCGACAACAGCAACACCGGGCTGACCCCGGATGACGCCGTCGAGACCTTGGGCAAGGGAATGAACAAGGCAAACGGCGCTGGGCGCTCCTGGGTGCTGATTGCAGGTACAGGGCTTTCAGCTGGCGAGACTTCCTTCAAGGAGGGCGTTTCCGCGGCGGGTGGCTACGACAGTGACGATGCCTGGAGCCGAAACAGTGCAGATATTCCAACCATCTCGGTACCCAGCAGTGGGGTGTTGGTAGACGGGTGGACGTCAACGACCGAGTGGCAGGCAATCGAGCTTGTCGCACCGGATGGTACTGGCACCGGGGATTCTTCGATCGCTCTTCGCGTTGTGGATTCGACCGGCCTCTACCTAAACGGCTCAGCAGTGGTGGCCGGTAACGGGACAGTCGGAAGCAACGGAAGCAACGGAAGCAACGGAAGCAACGGAAGCAACGGTTCAGCCGGCGATGACGGCGGTGAGGACGGCTCCGGCCTGGGTTCAATAATCGGCCTGTGCGATAGCATCTCCAAGCCCAGCGGAGGAAGCGGAGGCTCTAACTACGCCTCTGGAGGCAAGGGAGCCTCAGGAGGAAGCAGCGGCTCAACGGGCCCAAGCGGTTCATCCGGCTCGGGAAGTGGTGGTTCCGGTGGGTCTGGTGGCAGCCCCAGCAACAGCGGCACAACCGGTAACAACGGGACCGACGGCTCCAACGGCTCCGACGGCTCAGGAGGAAGCAGCCTCGGCAGCTTCAGCTCATCGGGGTACTCCGTGGCGTCTGGCTCTTCGGGCAGCAGCGGAACGACGGGCGGCGGCGGCGGCGGCGGTGGCGGTGGCGGCGGCGATGGAGACAATGGCGCCTGCGACGACTACGGCGGCGCAGGCGGTGGTGGTGGAGGAGGCGGCCAGCTTGGCACAGCAGGAAGTGCCGCAACTGGTGGAGGGGTCAGCGCCGCAGTGCTGCTCATCAACGCCACCCTCAACGCGGATGAGACGGAGTTCATGACCGGAACTGGGGGCGACGGAGGCAGTGGAGGAACCGGTGGGTCTGGCGGGTCTGGCGGGTCTGGCGGAAGTGGCGGGTCAAAGGGTCCCTCGGATGCAGACGGTGGAGCCGGTGGTGACGGCGGCGACGGCGGCGACGGCGGCGACGGAGGAGCCGGCGGCGGTGGCGGCGGCGGACCATCCATCGGCATTCGCTGCGAGTCCGGCTCGAGCGTGGCCATTGACTCCGCGTCGGTGTTCAACCTGGGAAGCCCTGGTACGGGCGGATCCAGCGCTGGAAAGGATGGCTCCGATGGCCTGAGCGCGGACACCAGCGGCTGTTGATCGGTCCCGGCGCGCCAAGATCCCCTGCGACATCGCGGCGCACCCTGCACCTCCCAAGCCCTGATGGAATAGAGAGAGTGTATGGCACGACAACTGGCGAAAATGGCTCTTCCACTGACCGCACTCGGAGGGGCAGCCCTATGCGCCGGCGGCATGACCGTCGTGGACCACATCGCGACGCCCGGGCGTCAGGCAGTGGGCAGCGTCACCGTAAACCTCGAAAATCCCCCAGAGGGATGGAGCGAGACCATGCAGCTACGCAGCATCTGCGAGGACGTGCCCTTCCGCACCTTCACGGTCAGTCCCTCCGCTTGGCGGGACATCCCAGCCTGGGAGACCGAGATACCCCTGGCAGAAGGCCCATGTAGCACCCAGGTGCGCCTACTCCCCAGCCGAGAAGATTGGGTGGACGCCCCCATCCAGAACAGCGCGTGCACCCTGTCCGTGGACCCGCTGATCCTGCACTGCTAAGCCCTTAGGCGCTCGAACTGGAACAGGGCCAGGACTACGGAGAAAAGACCCGGACACGACCAGGCGGCACCCGACCCGTCACTCAAGATGTCGCTTCGCCTGTCATCCATGAGCGGCACGTATACCGGACCTCGGCGCCAACCTGTCCCGGACAGAGCTAAGCTGCTCCCATCTTGGAGAGTTCTATGTTGTGGCTGCTGTTCGCCTGCACGTCCGACGATGGCGGCACCCCCATCACTCCTGTCGATACCGGCGACACTTACATTGAGTGGCCCGACGACACCGGAGACACCGGCACGGACCTGGACACCGACGGCTGGAGTGTGGAGGAAGGCGACTGCGACGACTCCGACCCCATGGTTCACCCCGGGTGGGAAGAGTCCGACCAGGCCGAGAACCACACCGACGGCAAAGACAACGACTGTGACGGGCAGATCGATGAGACCTTTCGTGGTCTGGTGGTGCTCCAACAGGGCCGCTACGACCAAGGCACCCCAGCCCGCATCGTCCGGGTCAACAGCTTCGGCGAGCAGACTCAGGAGATCACAATCTCCGACCCTGCAGTGCAGCCCTACTGGTACACCGACATGTCCGGGCTGCAGCAGTATTTCTCCTTCACCATGACCCCCCAGGTCGACGGCGAAGGCTGGGTGGTCTGCGGGGTGGACTACACCGTGAACGACACCTTTGTGCTCTTTGAGATCTCCGCCACCGGCGAAGCCCGCACCCTGACCACAATGGAGGGCAGCGCCTTCGGCATCGCCACCCACCCGGACGGATACTACCTGGTCGCCACCGTCTCCGGCCTGGTCAAGGTGGAGCCCACCACGGGCACCCAGACCGAGGTCGCAAGCTTCATCGACGCGGAAGAGACCCCCCTGATCCTCAGCTTCGATGTGGCGGTAGACCAAGTCACCGGCCTGATCGCCGTCTTTGGCTACTACGGCGGCTTTGCCACCCTGGATCCCGAGACCTTCGAGCTGACCTACCACAAGCAGCTGGATCCCGAGCTCCCACCGGAGCAGCAGAACTGGGCCGGGGCCCACTGGGACTCCCGCGACGGTTGGTACACCGGTGGAGTGGACGCCGACGGCTACGCCATGTTCCGGTGGAACGAAACCAAGAGTGACTGGGATCGGAAAGCGAGTTTCAACGCCAGCTGGACGCCCAAGAGTATGACCATCGATACCGTCTACGGCGAGTACTACATGAGCACCAAGGGCGCTCAGGATCCCACCGTTTGGCGCCTGGATGTGGAGAACGGGACCAACCCCGACAAGTTCTTTTCCAGCCCAAACGGCGGTACCTATTTCCTGGACGTCTGGGACTTGTACACGGTCTACTTTGATTAGTTTGGAGCCGACTCGAGCTCATGTACGGGATTCCCCTAAGTTTGAAGCGCTCAAGGGCCAGCCCCTCCGACCGTTAGGCTGGACGAGGGTTAAAAAGTGCTACGTGCCGTTACAGCTTGGACAGATGCCTGTGCCGAGGCCTTGGGCCCCGTGCAGCAGGCTCGCGTGCGGGTTCAGCACCTAATCGCCCTGCTGTTGGTCACAGTGGGTCCTGCCTACGGACTGCTCTTCTGGTTTTACGACCTGACCACCCCCGCGCTGATCATGATCCTGGTTCCCGCCGCAGCGCTTCCCGCCCTGTTCCTGCTGACCCGACGCGGTTCCTCGGAAGACGGGGGCCGGGTCATGTCCATCATCGCCTTCTTGGTGATTCTGAACGCACTGGTCGGTCGAGGCGGAATGGACTCCAACTGCGCAGCCTGGCTGTTGTGCGCCCCATTGCTGGGTTTCACCATGGTCGGCCCCCGACACGGCAGAAACCTCAGCATCTGCGCAGCCCTGGCCTTTGTCGCGGTCTGGGCTACCGAGTTCTTTGGGCCAGCCCTTCCTTGGCAGCTTCCTCCAGAGCTCACGGCCGTCATGCCCCTGCTGGACTACCCAGCCATCGCACTGATCTTTGGCGCAATCTTGAGCACTCAGGTCTCGATCTGGGAGGGTCTGATTCAAGGCATGCGCTCCACCAACAAACGCGCCATGCTGGAGATCGAGGAGCGCAAGCGCGCCGAGGAAATGGCCACCCAAGCCGCCCAAGCGCGCACCATCTTCCTGGCCACCATGAGCCATGAGATCCGAACCCCCCTCAACGGCGTGCTGGGACTGACTCAGGTACTGCTGAACTCCAGGTTAGACGCCGATCAGGAACAGCTGGCCAGGACCATGCAGAGTTCCGGGCGCTTGCTCCGCGCCTTGCTGGACGATGTGCTGGACTACTCCAAGATCGACTCTGACCAGATGGAGGTAGAGCAGATCCCACTGGACCTGCCCGCCCTCTGCCAAGAGACGGTGCGATTCTGGGAGGAGAAGGCGCGGCAGAAGAACATTTTACTGCTGTTCACAACCAAGCCTCAGGGCCCGAAATGGGTGGTCAGCGACCCAACCAAGCTGCGTCAGATTCTAGGGAACCTGGTGTCAAACGCCATCAAGTTCACCGACGCTGGCAGCGTTCGCATCATCCTCTCCCAAACAGGAGATCAGCTGGTTCTGGAGGTCCAAGACACCGGAATCGGCATGGAGCCCCAGGCCCTGACACACATCTTCGATGCCTTCCGCCAAGCAGACGAGAGCACCACGCGCCGCTACGGCGGAACAGGCCTGGGCTTAGCGATTTGCAAGGGCTTGGCAGTACGAATGAACGGCCAACTCAATGTGCGTTCCAACCTTGGACAGGGCACCATATTTACCCTGGTCCTCCCTCTTCAACCCGCCATTGCCCCTCCAAGTTTGGCCCCTTCCACCGCCTGGACTCACAACACCCTGAGCGGTATCGAGGTCTTGGTGGCCGAAGACAATCCGGTCAACCAGATGGTGATTCGGCGCCTGCTGGAGCGCAGCGGTCTCATCGTACGCATGACCAGCAATGGCCTGGAGTGTCAGCACGCCTACCACCTGCGTCAGCCCGACCTGATCCTGATGGACTGCCAGATGCCCGTCTGCGACGGATACCAGGCTACCCAGGCCCTTCGGGAAGCCGGTGCCACCCTGC
>Ga0055584_100003041_pt1 | contig 16579 bp, 16 predicted proteins | sample OSDHelmetaG_FD_58716 | JGI IMG/M metagenome (GOLD analysis project Ga0055584, IMG submission 58716) | Pelagic marine sediment microbial communities from the LTER site Helgoland, North Sea, for post-phytoplankton bloom and carbon turnover... | ecosystem: Environmental > Aquatic > Marine >... | reverse complement strand
CAACATGGTGCCGATGTCGGCGGAGGCTTTGGCCAAGTTGCAAACTCGTGGTGGCTGGGCTGAAGAGAAAATCCCGACGCTGGAGCGCGCCGTCGAAACCGGCTCGTGGTATTGTGGGCCGCCGGAGGGCTTCGTCGCCTACCTGCAAGAGTTGCAGGAGCGCTACCCAGGCATGGAGGATGTGAACGTTCAGTCCTCTATGGGCACGCCGCTGGCGGTGATGCAGGAGCAATTGACGGCCTTTGGCGAGGACGTCATGCCCAAAATATTGGCGGCCTAGCCGATGGGGCGCTTGCTCAGAGTTGCGTTCGGGTGATACTGCGCCGCCTCACCCGATAGGCGATTAATGCTCCGCTCTTTCACCAAGCTTCAATGGCTGACATTGCTCACCGTGCAAATGGTGACGGTGCTGTTTGGCGTGACGACCACCAGCGTCACTGTCATCCTGCCGGAGATGCGTGGCGCCATGTCCGCCACTCAGGATCAGATTGCCTGGGTGCTGACCTTGAACCTGGTTGCCACTGCCGCCGCGACGCCGTTGACCGGGTGGCTGGCGTCCAAGCTTGGTTGGCGGCGGCTGATGCTGGGCTCTGTCATTGGCTTTACCGCCGCTTCGGTTGCCTGCGGTCTGGCTGGCTCGTTCGAGACGTTGCTGGTGTTCCGCGTCATTCAGGGCATTTTTGGTGCGCCGATCTTCCCCATGGGCCAGTCGATCATCCTGCGCCGGTTTGAGAAATATCAGCACCCGATGGCGTTGATGATGTGGGGTGTTGGCGGCGTCATGGGGCCGATCCTCGGGCCCACCTTCGGCGGCATGATGGCGGAATTGCTGGACTGGCGCTGGTCGTTCTACATGATAGCGCCGCTGGGCCTGGCGGCCTGCGTGCCGGTCATGTTCGCGTTGGGCAATGAGGAGCGTGGCACCGCTCGCCGTTTCGACTTCGTCGGCTTTATCCTCATCGCCGTCGCTATCAGCTCTCTGCAGTTGATGTTCGACCGTGGCCAGCGGCAGGATTGGTTTGAGTCGACAGAGATCATCGTCGAATGCCTGCTGGCCACCAGCTTCGTCTACTTCTTCGCCGTTCACGCCAAATTTGCCCGAGAGCCGCTGTTCGATGCAGCGGCGTTTCGAGATCGAAATTTCGTCCTGGGCATCAGCTTTGCGCTGATCATGGGCATGTTGCAATTCACGCCGATGATCCTGTTTCCCTCACTGTTGCAGGATTTGCGCGGCTATCCGCAAGGGATTGTCGGCTATCTGATAGCCACCCGTGGCATTGGCAATTTTCTGAGTTTCTTCATCGTCGCTACCGTCACACGTATCAACCCGCGCGCCACATTCTGTTGTGGTTTGCTGATCCAGGCGGGGGCAGGGGCCTGGATGGGCTCGCTGGATATGAATATGACGATGGAGGATGTGATCCTCACCAACCTGCTGCATGGCTTCGGCTTTGGCCTAGCTTACACGCCGATGGCGGTGCTTAGTTTCTCAACGCTGGCGCCGAGCCTGCTGACCCAGGGCAATGCCGTGTTCTCGCTGATGCGGATGATGGGCAGCAGCCTGTTTATTGCCGTGATCTTGATCATCCTGGTGCAATCATCGGCGGAGGCGAGGGGCTATCTGATCACCTTTGTCACCCACTTCAACGGCTTCGCGCTCGGCCCCTGGATCGACCAATTTGGCGAGATCGGTACGGCAACGTTCGAGGCATTGGCTGGCGAGCAGGTGCGCAAGCAGGCGGCGATGATCGGTTACATCAACGCCTTCCACTTTATGACCCTGGTGCCACTCTGCGCCGCGCCTCTGACGTTCCTGTTCAAGGTGCGACGGGATTAGAGCAGACGCGGACGGGAGCTATGCGCCGTAAGGTGGTTTGTGCCAACCTTTGGGGGAGAGCGTGAAGATTTCTGAGCCGGTTGCGGTGATAGCAATCGAATGTTCGAACTGGGCGGAGGCCTGCCGATCACGGGTAACAGCCGTCCAGCCGTTGGAGAGGATCTTGGTCTCCCAACTGCCAGCATTCACCATAGGCTCAATGGTGAAAAACATGCCCTCTTGCATCACCGGGCCTTCGCCGCGCTGGCCATAATGCAGCACGCTGGGCGGTGCGTGGAATGTGCGGCCAAGGCCATGGCCACAGAAATCGCGTACAACGCTGAAGCGGTGCTTTTCTACGAAAGTTTGGATGGTATAGCCGAGATCGCCGAAGGTGACGCCAGGCTTGCAGATATCGATTCCCAGCATCAGCGCGTCATAGGTGACGTCGATCAGCTTTTGCGCCTTCACCCGAATGCCGCCAACCGGATACATGCGCGAGCTATCGCCATGCCATCCGTCTAGAATCACCGTGACGTCGATGTTGGCGATATCGCCCTCCCGCAGCTTCTTTTCATTCGGAATGCCGTGGCATACTTCGTGATTGGTGGAGATGCAGATGGATTTCGGATAGCCGCGATAGCCCAAGGGTGCCGGAACTGCGCCGCGCGCGGTGATAAATTCGTGGCAGAGGCGATCCAGCTCTTCCGTTGCCACACCCGGCACAACATAATCCGTAATAAAGTCCAGCGTTTCTGCCGCCAGGCGGCCGGCACGGCGCATGCCTGCGTAACCGTCTGGGCCGTGCAATTCGATGCCTTGAGGGCGGGCCGGGGCAAATTGTTCGAGTTGATTCAACGCTTCTCATCCTTCTCAGCGTTTTGCCATTCTAGTGGCAGGCGCCGGTCGATCGTGATGTCGGTTGTGCTGACCGAACAAGTGTAGCACAGAATCTCCACGCCCGCTGTGCATGCGCGATCGAATGCGCGGGCATAGTTGGGGTCGAGATCGCTGGCGAGGGTCAGGCTTTTGCAGTCATTGCGTTGGACTACAAACAGCATCACGGCGCGATGGCCTAGCCCGACCATAGCCGTTAGCTCGTCCAGGTGCTTTGCGCCACGTGCAGTAACAGAGTCCGGGAACTCGGCCAAGCCGGGTTTGCGCATGAGGTGGACGTTCTTGATCTCCACATAGCAGGCAGGTTGCTCCGGCTCCTCTAACAGCAGGTCGATGCGGCTGTGTTCGCCATACTTCACCTCACGGCGATGCAAGCTGTAGCCGGAGAGCTCTGGGATGATGTCGGCCTGCAGCGCCTCTTCAACCAAGCGGTTGGGCCGGCCGGTGTTGATGCCGACCCAGTCGCCATCCGCGTGGCACAATTCCCAACTATGCGAGAGCTTGGATTTCGGGTTCTTGGCAGGCAGCAAGCCGACTTGCATGCCGGGTTCCGCCAAGCCGATCATGGCGCCCGGATTGGCGCAATGGGCCGTGAGCGCGCGACCATCGGCTAGTGTGACATCGGCCAGAAAGCGCTTATAGCGGCGTTCAAGGCGCGCCAATTCGAGTGGGGCGTGAAAGTCCATAGAGGCAAGGTTCTAGTGATGCCTGCCGCAAAAGGGAAGCCCGGTTCATGGCTTATCTCGATCACATAACCCGCTGCAACGCTTATGATTTGCAGGGCTTCCGGCCTTGGTTCATAGGCGACCGGCTGGTAGGCTGGATGCGCCACGCATTTGCCGAGCGGCTGCGGGCGTTTCCGGAGGTCTTTGTCGTGACGGAGAGCCGGGTCTGGCTGGCCACAGACTTGGACACACCGGACGCTCGCGCTCAGCAATTGGCTGCGGTCGGCGCAGATTTGGCGGGGCAAGGTGTGTTGCCCAAGGCCCGTGGCGAGCTTTTTCCGATCCAACCCTGGTGGAATGACGCGCCGCTGGCCAGCCTCGACCGGGCCTGGGTGACGTTCTTCGGCCTGCCGGCTTATGGCGTGCATTTGAACGGCTTTGTGCGCGGTGCCAATGGCCTGCAAATATGGATCGCCAAGCGCGCGCTGGGTAAGATGACCTATCCTGGGCAATTGGATAACCTGGTTGCCGGTGGTCAGCCTGTGGGGCTTGGCCTGTTCGAGAACATGGTCAAAGAATGCGCAGAGGAGGCAGACATTCCGGCCGCTCTCGCTGGCGCTATGGTTCCTATCGGCCAAATCACCTATGCGATGGAGGTCGAGGACGGGTTGAAGCAGGATACGCTGTTCAATTTTGACCTGGAATTGCCGGCGGACTTTGTGCCGAACAACACCGATGGCGAGGTGGATTCGTTCAAGCTCTTGCCGCTGCATGAAGTCGCTGAAATCGTGCGCGATAGCTTTGACTTTAAGTTCAACTGCAATCTGGTGATTATCGATTTCCTGATCCGCCACGGCGCTCTTAATGGCGATGCTGAGCCGGATTACCAGCAGCTGTGTTCCGGCCTTCAGGCTTCGTTTCCCGGCGCTTCTGCTACAGAATAGTTGCACAGACAATGACATCAAAAGACCGGCGGATTAGCTCGAGCGGAGCGCCCTGCGCATGATGAAACGCTTTTTGCTGCTTTTGCTGCTGCTGACGCCTATGGGGTCAGGGCTTGCGCAGACGCCGACTGCAACCGTCTCTCCCACCCAGGCGTTGGCAAATGCCATTAACGCTGTGCGTGTCGTGGAAAAGCGGGTGCCGTTGACCATCAATGCTCGCCTTACGGCAGCGGCGGAGAGCCATGCTGCAGACATGGCGGAGCGGGGTTATTTCGCCCATAAGGACCCGGATGGAAATGGCCTCCAGGCACGGTTAGTCAGGGCCGAATATCCGTATGATCTGGCGCTGGAGGTTATTGCTGCCGGCCAGCGCGACCCGCAAATCGTCGTGGCAGATTGGCTGGACAGTGCGGAGCACCGAAAGAACCTGCTGGACCGCAACGTACGCGACATCGGTGTAGCGCATCTGTATTATCCCTCCGATCCGGCGGTGAGCCGGCATAGGCATTATTGGGTGGTCGTCTTGGGTTTAGCCGAGAAGCCACGGCGTCAGGAGCAAGCAAATGCAAAACGTTAAAGCGCTGATTTTCGATGTCTTTGGCACAGTCGTTGACTGGCGCCGCGGCATTGCCGGCGAGGCCGAAGCCTTCCTTGGTAAGGAAAAAGGCCTGAGCCTGGATTGGGACGCATTCGCCGATGCATGGCGCGCCAAGTATCAACCAGCCATGGAGCCGATCCGTAAAGGCGAGCGTCCCTTCACCAAGCTGGACGTGCTGCACCGCGAAAATCTGGTGGAGCTGCTGGCTGATTATGACATCAAAGGCCTGAGCGAGGCGGAAATCGACCACCTCAACACTGCCTGGCACCGCCTGCCGCCCTGGCCTGACTCTGTGCCTGGGCTGCTGCGGCTCAAGACAAAGTTTATCATCGGCACCCAGTCGAACGGCAATATCGCGCTGATGGTTAACATGGCCAAGAATGGCGGCTTGCCGTGGGATGTGATCCTGGGATCGGAGGTTGTGCAGGCTTACAAGCCCCAGCCTGAGGCGTATTTGCGGGCATGTGAGGCGCTGGCCTTAGCGCCAGAACAGGTCCTGATGACGGCGGCTCACAACAATGATCTGGCCGCGGCCAAGGCGCAGGGCATGTCCACCGCCTTCGTCGCACGCCCGCTAGAGTTTGGCACCCGAAGCCCGAAAATGGACGTCGAGCCGGGCCCGCATGTGGATATCAGCGCCTGGAGCTTCACCGAACTGGCAGAGAAGCTCGGCTGCTAGGCTGATGCCGGTCCGTGCGTTCCGCGAGGGTGACCGCGCTGCTGTGCTGGCGCTATGGGAGGCCTGCGGGCTGACCCGGCCCTGGAACCCGCCAGAGGGCGACCTGGACCGGGCGGTCGATGGCGCAAGCTCAACGGTGCTGGTGGCTGACGATGCCGGCGAAATCGCGGGCTCGGTCATGGTTGGCGACGACGGGCATCGCGGCTGGGTCTACTATCTTTCGACCGCACCGGATCGTCGGGGAGGGGGCATTGGCCAGGACCTGATGTCGGCTGCTGAAGACTGGCTGCGGGCTCGCGGTGTGCGTAAGGTGGAACTGATGGTACGCAGCACGAACGAGGCGGTGCTCGGCTTCTATGACCGGCTGGGGTATGAGCGGGAGCCGGTTGCGGTTTGCTCTCGCTGGCTGACCGAAACGGACCCAAGGCTAGACGCGAACCCAGAAGGTGAATGATGATCAAAGGCCCCGTGCAATTTCTGCTGGATGGAAGCGGTCGTCCCCAATATGCGGTGCTGCCGATTGAGGACTATTGGGCCATCACCGGCGAGGGGACGCCAGAGCCTGCGCCGGCAGAGGAGCCGCGCAACCCGCTGCACCAGAACGCCCCTGGATTTGAAGTCCCGGAAGAGGTTCGCGCGGCGGTTCGGGCGGGGCAGCATCCCATTACCGCATGGCGCGAGCAACGCGGCCTGACCCGTGAAATCCTGGCGGGTTGGATCGGCTTTGATGAGGAAGACGTTGCGCACTTTGAAGACAATGACGCCGTGCCGACGGTGGAGATCCTGCAGATGATTGCCAATGCGCTGGACGTGCCAATCCAGGCATTGCTGCCACCGGCGGAGCCGGATGATCCGGTGGACGAGTAGGGGCGCAGGTCGTTTAGTTGGCACGCTGGGTTTGCTGGCTGCAGTCGTGCGACGGCGTTTTCGCCTGAGGTTGGTCCGCCGAATGACTTCAGCGCCGACAGATTGTCGAAACATGCCTAGCTTGCCATTGTGACGGAGGCTGTCTCAACCTATCCCTACGCCCGCTGGCCGTTGCGCAACAGCACGCGGCGCTCACCGAAATCACCGACCGGCACGTAGTGGCTGACGAGACTAGGGCCGCTGACCGGGTCGTCCAGCCAGAGGTGGAGGCCATAGCCTGGTGGTTCCTGGGTTAGGGCCAGGGTGTTTTCGGCGCTGAAGCCGGCCTCGAACTGATAGCAGGTTGCCGGAGCGACCCAGACAGGACGCCCGCCGAACATGCCCAGCATCGGCCGGTGCGAGTGGCCGCACAGCACCCGCTGCACTTGCGCATGCCGGCTGAGGATGTTGGCAAACTCCGCGCCGCCCTGGTCGAGGCCGATCTTGCTGGAGCCAGTCAGGCCGGTCGCAAACGGCGGATGGTGGCAGGCGACGATGGTGGGGCGGGCGGGCTGTGCCGCCAGCTGGGCATCTAGCCATGCCAACCGCTCCTTGCACAGTGTGCCCCAGGGTTGGCCGGGGACGACGGTATCGAGGCAGATCAGGCGGACCGGCAAGTCCTCCACCGTGTAGTGCAAGAACGGGCCGTCCTTTGGCAGCCAGGGCTGATCGGCAAAGGCCTCGGCGAACCCTTCACGGCTGTCATGGTTGCCGGGTATCGCATAGACCGGCGCCTTTATGCGCCCCAGGATTGCGCGCGCCGGTGGGTATTGTGCGCTCTCTCCATGGTGGACGAGGTCGCCGGTGTGCAGTACCGCGGTTGGCTGTGGATCAGCGGCGTTCAAGGCGTCGACCACCCTGGATAAGGAGGCAGAGGCATCGAATGTGCCGTAGGTGAGGACGCCTGGCGCCTCGATATGGCTGTCACTGATTTGTGCGAGGATCATGGTCAACTCCCAGTTATTGCCCTAGATAGAGCCGATATTGGCGACAAGCCTACGGCAGACAGAGGGCATTGACCATGTATGTTCAGAAGCATTTTCTTGAAGACGATCCGAATACTCTGCACGCGACCATGCGGACCATCGGCGCTGCAACGCTGGTGAGCCAGGGACCGGACGGACTGATCGCCAGCCACGTGCCGCTGGAAATCATTAGCGCACCCGCACCGTGGGGCCTGGTACGTTGCCATTTGGTCCGCGCCAATCCCCACGCCGCAGTGCTGGCTGATGGTGGTGAGGTGCTGCTGACATTTCAGGGGACACAGGGCTATATCTCGCCGTCGCATTATCCCTCCAAGAAGACCAACGACGGCAAAGTCGTTCCGACCTGGAGCTACGTCGCGATCCACGCCTATGGGCAGGCGTCGGTGTTCGAAGGCCCGGATGCCCTGCGCCCACATCTGGCGGCGCTGACGAACGTACATGAGGCGGGGCGAGCGGAGCCCTGGACCATCGATGATGCGCCAGACGACTTCATCGATATGTTGTGCAAGGCAATCATCGGCTTCGAAATTCCACTGAGCCGGATTGAGGGCAAATGGAAGATGAACCAGCACCGTCCGCCCGCTGACCGGGACGGCATGGTTGCTGGCTTGCGCGCCGAGGGCCGGTCGGACCTCGCGGATGTGGCAGAGGCAAGCGCGCGGCGGAACGATTAGAGACGCCCGCCTCAGATATCGCCGAACAGGAAGCTCAACAGCACAAAACGGGTGCCGCGGGTTACGGGCATGACCTGATGCAGCATGCTGGACGAAAACACCAGCGCCTCGCCCGTACGGGGGGCGCATTCGGCGCCGGAATGTTCGGGAAACACCAGGCCGCCGCCATCATGCGCCTCGGCATTCAGCGCTACCGAACAGGCAAAGCGTCGGTGAGCGACCTGCTTTTCCGTATTATCGCGATGGCCATGGGCAGAGCCGATGATCCCCGGCTCGCTGTCTAGAGCCTGATACCGGCCAATACGGAAGCGCTCATACTTGGTCAGAGGGTAGTGGAATGTCTGGCGAACAACTGGGGCAACTCTCGAGAACAAGCGTTCGGCGATGAATTTGGTGGTCTCTGGGTTGATCACCCAATGGTCGATCCGGTCATTGCGGCCATAGTCCGGGATGCGCATTTTGTAGTCTGTGGCACGGCCCTTGCCGCCGTCGCCCGGCTCAACATAGTCATGGCCTTCCAGCGCGAAGATGGTCATTAACCGCTGGCAGTCTTCCGACGAAAAAACATCGGGCACGAACAGCACGGGGGCAACACCGCCGCTGACGACCCGGTGTTTGCGCTCGTCCGCCAATGTCTCGACATAGGCGCAGGCGACGTCGCCGTGGTCCGGGGTTTCGCCCGCTAGTATAGCCATCACGTGACGGTTGGGTCGCAGCAGGATACTGGCGATGACAGGGCCGCCTGTCTGGTTGAGTGATGGCACGAGACGCTTTGAAACGGCGCGGGCCGGATCGCACAATACCGGAAAGGGCAGGCTTAGGCCGCTCGCCCACGCTTTGGCGGCATGTGGTTCCAAGGGAGCGATCACGAACACGCGAATATCTAGGCTGAAGAGACGATCTGCCCAGGCGGAAAGTGTGACCAGAGCAGTCTTCGCCGCAGATGACTCGGCATCGCTAAGTAGCACCACTAGGCGCGGACGACCGGCCAGGGCATCGCTGTCCAGATTGATCATCTGGCCGTCAACATCGGGGCCTTCGAACGCAGGAAAGATATCGCCAACCGCGATGCCGGTACTCTGCTGCTTGGCACTTTGCTGTCTGGCTCTCTGGGCGGGCCGTTGCATATTCATGCCTTTAGTAGTGTGGCGCTTGTGGGCAAATCATGGTTATGGTCCATGTGCTAGCGACGGTCCAGGGTGCCCGTACCTGTCGCATACCGCGCGGAGAGTCTGTCATGAGTATTTGGGGTAAAATATTAGGCGGCGCCGCCGGCATGGCGCTGGGCGGTCCGCTTGGCGCTTTGATTGGTGCCGTGGCAGGGCATTTTGCTGTCGATCAGAAAAACGATGGCCCCAAAAGCGACGGCGATCCTAGCCACCGGGATGATGAAGACGTCACCCGTCAGATTGGCTTTACCATCGGTGTTATCGCGCTGGGCGCCAAGATGGCCAAGGCGGATGGCGTCGTCACGCCAGACGAGATCGCGGCGTTCCGCCGGGTCTTTCGCACTGCGCCGGATGAAGAGGAAAACGTCGCCCGCCTGTTCAACCAGGCCAAGCGCGATGTTGCTGGCTTTGAGTCCTACGCTGCTCAGCTGGCCCGCATGTTGCGCGATAGCCCGCTGGTGCTGGAGCAGGTATTGGATTGCCTGTTCGTCATCGCCACTGCCGACGGCAAAGTCACGGCAGATGAGATGGTATTCCTGCGCCGGGTTGCCGAGATTTTTGGCATTGATACGGGCGAGTTCGCGCGCATCCGCGAAATTCATCTCGGCCAGGACGAGAGTGATCCCTTCACCATCCTGGGCGTCAAACACGACACGCCATTGGATGAAATCCGCGCCCGCCACCGTCAACTGGTGCGGGAGAACCACCCGGACATGCTGATGGCGCAAGGCCTGCCGCAAGAAGCCATCGACGTGGCCACCGAGAAACTGGCCCGCATCAACGCCGCCTGGGATCAAGTGCGCAAGCTGCGGGAGGCCTGAGGCCTCCCGGCTCGCACTCGCTGGGCCGGTTACCCCGCAGCAGCTGCCTTGATCAGGTCAGCGCCTTTTTCCGCCACCATGACGGTAGGGGCGTTGGTGTTGCCGCTGGGGACGGTTGGCATGATTGAGGCGTCGATCACGCGCAAGCCCTGGATGCCGTGCACCCGCAGCTGATCATCCACCACCGCCATGCGGTCGGTGTCCGGCCCCATCTTGCAGGTGCCAACGACGTGGTAGGTGGTTTGGGCGTTGGAGCGGGCGAAATCGAGCCATTCGTCATAGGTGTTGCAGTTCTCGCCAGGGGCGGCTTCGAACTTGCGGTAGGGGTTCATCACCGGGTTTGCCATGATGTTGCGGGCGATCATCAATCCTGCAACCGTGCAATCCTGGTCGAGCTTTTCCGACAAGAAGTTCGGACGGATGGCTGGAGCTTCCATCACCTGGCCGGATTTGATGTGGATTGAGCCGCGGCTTTCTGGCCGGCATTGGCCGATGACCGTGGTCATGCCCGGCTCTTTCTCCAACTCACGGGTTTGCGCCGTGCCGTAGGAGGCCGGTGCAAAGTGGAATTGCATGTCCGGCTCTTCGACGTAGTCGTTGGTCTTGACGAAGCCGTAGCAGACACCGGCGGTCAGGGTCAGAATGCCGTTGCGGGTGGTGAAGTATTTCAACACCTCCTTCGCCAGAGACAGGCCGCGGCTTTGCTCGTTCAAGGTAATCGGCTTGGTGACGCGCCAGCGCATGCGGGGTGCGCAATGGTCACCGTAATTCTCGCCGACGCCGGCAAGCTCGTGCTTGACCTCGATGCCCAATTGTTTGAGCACGTCGGAACGGCCGATGCCGGAATGCTCCAGCACACCGGGTGAACTGACAGCGCCCGCGCAGACAATGACCTCACGTCCGGCATTGGCGGTGCGCTTGTCACCGTGCACGGAGTATTCCACGCCGATGGCCTTCTTGCCTTCCAACAGCACCCGATGGGTCATGGCGTTGGTGACGATGTGCAGGTTCTTGCGCGCGCGGGCCGAGTCGAGGAAGGCGCGGGCAAGGCTGTGGCGTTTGCCGTCTTTCTGGGTAACTTGGTAGTAGCCGAAGCCTTCTTGATTGCCGTTGTTGTAGTCTTTGTTAATTGGGAAGCCTTCAGCCTCGGCAGCCTTAATCCAGGCGTCGCAAATCTCGTGATGCTCGCGCATGTGGGCGACGTTCAGCGGGCCGCCTTTGCCGCGGGCGTCATCGTCATCGCCTTCGAAATGCTCTGATTTTTTGAAGTACGGCAGCACACTCTCATAGGACCAGCCGCGATTGCCTAGCTGGCTCCACGAGTTGTAGTCGAGCGGGTTGCCGCGAACATACAGCATGCCGTTGATGGAGGAGGAGCCGCCCAGGGTTTTGCCGCGCGGGATTGGGATTTGCCGGCCCTTCATGGTCGGCTCTGGCTCTGTCTCGAAATTCCAATTGTATTTTGGGTTGTTCAGCAGCTTGGAGAAGCCAGCCGGAATGTCGATCCACATCGACTTATCCTCTGGTCCTGCCTCCAGCAGCAGCACGGTTTTGGACGGATCTTCCGTCAGGCGCGCAGCCATGACACAGCCAGCCGAGCCGGCGCCGACGATGATGTAATCGTAAGAGGACATGTCTTCCCTATATCTATCACTAATGGGCGTCCGCGAGGACTTGCGCAGCAGTGTAGGCAAGGCATGGAACGAGCGCTAGGGGGTGCGGTAATCGTCGGCTAGGAAGCGGTGCACATGGGCCATGAAGATGTCCAACTGGTCGTGATGCACCCAGTGGCTGGCCTCTGGCACGCGCACGATTTCCGCAGTATTGAAGTGCTTGGAGCGGCCATCCTTCACCGGGTCGCTGGCCCAACTATCCTCGCCATAAACCAGCATTGTGGGGCAGGTAATGCGGCGCCACAGATCGGCATTCTGGTCCGGGCTCATGCCGAAGGGGCGGTCGGCGTGGACGTAGTTGTCGAACTTCCAGCTGTAACTGCCGTCTTCGTTCTGGTGGACGCCGTGCTCGGTCAGGTGGCGGGCGTGCTCTGCGGATAGGTGCTTGTTGGCGTCGTGCATGCGTTGGAAGGCCTCGTCCAGCGTTGCATAGCGGCGGGGGGAGCGGCCAGCGATGCCACGCAACTCGCCAATCCATTTGCGCATACGCTCGTCAGGCGCGGTCGCGGCCTGTTCCGCGATGCGCTTAGGCGACATGCCGAGGCCTTCAATCGCCAGGAGCTTTTTCACATTGTCCGGATAGATGCCGGTGTAGCCGAGGCTGATTTGCCCACCGAGCGAATGGCTGAGGATCGTGACCGGGGCCAGGTTCAGTTGATGGATCAGCTGGGCGATGTCGTAAATATAGTCCTGAATGCGATAGACCGAGCCGCGCAGCCACTCACTATCGCCATGGCCGCGCAGGTCCGGTGCTATGATGTGGTAGTCGTGCCGCAGCTCTTGCGCCACCCAATCCCAATTGCGGCAGTGATCGCGTCCGCCATGCACCATCAGCAGTGGCGGCGCATCGCGGTTGCCCCAGTCGACATAGTGTAGACGCAAGCGCTGCGAGAAATAGACGTGGCTGGTGGGGCCGTGGATATCAGCGACGGTCATGCTCTCTGGTCCTTGAGCGAGATCATGGGAATATTGCGCTGCAGCATAGCGCCAATTCAATCGGCGAGGAAGTCCGCAACGGCGCGGTAGAATGCCTGCGGTTGCTCGGCGTGGACCCAATGGCCCGCATCCGGGATGGTGGCATAGGTGGCTTGCGGGAATAACCGCTGGATGGCGGGCTTGTGGGCATCCTGGATGTAGGAGGAATTGCCGCCGGCGACGAAAAGGATCGGGTCCGGGTTCTGATAGTCGAACAGGTGGTCCGGCCAATCCAGGATGTCCGCCAGACGGTCATAGAGTTCCTGTAAGTTCGGTTTCCAGCGCAAGCCCTTGTCCGCCTCCGCTGCCAGGTTCAGCAGCAGGAAGGCGCGCTCGGCATCGCTGGAAATGGCGTCACGCAACAGCCGGTCGGCCTGGCCGCGGCGGGTAATCGAGTTGAGGTCCAGGGCCAGCATTGCCTCCAGATAACCATAGAATGGCGAATGCTCGTGGCGGATGGCGGAGATATCAACGACAACGGCCTTTTCCACCAACTCCGGGTATTTCAGGGCTGTCACCATGGTGACCTTGCCGCCCATGGAATGGCCAACGATGCGAACCGGTGGCCCAACCGCCTCGGCCAACGCAGCCACGTCTGCTGCCATATCTTCGTACGTCATGCCTGGGCCCCAGGGGGAGCGGCCATGGTTGCGGAGGTCGACGGCCAGGGTGCGGTAGTGCTGGCCGAACAGTTTGGCCTGGCTGGCCCAGTTGCGCGCTTGTCCCAGCAGGCCATGCAGGATCAAGAGCGGCGGGCCGCTGCCTACCTCATCAAAGGCAAGCGTGACGGTTGTACCAGTAGGTGCGGTCATTGCGTGGAGCTCACGGGTTCGGAGTGACGATGGGGATAACGTCTTCCAGATTGCTGCGGACATGGCTGGCAAAACCTGCGCCGGCCTCGGCATACATATTGAAGGCGACATCGACACCGGCCTGTTTCAACGCTTCAACCTCGTCCGGGAAGCGAGCGATGGCTGCGACCTTGCCCTCATAGTTACTGGCGCGCAGCAGTTCATAGGCTCGGATATTGCTGTCATGGGCAGGCATGGCCAGCAGGATCAGCTCAATCCGTCCACGCTCCAACCGGTGCCAGAATGCGGGGTCGGAGACGTCCGCCTGAATTACCCGATGGCCCTTCTCGCGCGCGGCAATGACTTTGGCCGCATCAACCTCAACCCCGATCACCACGTCGCCGCAATGGGCAATCAGATCGTCATAGGCACCAGAGCCAACTCTGCCCATACCCAACACGGCAATGCGGGCGTCGGTCAGCAGGATTGGCTGCTCCTCCCGATGGCGACGGCGACGCTCGAACCGCGCAAGCCAGCGGTGTTGGTGCGGATTGAGCGTATGGGCGGCGTTCTGGAATGGCGCGACCAGGATAAAGCTACCCGCGACGGCAACGGCGAGGACGCCCGGCCAATGCGGCGCCAGCCAGCCGGCCTGGGCGGCCACAGCACAGACGATCAGGCCAAACTCGCTATAGCTGCCCAGCGCCAGTGCCGCCAACACGGACGAGCGGGCGCGGAAATGCAACTGGGCGAAAGCCAGGAAGAACAGCACGACCTTGATGGCGACGCAGGCGACCAGGAACCAGGCGATGGCCAGATGCTCCCACGTCGGCAGGCCGGACAGGCCGATTTGCAGGAAGAACCCGACCAGCAACAAATCTTTGAGCGGAAACAGCGTATGCGCCAACTCCCGTGCCCGCGGGTGGCCGGCGAGGACTGCGCCGAGGACCAATGCGCCCAAATCCGGCTTCAATCCGGCGACGCCAAAGCCGCCTGCGCCCAAACCCAAGGCTACAAACAAGCCAAACAGAATCACCAACTCGCCATGACCGATGCGGGCCAGGACGGCCAGCAGCGGTACGCGCAGGGCGATCACCGCGATGAGGGCAATGGCCCAGATTTCCGGCAATTCCCCGCCGGCGAAGGTGAGGAAGATGACTGCGAACAGGTCTTGCAGGATCAGGATGCCAATCGCGGTCCGTCCGTGCATGGCGCTGTGCTCGCCGCGATCATCCAGGTTTTTGACGGCAAAGACGGTGGAGGAGAAGGACAGGGCAAACCCCAGCGCCAGTGCGCCCTCCCACGACAGCCCCGCCAGCGCGCCTAGGCCTGCGGCGCCAGCGGCCAGGGCTGCGCCGGCGAATAGGCTGGTCGACAAAACCATGTGGCCGCCAGCTGTCGCCCAGACCTCCACCCGCAGCAACCGCCGCAGGTCGAGTTCCAGGCCGATCATGAAAAGCAGCAGCGTCACGCCCAAGTCGGCAACGGCGTTCAGCGCCGGGCCGCCGGCGAACCCACAAGCGTGCGCGACAAAGCCCGCGAGCAGGAACCCGACCAATGGCGGCTGGCCAACCTGCCGCGCCGCAAAGCCGAATGCAAAGGCGATGCCAATAAGAATAGGATCCATGGATGATTCCATACCGCAACGATTGCGGCAATCTACCCGCAGAGCCTAGCTCTGCCTAACCCTTACATAGTCGCGGGCGCTGAGGAGCGCTTGTGGCAGCGCGGCTGGAAGGTCGTCGGCGATCATACCGGAGGTATGGGCGTTGGCTGCTTCGCCGTGCAGCCAGGCGCCGGCACAGGCGGCCTCGAAGGGAGGCAGGCCTTGGGCCAGCAAGCCGCCGATGATGCCGGCCAGAACGTCACCACTGCCGGCGGTGGCTAGCCAGGGTGGAGCATTGGTGTTGATTGCGGCCCGACCGTCCGGCGCAGCGATGATGGTGTCTGGTCCTTTGAGCAGCACCACGGCACCTGCGCGGGCTGCGGCTTGGCGGGCGCGGCTGAGCTTGTCACCGGTGATATCCGGGAACAGACGGCTGAATTCGCCCTCGTGCGGGGTGAGAACGGCGGGGGAGGGCGGTAGGTGCTTTAGAAGCCGCGCTGGTTCCTCAGCGAAGGCGGTGAGGGCGTCGGCGTCTAGGGTTATCGCCTTGCCAGTGGCGAGTGCCGCCAGCACCCGGCGGCGGGTTCTGCCATCGGCGCCGGCTCCAGGGCCAATGATGAGGCTGGAGACGCGAGGCTCTTGAGCCAGTCGCGCGAAGCTGGGTAGGTCGGGGCAGGGGCGTTGGATGACGGCGGCGGGCATCGCAGCCACCTCCGCTATTCGCGCGGGAGCAACCGCGACGCTGACCAGGCCGGCCCCGGCTCGTAGTGCTGCATGGGCCGCTAGGCGAGACGCGCCTGGCATCACTCCGGTGGCAATCAGGCAATGGCCGCGGCGGTATTTGTGATCCTCCGCATCGGATTGCGGCAGGTCCCAGCCGCTAGGAGCGTTGCGGGTTATCCGTGGCTGGATCGTGCTGAGCACGTTGTGCGAAATGCCGATGTCGGTGACCAGCAACTCACCGCACAGGTCGCGTCCGGGATAGAGCCAATGGCCGGGCTTGGCGCTGAAGAAGGTGACAGTCAGGCTGGCCTTTGCGGCAAACCCCCTGACTTGCCCGGTGTTGCCATCGACGCCGCTGGGCATATCGACGGCAATGATGGGGGCTGTGATTTGGCGGAGGGTGTCTGCAATGACGCCTTCAATCGGGCGGGAGAGGCCGGCGCCGAACACTGCATCGACGACGAGGCTGGCTTCGCGCACGCATTCGGGCGATAGCGGCTCGACCGGGCCGGTCCACGCGGCAGCGTGGTGGGCAGCATCGCCGGTCAGCGCGTTCACCTGTCCGAGCAGAGCCAGCCGCACCGGCCAGCCGCGTTGGGCCAGCAGGCGGGCGATGACGAATCCGTCGCCGCCGTTGTTGCCGGGGCCGCACAACA
>Ga0055584_100003039_pt1 | contig 16586 bp, 16 predicted proteins | sample OSDHelmetaG_FD_58716 | JGI IMG/M metagenome (GOLD analysis project Ga0055584, IMG submission 58716) | Pelagic marine sediment microbial communities from the LTER site Helgoland, North Sea, for post-phytoplankton bloom and carbon turnover... | ecosystem: Environmental > Aquatic > Marine >... | reverse complement strand
AGGCTCGCTGAGGACGTTATCGATTCCCAGGACCTTGGCAACGGCCTGCGCCTGGTCGTTGCGCCCGACCCGATCGATCACTGCTGTCTCGAGGTCCGGATCGAAGGAGGAGGCGTTTCCATACTTCACGACGTCGAACCCGGCAGGGCGAAGCAGATCGGTCGCAGCTCGGGCCATGCCGGTCACGCCACCCCCGTTCTCGACATCTACCCGCACGCGCGCCCCGTTCCAGACAACGTCCTGCACGAACTCTTCGACCTCGGACGCCTCTTCCTGCACGACACCGACACCGATCGCGGCGAGAAGCGCTATGCAGGCGAAGAGTCCGACGGTGCCCCGGACGGATCGGTCAGGGCCAGCCCGCCTTCGCGATGCTGAGCGCCGCTGCGGGCCGGACCGGAGGACAGGCTTGCGGGTGCGCTTGGCTCGACCCGGGCTCATGCCGCTTCCCTCGCCATCGAATTCCAGAAGGCGAGGGTTTGCGGAAGTACCCGAGACTCGCGCTCGATGAGATTCCGAATGCGGGTTGCTGCCACCTCGCGCACCACCCGGTCGAAGTCCGCTGGCATACGCGCCCGCCGTTCCTCACGCCATTCGGGAAGGAACGTGCGACCGGGCTCGAGAAAGTCAGCGGCGTACAAGGCACGACCCAGGCGGCCGAAGCGGACGTCTCCGACGGTATGATATGCGACAGCGGTCAGTAGTTCACCGTCTTCCAGACCCTCGATTCGCAGTCGTTCGGCAGCAGCCGGGCCGTGCAGAATCGGACCGGGGAAAGAAGCCAGCGTCGGCGGCAGGTGGCTCCGCAACTCGTCTTGATCAGCGTCGCGGAGGAGGTCATGAGCCAGGCCTGCGGCTCTCCAACGAAGCACCTCGCGCTCAGAAAGACCCAGGCCTACGGCCCATGCATCGAGCAGCCGGGCAACCCGCTCCATGTGTTCGAGGCGCTGGTCATTGGCAACCGTCCACGTTGGTCGGCGTCCATTCAGAAGTGCTTGGAGCGATGCGTGCACGGCGAGCGAGGGGGGCATCCGAGCCAGAGCCCGGATCAGTAAACATTTGACGTCACGGAAAGGATAGTCGCTCAGCCCAGCCGACTCCAGCTTCTTCTGCACGGCGAGCCGGTTAGCTTCGAGCATGCCGATCCGATGGGATTCCGTGCTTGTACGCGACCTCGCCCGAGAGCTCGATCATGAGTTCGCCGGAGCTCGACTGCGCGCAATTCGACTCGATGCGCGGACTCGTGAGGCCGTGCTCTTCTTCCGTGATCGAACTATGGTCTGGCGGCTCCACCCCGAGCGGAGCGGCCTCTGGATTCGTGGCGCAGTCGAACCACAGCCGGAGGACCTCAAGATCCGGGCTCGAGTTCGCAGCGTCCACACCATTCCGGACGAGCGTATTCTCACCATGGAACTTCAAAGCGATCGCTCCGGCAGAGGACCATGGACGCTGATGATCGAGCTGCTGGGTCATCAGATGAATGCCGTCGTGACGGAGGGGACGGATCGTACGGCCCGGCACATACTCCGGACCCGCAAAGGCGCTCGAAACCTGCGGGTCGGGCATCCCTGGACTCCTCCCCCTTCCACGGACCGTCAATGGGCCGACGGATCCGTATCCGAAGCTGATTGGCGAGATTTTCTTCTGCCCGTACCTCCGACCGCCCGAGTTCAGGAGCTGATCTCAACCGTGGCGTGGGCCTCCCCGATCAATGCGGATGCCTGCCTGACGGACCGCCCGGCCCACGCGTTGTCTGCGGGCTTCGAGACCTGGCAAACACTCGCCTCGTCAGATCATCCGATCGATCCCGTCATCCTCGAGACCACCCGTGGCCCGCAGCCCTACTCGATGCCGCTGCCTGGCATTCCGTCTGTGACGGCCGAGAGCCTTGTCGCGGCGATCTCGACGTGTGCGGGCTCGACCGGGGATGCGTCCCCGGCTTCGCTCGCAATTGGGCCAGAGCTTCTGGAGCGACTGGAAGACGCCATCGCACAACAGGAGAAACGGATTGTCCGACTGACAGCGCAGCTCGACGGGCGTCAGGACCCCGAACGCCTTCGAGGTTTGGGGGATCTGATCCTGGCGCGCTACGGTGAACTCTCGGTCGGGTCTTCATCGGCCCTCGTGAATGATTTCGAGGGCAACACCGTCGAGCTCAAGCTCGACCCAAAGCTGCGCCCGCACGAAAACGCCGCTCGTTATTACGACCGTGCCGCGCGCTCCGAACGGGCGGCGGAACGGATCCCCAGCCTCGTCGACACGGCTCGCCATGAGGTGCAGGAGCTGGCCGAACTCCTGACCGGAGCCCGAGACGGCACAGTCGATGCCGCCGCCATCCGGCAAGCACTCCCGGCCGTACCGGCTCGCCAACGACGCGGACCACAGGGCCCCTCGGCTCCCTATCGCAGCTTCACGAGCACCGGCGGACTGGAGATTCGGGTCGGGCGTGGATCCAGGCACAACGACGACCTGACCTTCAGGAATTCGGCACCCAACGACGTCTGGCTTCACGCCCGTCACACCGCCGGTGCCCACGTAATTCTGAGGTGGTCCGGCCCGGGTACCCCACCAGCACGAGATCTGGAGGAGGCAGCCGCTCTGGCAGCTCTGCACTCGAAGGCGCGTACGTCCGCAACGGTGCCGGTGGATTGGACCCTGAGGAAGTATGTCCGCAAACCACGCGGGTCAGCCCCGGGCTCAGTGGTGCCCGACCGCGTGCAAACTCTGTTCGTGTCCCCGGACCCTGAACTGCTTGAGCGGCTTTCAGCCGATGACTCGGCAGCCAGCGAGGTCTAACAGCGCGCCACGATCAGTCCAGAGCAGCGCGCAGTTCTGCGAGGAAGCGGGCGCCCGCCTCGACACCATGTTCGTCGAGGATCTGCACCAGCGCGCTACCGACCACCACACCGTCAGCGATCGCCCCGACCTCACGCGCCTGCTCGGGCGTCGAGATTCCGAAGCCCACCGCGACCGGCAGACCGACGTGTGCGCGCAGCGCCTCCACCTCTTCTGCGAGGTCCTGACGCAACTCCGTTCGGGCACCCGTCACGCCGGTGCGAGAGATATAGTACAGGAAGCCCGAACCACCTTCAGCGATCTCGGGAATCCGATCCGCCTCCGTCGTCGGCGCGACCAGCCGAATGAAGTCGAGAGGACTCTGTGCCACGGCACCCTCGAGCTGCGGGTCGGCCCCGAAGGGCAGGTCGGTCAGAAGCAGCCCGTTGGCTCCAGCTTTGGCGGCATCGGTAAGAAAATCATCCACGCCATAGCGCAGCAGTGGATTCAGGTACGTGAAGAGCACCACGGGCGTATCGCGTTCGGCCCGAAAGCGCGCCAGGTCGGCGAGCACGCCCTCGACCGTCGTGCCATTTTTGAGCGACGTGAACGACGACCTCTGGATCGTAGGCCCGTCGGCGAGTGGATCTGAGAAGGGTAAGCCAAGCTCGATGATGTCCGCCCCCGCGTCCGCAAGCGCCGTCAGAACGGGGACCGTGGAATCAGCCGACGGGTGACCCGCAGTGACGTACGGAATCAGCGCCGCTCGACCATCGTTCCGCCGGGCAGCGAGGACAGACGAGATCATGTAAGGAGGTAGTCGCTGACTCGAATCCCGTACTTGTTCGCGTCGGTCGTCTTGATGATCTCGTGCGCCGCGCGGCCCGTCGCGGAGTCATTCTCGGCCAGATCGATCGTCTTGGGCTCGGAGAGCGGGAGGCCGACCGGATCGGAGATGACACGGACGATCGGCCGGTGGAGCAGATTCGGATCCGGGTTGACCTTGGCCACAACGGCGAGTTCGTGGCTGTCGAGAATAACGAGCGTACCGACCGGATACACACCGGTGGCGGTGATCAGGACTTTGATGATCAGCGGGTCAAACCCTCGCTTGGGGTTATCGCGCATTTCCTTGAGCACGGCGTCGGGCGGCCACGGCTGGTGCTGGTAGCTGCGCACGGACGTCCCTGCGTCAAAGGCGTCGGCCACGGCGACGATCCGTGAGAACAGGGTCGGCTCCCGCTGGCGCCGACTCTGCGGATACCCGGTCAGGTCGACCTTCATATGATGTTCGTACGCCATGAGCATCTGACGGTACGGCACATCCGCGAAGCCGTGCATCTGAAACAGAAGGAGTAGCCCCTCGGTCGGGTGTCCCTTGAGCATTGCCCACTCTTCGTCGGTCAGTGCCCCGGCCTTGCTGATCACGTCGGCGGAAAGCCGCTGCTTCCCCACATCGTGGAAGAGGGCGCCCAGGCCAAGTTCATACAGCTGAAGACGATCAAGCCCCAGCCGATGACCGATGATCACGCAGAAGATCGAGACGTTCACGGAGTGGGTGAACGTGTACTCGTCGAAGTCCCGGAGCGTCGTCATCGTGACCATGGACGACTCGTTAGAGAGCACCTGGTCGACGATGCCCTGAACCGAGCGCTTCACCTTGCGGACATTCACAGCCTTACCGACCCGCATGTCCTCCATCACGTCCCGCGCCACCTTGACCGACTGAGCGTACGTCCGCTTGGCGGCGGTCAACGCCTCCTCGTCGTCCTGAGGCTCTTCGATCTCAGTGGCCGGCCGCAGTGAGATGTGCGTGACCGGCGCCTGCGCGAACCGTTGCTCGAACCCACCAAAAGCATCCTCAGCAGCAGCGGGCCGGAGGAGCATCGCCAGGAACGGTGCCCACTCGTCGCGCTTCATTCCATGAACGATCTCGACGGCTCCGATGCCGTGGTCGTTGAGCGCACGGGCAAACGCACCAAACGACGCAAAATTCGTGAGGTCGAGCCGGAGCCGGGTTTCATTCAGAAAGAAGAAGTCCCCAACAACGCGGACCTCGGCCGCTCCTTCCTGCTCCAGAACCTGAGCGACCAGCGTATGCAGCTCTGTAAGGGCCTGCTGAACAGTGTCGTTTTCAATTGGATACAGCTTGAGCGCGCTCAGAGCTCCGAAGACCGCGGTGAGGAGCTTGCGACCGACCTCCTGATGGTTCAGTTCGGTCACGTCACCCCTCCGGTCGCAGCGCGCGATTCACATTGCTACGCACGACAGGATCTTCATCCTGAGTCGCCGCCTCCAGGGAAGCGCGCGCAGTCGCAGTGTCGATCTGTCCGAGACCAAGGGCTGCCGCCGCTCGTATTTCCGACGACTCCCGCTTTCCGAGGAACCCCTTCTTGTTCAGGAGATCGCCCAGAAGCGCGACCCCACTCTCACCGGCGGCCCGACCGAACGCCTCGAAGACCGCCACTTTTTCTGCGATATCCGCCTGCCGGATCTGCTTGCTCTTGATGACATCCGACAAGGACCCCGCCCCGGGCGAGTAGCGCAGCTCACCGAGCGCCTTCGCCGCCGCAATCCGAACGTCACGGTCCTGGTCACGGAGGATCGGCTCCAGCGAGCTCGCCACCGTCGACGCACGGATCGCCACGGCTGCCTCGATGGCGGCCAGGCGGACAGGCGGTTCGTCGTGTCTCAGCAGGGCAGAGAGCTGTACCGCACCCTCGACGACCTGCATATCGCCAACCAACTTAGCCGCAGCCGCCAAGATCAGCGGGTCATCGTCCTCGAGAAGTTGTATCAGGGCTTCCCGATTCTGGCTTGCGATGCCTTGTACCGATACGCGGAGTACATCCTGTAACTGTCTGTGGCCCATCGACTCCGACGCACGCAGCAGCGGCGCCAGCGCGCCCCCCCGAAGGAATCCGAGGAACTCCCCCAATTGAGCCGAAGACGCACGTATGGTGCCCAGATACAGGGCCTGCAGTAGCTCTTCGACAGCATCAGGGGCGCTGATGCTGTCGACGATTCGTCGGCTCTCGGTGAGCCGGTGCTCATCGAACGAGCCCTGGCTCTGTTCGAGCATACGAAGCTCCTTGAGCATGTTCGTCGCGGGGACCAGGCCGCCGCGGCTCAGGAAGTTGGGGAGCAGGGTCTCCAGGATGCCGAGGATCTCGGACTGACGCTCCCGGTTGGCTGACTCCTCGAGCCGATCGAACAACGCTTTGAGCACGTCCGCTCGGGTGTCGCGCTCGATCTCCTTTTGAAGCTCAGCGCGAAGCGTTTCCATTTCGCGCGGATCCAGGGCATACAGCGTCGGCTTGAAATCATCCTGAGAGACCGCCTTCGGCGTGTCCTGCGCCGCGGCCTGCCCAGTCGCGGCGACCTCCTCCTGAGCTGCGATCTCTTCGTCTTCGGCACTGAGCGCGGCCTGAAGCTCCTGCCCCGTGTTCCCAGCTCCAGCCTCGGGCAGTGCCACCCCTTCTGCCAGGAGATCTATGTACTGATACCTCAAGTACTGAAGCTCTTCTTCCCACAGCACGGTCAGCAGATCGTCCCCTTCCGGAACGAGCTTTCGAACCTTTTGAAGGACCCCGAGAAAGTGATCGAGTTCGTGCGTCTCGATCCCCGGAAGAAAGGTCAGCTCCCGAACGCCATCCTTGAAGAAAAGAAACGCCAGCGAATCGTTCCGGGATTCCGACGCATAGACCTCGACGCCGCCGAGATAGATATGATCCTCGTCGATGGTGACGATGAGGCTCTCGAGCTCTCCCCAGAGCCCCGAGAACTCAACGCGAAGGGTGTCGACGAATCGCTGGCGGACCGGGTTGTTCTCGTCGTAAAGCTGATAGGCGCGGAACGCCTTGCCGAGGGCGACGAACAATGAACGAGCTTCTTCGACCGGAAGAGACTGATCATCCCAGTCGATCCCATCGCCGGCCGGATTCGCGGCGCCCACGGAGTCGGTCAATGCATCGTCCTCAGATCAGACTTCCCCGCCCCTCGACTTGGGCGACATGACTCACGTCCTTGTCCCCTCGGCCCGAGAGGCAGATCAGAATTGGCCCTTCGACCCCGGCCCCTTCTTCGATGACATGCGCGATCGCGTGGGCGGTTTCCAGTGCGGGGATGATCCCCTCAAGCTCGGAAAGAGTGTGAAATGCCCTCAACGCCTGCTCATCCGTGACGAAGGTGTACCGCGCGCGGCCCGAATCTTTCAGGAACGAATGCTCAGGACCGACCCCCGGATAATCCAGTCCCGCGGACACAGAGTGCGCCGGCGCTACCTGACCATCCGAATCTTGCAGAAGATAGCTCAGTGACCCGTGCAGGACACCCGGCGTCCCAGCGACCAGAGACGCCGAATGTCGACCGGACTCGATCCCTGAACCTCCCGCCTCTACGCCAACCAGTTCTACCTCGACGTCCGGCACGAAAGCGTGAAACATCCCCATGGCGTTGGACCCTCCACCCACACAGGCGACGACCGAAGCGGGAAGACGCCCGAAGCGCTTGAGCGATTGCGCCCGAGCCTCCCGCCCGATAATCGACTGAAAGTCCCGGACCATCCTCGGAAATGGGTCCGGCCCGACGACAGACCCGATGATGTAATGAGTCGAGGCTACGTTGGTCACCCAGTCGCGGATGGCCTCGTTGGTCGCGTCCTTCAGCGTCCTGGTGCCGGACGAGACCGGGCGAACCTCGGCCCCAAGAAGTTGCATCCGATACACGTTGAGCGCCTGCCGCCCGACATCTTCTTCGCCCATGTACACGACGCACTCCATGTCGAACAGAGCGCACGCGGTGGCCGTGGCGACCCCGTGTTGCCCTGCCCCGGTCTCGGCGATGATCCGCCTCTTACCCATCCGGCGAGCGAGCAGAGCCTGCCCGATCGTGTTGTTGATCTTGTGGGCGCCCGTGTGGTTCAAGTCTTCACGTTTGAGCCAGACGTCAGAGTGGCCCGCCGCCTTGCCCAGTCGCTTCGCGTGATACAGTGGCGTGGGCCGGCCAACAAAGTCGGCACTGAGCGCCTCGAGTTCAGTCTGGAAGGCCGGATCCTCTAGTGCCTGCGCATATGCGGCGACAAGCTCGTCGAGCGCCTTGATCAGGGTTTCAGGTACGTATCGTCCGCCGAACGCGCCGAAGCGATCCGTCTGCGGGTCAATGATCGTGGTCACGGCTACTGTCGATCTGGGAAGCAGACCGCCCGGTCTCACCATTCGACCGGGCCGCCCTGATGAAGGCGTCGATCCGGTCGGGATCCTTCACGCCCCGGGCCCGCTCGACACCTGAGGATACATCTACCACGTGAGGGCCATACCGTGCCCTGGACTCCGCTACGGTCTCCGGGGTCAGCCCGCCGGCAAGAATGAAGGTGAGCGACCCAGGCATCACGGTGCGCAACTCGTCAGGCTCGAGGCCCAGGGTCAGACCTGCCCCACCTATGGCACCCTCCCGCCAGCCCTCTACGAGCAACCCGTCGACGTCGTCGTCGAACTCGTCGACGACCCGTCGGACATCGTCCACGTTTCGTACGCGAATAGCCTTCCAGATCGACCACTCGCCAGCGCCCTTCAGTGTTCGAGCGAGGCCAGCCCGCTCGCTGCCATGGAGCTGGATCACGGACGCGCCGATGCTCCGGGCCAGCTCGACGTTGGACTTGGCCGACTCATCGACGGTCACCGCAACCCGAGGCACCATCACACCCTCCAGCACCCTTGCACCATCGCCGGGCGTCAGACTTCGACCGAAACCCTGCGTCAGAACTACGCCCACGAAGTGCGACCCGGCTTCCTGTGCGAATCGAGCGTCCTGGTTTCGCATCAATCCGCAGATCTTCACGAGCGGGGTCGGGCCGGTCATGAGCGCGGTCATGATCAGGCGATCGTGACGCGGACCACGGTCGGGACACCCGACAGGTCAGCGGCGGCCACTGACGGGTCCTCCTTGGCCAGGAGCGACTCCCCGACCAGAATCGCATCCACGCCTGCGCGACCCAGCCGCTCAACGTCCCGGCGAGTGCGGATGCCACTTTCCGATACGACCACAACGTCCGGCGGCACGGTGCCCAGCAGTCGCTCGGTCGTTGCCAGATCGGTCGTGAAGGTCGCGAGGTCCCGGTTGTTGATCCCAATCACGCGAGCATCGAGGCGACGCGCTCGCTCCAGCTCCTCCGCATCATGCACCTCTACCAGAACGCCGAGGCCCAAGTCCAGAGCCTCCCGATACAGATGCCTCAGAAGTCCATCGTCGAGAATGCGGACGATGAGCAGGACCGCATCGGCCCCGTGCGCCCGCGCCTCAAGAACATGCAGCCGATCGAGCGTGAAATCCTTTCGGAGGATCGGGATCGCGGTCGCCACGCGCGCCGCCCTCAGGTCCTCGACTGATCCTCCGAAGTAGCTCTGGTCCGTGAGGACACTCAGGGCCGACGCACCTCCCCGCTGGTATCCCGCTGTCAAGGAGGCGGGATCAAGCCCCGGTCTGATCGACCCCGCACCGGGCGACCTGCGCTTGCACTCAGCGACCAGCGAAACCGACCCGGGTCGCCCGAGGGCCCGCCCGAAATCGCGCGTCATCGATGCCGATGCTGCGAGGCCCTCGAGTTCATCGACACGATCAGCCAGCACCTCGAGTTCCGCATGCTTCGTCCGCACGATCTCGGCGAGGATGCCGGGAAGCGAGTGTTCTTCTTGCGTTTCGGGCAACGTTCGGGTAGCCTTACTTCGGTTCCTATTCGGGCCCCCACCGAGCGGAGGAGGATGACGTGCCCCTCACGAAGCGCCAAAAAGAGATCCTCGACTACATCGAGACCTTCATCCAAGGCCAGGGTTACGCACCCAGCTTCGAGGAGATCGCCGAATCTTTTGGATATTCCTCCCTCGCGACCGTGCACGAGCACCTGAGTAATCTGGAGCGTAAGGGATACATCCGGAAGTCGTACAACGAGAGTCGCTCGATCGAGCTGGTCGGGCATGAAACAGGCACACCTGTACTCGAGCTACCGCTTCTCGGTGCCGTCGCTGCAGGTTTGCCAATCGAGGCGATACAGGACGCTCAAGAGACGCTCGCCGTTCCCCCGGACATGGTCAGCCGGCGTCGCGATAATTACGTCCTTCGCGTCGAGGGCAACTCGATGATCGAAGAGCAGATTCGCGACGGCGATTACATCGTCGTTCAGGCCCAGGACCGAGCCGAGGACGGGCAGATGGTCGTCGCTCTGGTGGGTGATGAGGCCGCGACGGTGAAGAAACTCTATCGTGAGCCAGCCGGACGCGTCCGGCTGCAGCCAGCCAACCCGACGATGCAGCCGATCTTTGTAGACGCAATCGACGTCCGGATTCAGGGCGTCGTGGTAGGAGTCATCCGGAAGTACTGACCCGCAGGCGCTCGAGAGCAGCCTCAGCTGCCCCCGAATCGATCGACTCCTCCGCAAGTGCGACCGCGGCCGGCCAGTCGGCGGCGCGGTCCGCCACGAGAAGTGCGGCTGCGGCGTTGAGGACAACCACGGTCCGTGGGGCGCCCGCGTCGCCAGCAAGGACCGACTCGACGATACGCGCGTTGTCTGGTGGTTCTCCGCCGCCGATGTCCGCGGCCTCGACCGCGGACAGCCCGACGTTTTCCAGCTCGAGATCATAGTAGATCAGCTCGTCGTCCCTGAGTTCGGCGACGCGAGTCGGGCCGAGCGGACTCACCTCATCCAGACCCGGGGAGCCATGCACCACAAGCGCCCGAAGATGACCGAGCTCGGCAAGCGCCTCCGGAATCAGGTCCAGGAGCCGTTCGTCTGCAACGCCGATGACCTGGCGGCGGGCTCCCGCGGGATTGGTCAGCGGACCCAGAATGTTCATCAGCGTGCGGATGCCGAGCCCCTTACGCACCGGACCCACATGCCGCATCGCCGGGTGAAGAAGCGGAGCGAACATGAAGACGATTCCAGCTTCGGCGAGGACGTCGCCCATTCGCTCCGGGGAAAGGTCGATGGTGACGCCGAGTGCTTCCAGTACATCGGCACTGCCACTGCGAGAGGTGAACGAGCGGTTTCCGTGCTTGGCCACGGGGACCCCCGCGCCCGCAACCACGAACGCTGCGGCAGTCGAGATATTGAAGGTTGTCACCGTCCCGCCGCCCGTGCCTGCAGTGTCGACGAGGAGGTCGGGCTCAGCCGCCGCGACCGGCACCATGGCGGATCGGAGCGCGCGTACACCGCCCGCAACTTCGGACGGTGCGAGGCCCTTGGCGCGCAGCCCGACCAGGAGACCCGCCATCTGAATCTGCGTCGCGCTCCCGTCCATGAACCGATCGAAGGCACTCTCCGCCTCCTCGGCAGTCAGGTCGTGGCCCTCGGCCACGCGCTCGAGGAGCGAGGTCAGGCCAGGTTGTGTCATAGGTCGGTCAGTTAGAGTCGGGCAGCTGAAAGGCTAATCATCACGGGGGTTTTCGGTCAATCCGGCAAGGTACGAGCGCATGATTGACGATGAGCCGGTCGCAGCTTGGAGGGAGTGGGAGGCCTCGCTAACTTTTCGCGGTGGATGCCCCTGAATCCCTCCGTTTTCGTCTGACCGTCCATTATGACGGGTCGGCATTTCACGGCTGGCAGGTCCAGCCCGACCAGCGCACGGTGCAAGGGGACCTCGAGTCCGCCCTGTCCCGACTGGCCGACTCCCCGCGCTCGGTCATCGGGTCAGGACGAACCGACACCGGGGTCCATGCAACAGGACAGGTCGCGTCCGTCGATATGCCGGTAAACTGGGAAGCCGACCGACTCTGGAAATCCCTGAACGCGGTGCTGTCCGACGACATCTGGATCGAGGCGATCATGCCCGCGGCCGGCGACTTTCACCCCCGGTATGATGCGCTGAAGCGGACGTATCGGTACGAGGTAGGGCTGCGTCCGGAGAGCGCCTCGCCCTTTTATCGCCGATGGTGCTGGCCGCTCGGTGGCTCCGGCAGATCACCGCTCGAGATCGATCGATCCCAACTCGACCGCGCAGCCGGGGAGATCATCGGTGAACACTCTTTCGAGGCCTTCGCCAAGACAGGCCAGCCGGAGCGCGGAACGCGATGTGATGTGCACTCAGCATCATGGACTGACACCGATCTGGGCGTGCGTTTCACCGTAACGGCCGACCGTTATCTGCATCATATGGTTCGCTATCTGACCGGCACCATGATCGACGTGGCTCTTGGTCGGCGCCCGCTCGAGGATGTGGCTAGGTTACTCGTCTCTCATTCGGAGTTGATCACATCCCCCCCCGCACCTCCCGAGGGTCTTTTCCTTCATCGGGTGACGTATCCCGGGGACGACGTGACCGGAGCCGACACAGATCCCACAACTGAACGGACCAGGAGCCCCCTGCCCCAATGAAGATCTTCCTCGACACTGCGGAACTGTCAGAAATTCGACGAGCCGCCGACGCGGGCCTCATCGATGGCATCACGACGAATCCGTCCCTCGTCGCCAAAGTGGCCGACGGAGACGTGACAGGTATGTACAGGGAGATCTGCGAGGCCGTGGATGGCCCGGTGTCACTCGAGGTGGTGGCGGTCGACCGGGAGACGATGGTATCGGAAGGGCGCAAGCTGGCGGCCATCCACGAGAATGCGGTCGTCAAGGTCCCTCTGACGGAGGATGGCCTGAAGGCCTGCCGTGATCTCGTCGGCGAAGGGCACAAGGTCAATGTTACCCTGTGCTTCTCGGTCTCTCAGGCGCTGCTTGCCGCGAAGGCAGGCGCGACCTTCGTCTCACCGTTCGTAGGCCGGCTCGATGACATCTCCGGTGAGGGCATGCAGCTCATCGGTCAGATCCGCCAGGTGTACGACAACTATGGCTTCGACACGGAAATTCTGGCTGCGTCGCTCCGCCACCCGATGCACGTGGTCGAGTGCATGCTGATTGGCGCCGATTGCTGCACGCTGCCGCCGAAGGTGCTTTGGCAGCTCAGCAAGCACACGCTCACCGACAAGGGTCTCGATGCATTCCTCAAGGATTGGGATGAGGCCGGTACTGCGATCTAGCGTGACCTGCGGAGCTCACCGGCTCCTGTTCACGGCGCTCGCCGCGGTCATCGCGAGTGCCTGTGATCCGGGCACAGCCTCATCACAAGCTGCCTCGCAGTCGATCGACGACGATCGGACCACCGCAATCGTCCGCGCTACAGCGCGGGTCGCGCCCGCCGTGGTCAGCGTGAACGTGCTCCGTACCCAGCGGGTTCGGCCCCGAACCATGTGGGAGAGCATGATCCTCCCTCCCGGTGCGCAACAGCGGAGTGCCGGCTTCGGGTCCGGTGTCATCGTGGACGACAGCGGCATCGTCATCACGAACGACCACGTCATCACCGGAGCTGCGCAGATCAAGGTCACCCTGGCCGGCGGGCGCGACCTCGACGCCACGATTATCGGAACCGATCCAGTCGCCGACATCGCGGTCCTCAGGATCATCGGGCAGGATCTGCCCGTCGCTCCGCTGGGGACGGCCGATGGCCTCATGATCGGTGAGTGGGCGATTGCAATCGGAAACCCTCTCGGCAACTACGTCGCAGACAGTGAGCCGACCGTGACGGCTGGTGTGATCTCTGCCGTCGACCGCAACATCGCCCCGTCCTCCGAGGATGAGGGCTTCTACTTCGGCATGATTCAGACCGACGCAGCCATCAACCCGGGGAACTCGGGTGGCGCACTCGTGAACGCCGACGGAGAGGTCATCGGAATCAACGCATCCATCATCTCTCGAAGCGGCGGCAGCGAAGGGCTCGGGTTTGCCATTCCCATCGACCGGGCACTCCAGATTGCCAACGATTTCCGGGAGTATGGGGAGATCCGCCGCGCGTGGATCGGTATCGATGTCGAGCCTGTCGAGGCCGATGCGTGGGGCCGGACGCGCGGCGTACGGATCAGCCGTGTCGCCGAGGGGTCCCCGGCGCATGATGCGGCCCTCGAGTCCGGAGACATGCTTCTTCGGGCGAACGGACGCCCACTCTCCGGTCCGTTGGACTGGGAGGGTGTGCTGCTCGATCTTCGCGCAGGAGACAACCTTGATCTCGATGTTCAGGGGCAGACCCGGGCCGTCGGGCTCGAGGCAGAGCCGTTCCCATCCACGACGGCCTCCCGCGTCACGCTCTTCCAGGACATCCAGCTTATCTCGGTGTCTTCCCAGATCCAGGGAGAGCTCGGGCTTTCCAGTGAATCCGGCGCACTGATCGCCGACATCTCGGCGGAGCTGACCAGCCGCACCCGACTTCAGGCGGGTGACGTGATCATTCAGATGAACCGCGCCCGTATCCGCAGCGCCGACGACGCTGCCGCCTTCTTCGACGCGCTGACGGGCCAGGAGGGCCGTATCGTCCTTTATCTCGAGCGCGACAACAACTTCTACACGACAAGTCTGTACTGGAGGGGTTAGTTGGACCTCGATCGATACATGCACCCGCTCTCGGACCGTTATGCGTCTCGAGAAATGCAGCAAGTTTTTTCTCCAGCTCGCCGCTACGGAACGTGGCGCCGCCTCTGGATCGCACTCGCCGAAAGCGAGGCTGAGCTCGGTCTCGACATTTCAGACGAGGCGCTCGAGCAGATGCGCGCAGCCGCGGACAAGCTCGACCTCGTAAAAGCGGCCGAGTATGAAAAGCGCTTCCGCCACGACGTGATGGCCCACGTTCACCTCTTCGGTGACGACGCTCCGGCTGCGAAAGGCATCATTCACCTCGGTGCGACCAGCGCATTCATTGGCGACAACACCGACCTGATCCTTCATCGGGACGCGCTGGAGCTCGTGCGTGCCCGCCTGCTCCGGTGTGTAGAGGCGCTGACCCAGTTCGCTCAGGAGCACGCGTCACTGGCCACGCTCGGATACACCCACTTCCAGCCAGCCCAGCCGACCACGGTGGGAAAACGTGCAACCCTCTGGATCCAGGATCTGCTCCTCGACATCGAGGAGATCGACCATCGGATCGCGGTTCTGCGCTTTCGCGGCGTTCGAGGCACGACCGGCACCCAGGCCTCGTTCCTCGAACTGTTCGAGGGGGACCACGACAAGGTCGATGCGCTCGACCTCTCCGTAGGGAAGAGAATGGGCTTCGAGTCCACCTATCCGGTCAGTGGCCAGACCTATTCGAGAAAGGTCGACTATGCCGTGCAGGCCTCGCTGGCCGGAGCCGCTGCGTCGGTCTCCAAGATCGGGCACGACCTTCGGATCCTCGCGCACTTGCGAGAAGTCGAAGAGCCATTCGAGGCCGAGCAGATCGGCTCCTCAGCGATGCCCTACAAACGCAACCCGATGAGGGCCGAACGGATTTGTGCACTCGCCCGGCACGTCATCACGCTGTCGATCGATCCGGCCTTCACCGCCGCTACTCAGTGGCTCGAGCGTACCCTGGACGACTCGGCGAACCGCCGTGTCTCCGTGCCGGATGCCTTCCTGGCACTGGACGGATGCCTCGTGCTTCTCGAGAACGTTTCGCGCCGTCTGATTGTGAACCCACAGGTCGTCCGAAGGAATCTCGCCGAGCATCTTCCCTTCATGGCCACAGAGACGATCTTGATGCACGCCGTGTCACGTGGGGGCGATCGCCAGGAGTTGCACGAGTCGATTCGGCAGCATTCGATGGCCGCTGCGAGACGCATGAAGGAAGAGGGTGCCGATGCAGACCTGCTGGACCGGATCGCCGGAGACGACGCGTTTGGTCTCAGCGCGGAGGAGCTCCAGCAGATGGTCGACCCGATGCGTTTCGTCGGCCGGGCTCCGTCCCAAGTCGAGCGCTTCATCGAGCGAGCCGTCACCCCGGTCCTCGAACGGCACCGTTCCAACACCCTAACCCTGGACGCCCCAACACTCCATGTCTGATCAGAACCTGGTCCACGAGTCGCAGCTGCCCCTGCCGCTCCTCCACCGAGGAAAGGTCAGGGACGTCTACGAGGTCGATTCCGACACCCTATTGATGATCGCGAGCGACCGCGTCAGCGCGTTCGACGTGGTCCTGCCCCAGCCGATCCCACACAAGGGAGAGGTTCTGACCCAGATCACTGCCTGGTGGCTGGATCAGTTGAACGACGAATTGTCGCACCATTTGATCGCAGTTGATCCCGAGCGGATCATCGCACGACATCCCGAGCTCGCCGAGACTCGTGACCAATGGGCGCGTCGTGCGATGCTCGTACACAAGACTGACCCGGTGCTCGTCGAGTGCGTCGTCCGTGGATACATCTCCGGGTCGGCGTGGAAAGAATACAAGCAGAGCGGAACGCTGGCTGGAGAGGCGCTTGCTGAGGGCCTTCAGGAGAGTCAGCGGCTCGATCCGGCCATCTTCTCACCGGCGACGAAAGCACAGGCCGGAGAACACGATGAGAACATCACCTTCGGGCAGACGAAGGAGATCCTCGGCGACGAGCTCGCCGATCGTCTCAAGGAACTCTCCCTCGAGATCTATGGTTTCGGTCGGGATGTCGCCGAGAAGAGCAACATCATCCTCGCCGACACCAAGTTCGAGTTCGGACACAAGAATGGTGAACTCATGCTCATCGATGAGGTGCTGACACCTGACTCCTCACGATTCTGGCCCAAAGAGAGCTATGGCGTGGGTCGCGGCCAGCCATCGCTCGACAAGCAGCCGGTCCGCGACTGGCTCGAGACTCTGGACTGGGACAAGCGTCCTCCGCCTCCCGACCTTCCTGACGAGGTCGTGAACGAGGCCTCCGAGCGCTACAAGGACGTCTTCAAGCGTCTCACCGGCACCGCGCTCGCCGAGTATCAACCGCCCCTCTTCGGGGACGACCGGTGAAGATCGCCCGCGAGGGAATCCCGTTCGCTGCGGCGGGCG
>Ga0055584_100003037_pt1 | contig 16592 bp, 5 predicted proteins | sample OSDHelmetaG_FD_58716 | JGI IMG/M metagenome (GOLD analysis project Ga0055584, IMG submission 58716) | Pelagic marine sediment microbial communities from the LTER site Helgoland, North Sea, for post-phytoplankton bloom and carbon turnover... | ecosystem: Environmental > Aquatic > Marine >... | reverse complement strand
AATCTGCTCACCCGGATTCCGCTCTATGCGGGGCCGGATAACATGCTCCCGGTCGATCTTGTCGAGATCGTCTACGACGCGGTGAAACACATCGACTGGTCCGGCCCCAACGGCGTCGAACTCACCAAGTTCTTCCTCCGCGCCGCCCGCCTCACCGGGGATCGGCAACTGGATGTCTGGGGCTCCCTCCGTTGGCAACTTCAAGCCAAACTCGAAAAGTCCGGTGTTGCATCCGCCAAGCTCCAGCCTCTCCGTCAAGTCATCCCCCTCAGTGACACCGATCGCGCCCAATCATTTGGCGAAGCGCTACCGGCCGGACTCACCGTCGGATCCTAACCCAGCCATATTCCATTCATCTTTCACACTGATACGAGATACGCCCAATGATTCTGTCCATTGCCTCTCCAACCGAATTCGCCGGCCCTGGCTTCACACTTTTCACCCTTTGCCTGACAGTCTGTCTCGGGTTGCTCCTCGGCTCTGTACGCTTTGGCTCTGTCCATCTCGGGCTGGCTGGCGTGTTGTTTGCGGGGCTGGGGCTCGGGCATTTTCACGCGGCTTCCGGGCTATCTCCGGACGTGCTTCGTTTCGTCAAGGAATTGGGCCTCGTTTTGTTCGTCTACTCCATCGGCATGCAGGTGGGACCGGGTTTCGCCGGCTCACTCCGGCGTGACGGATTGAAACTGAATGCGCTGGCGTTCGGCATCGTTCTCACCGGGGCCGGCCTGACCATCGGCCTCTCGCTGTTGTGCGGATTCGATATGGCGGCGGGGGTGGGGCTGTTCGCCGGTGCAACCACCAACACTCCCGCACTGGGGGCCGCCCAAGAAGTTCTGAGCCATCTGCCGTCGGATGGAGAGTCCGGACGTTCGGCTCTACCCGGTCTGGCCTATGCCGTGGCCTATCCCTTCGGGGTCATTGGGATTATCTTCGCCATGAACGTTGCTCGCCGCTGGTTGCGGGTCAATGTGGCTGACGAGTTGCAGGCTCATGAGGACGCCCTGCGAGCCGGCCGTGTCTCTCTGGAAAGACTGAATGTCGAGGTGACCAATCCCAATCTCGAAGGGTTGCCGCTGTCAGAACTTCCCGCCCTCGCAGGCACGGGTATCGTCGTTTCCCGAATCCTAAAAATAGGTAGCGAGGAGGTTCGAGCCGTGGTGATCGAGGAAGCTATTCAAGTGGGTGACATCTTGTTGGTGGTAGGGCCACCGGCTGAACTTCGGAAATTTCAACTGGCCACTGGAGGTAAGAGCGAACATGACCTGATGCAGGTGGCTGGGCCGGTCGATTTTCGGCGGGCCGTGGTGACGCAAAAAGAACTCGTCGGCCAAACCTTGCGTCAGCTCGCTTGGAATCATCGCCATGGGGTGACGGTCACTCGATTGACCCGCTCCGATATTGAGATGCCAATTGATGCCGACCTTGAGCTTCGCTACGGAGACGTCCTTCAGATCGTGGGCAGGGTCCAAGCTCTTGACACGGTCGTTTTTGAACTTGGCAACTGCCCCAAGGATTTAGACCACACGCAACTGCTGCCGATGTTTCTCGGTATTGCTGTGGGCGTGATTGTCGGTGCCACCCCGTTCTATCTACCCGGCGTTCCGGCTGCAGTCAAACTGGGCCTCGCTGGCGGCCCGCTACTGGCGGGACTGTTGTTCAGCCGCCTTGGTCGTCTCGGGCCGCTCCTCTGGCACGCGCCGACCAACGTCACGATGTTGCTTCGGGAATTCGGAATAGCACTATTCCTAGCCTGTGTCGGGCTCGTGGCGGGGGAGCATTTCATGGGTGCCGTATTCAGCGGCCAAGGTCTGATGTGGTTGTTTTGCGGTGCTGTTATCACCCTGGTTCCATTGGCGTTGGCGACTTGGGCGGGCCGGCACTGGCTCAAACTCAACTACGTCACCCTGTGCGGTCTGTTATCCGGCAGCATGACTGATCCTCCCGCTCTTGCCTTCGCCAACCAGGTGGTCAAATCCGATGCCCCGAACGTGGCCTACGCCGCCGTCTATCCGTTGACCATGATCCTGCGCATCGTCGTCGCCCAAACCATGGTGCTGCTCTTCCTGAGTTGATGAGGCTGCCGCAGCACCATTCCGCCGGCACATTGCCTCGGGTTGAATACAAGAACGCCCGCAGTTGCCCGTGGGCGTCGTGTTTTCCTAGCAGGAGGACCCAGATTGCGTTCAGAAATTGAACTCAACCTGGAGCCAGAATTTTTCCCGATAGGCACGCCCACTGTCACCGCCACTGTAGGCGGCATATTTGGCGAGAGTCTTCCAATGCTTGCCGAGGGATTTGGAAGCGATGATGTCGACTTCCTGGCCCAGATCCGCGTCGCCGATGTTCGTTTCGTAGCTGTGATAGATGACCTTGAGCGGAACATCATAGGGGAGTTTTACACCGGCACTGACGTAGACGTCGCGCAATCCGGCACCCGGTGTGGCCAGGAATGCGTCGGCCCAACCGTTGAACGCGTGGAGGGTGGCGAGTGGTGTGCGGAAGCCTGCGTTGTTGTCGGTGCCGAGCACTTCGTAGCCGACGCCCAGGCTGAACCTGTCGTAGGAACTGTTCACGTTCAGATGGTAGTATTCGGCTTCGTAGTTCAGCGGACTGTTGCCGGCATCGGTCTGCCAGGCGAATTCGGCGCGATAACCGAGCTTCACATCGCCGACGTTGGGGAGCTTGCCGCTGACGCTGGCTCCGTAGGTGTTGGCGGAAAGGCCGGCTTCGTTCGCTGCCGTGGCCGGGACATTGTCAATCTTCACCAAGTAAGCGTAGCCGGTGAGATTGAGCTTCTCGAAGCCACTGTAGTTGACGTTGACCAGGTGCGATGACGTGTCGAGGTTGCCCGTAGGATGATCATCGCCGAAAATGCGATTCACCTGATCGACGAACGCGTAGACGATCCGGGTGTCAGGGATGGAATTGTTGACCAGCGAGATGGCGTCGAAAGTCTGTTCGTTCTGCCGCCAGCCGACGTTGCCTATAAAGCGGGCCTGGTCGAAGTTCACACGTTGACGACCAACTTTGAGAGTCGAATCCCAATTGGAATAGCTGCCCCATGCACGGTTGACCTCGGTGGCCTCCGGATCTGCGACAACTGCATGGCCGGCACCGCTGGGGTTCGTGCCGGAGAAATTGGCGTTGTGGCCGGGCCCCACAACTGACACGTCTTCGCCCTCGATCATGCCTTGGAAACCGCGAAATTGCTTGGTCGTGAAACCGAACCGATTGCGGATCGTGAGTGCGTCCGAGGGTTTGCTGCCGGTCAAACTGACGCCTTCATAACGCAGCCGGGAGTTGAACGATATTTTCCCACCGCCGACAGAGTCGGGGAGCTCGCCATCGAGGACCTCCGAGAACCAACTCGGAGCCGACGGCTCGGTTTTACTTTCGGTCGGTTGGTCCTGTCCGTAAACGGCGGAAGCCGCAGCGAGGACCAAGGCAGAGGAGAGGATTAGTTTGTTATTCATTGGATTCGATTCCTTCCCTGATTTGACGATCAAATTCGCGTTCCGGCTTATCATTGAGTGTTCAAAGCTGTGCACATATTAGCCAGCGAGTGGATTCTATAAGATGCAGTTCCAGGGCGTTGCTGCCACCGCTTTAAAGAACTCGATGATAACTTGAACCAGTTTCATCAGCAGATGATGAGGATTTCGTGGGTAGGGATTTTTCGGACAAATGCGGATTTGACCCACCTACGAGCGGACCACAACATTTCTCATCCCAAGAGCCAATCGGGTGATCTTTTCTCAGATCAGTGGAATGGAATGGCTGAATTTTCGAATCGAATAATTGTCGAGGTAAAGGGCGAGGATCCACTGGAGGTGGATCTGGATTTGGGCAATTACGTAATTGGGCGGGAAGAGGCCTGCGAACTATTTATCGAGAATGACGGGATCTCCCGCCGCCATGCGCGTCTGTCGGTTTCTGAAACTGGGTTGCTCGTTGAAGATCTTGGTAGCAGCAACGGTTCCTTTCTCGATGGGGAACCACTCGTCGGGCAGGTTGAATTGGCTGCCGGTTCAACCCTGGTGCTCGGAGCGGATGCTATCTCGATTCAATTGGGTTCGCTTGCGAATGGGATTTCCCCGCCTGCCGAATCCGCTGGAACCATGGCTCCGGCGGCTCCTCTCGAAGCAGACTCCGCCCCGCAAACGACAAGCGAAGTGAATCTTTTCGATGCCAACTATGCTTTCCGTGACGAAATAGCCCGGGGCGGCATGGGGGCGGTCATCGAGGCGGATGATCAGAACACGGGGCGCACGGTGGCGATCAAGAAGATGTTGGTGGAGGGGAATCCATCTGAGGAGTCGAAGCATCGCTTTCTGCAGGAGGCCCGGGTGATGGGGCATTTGGAACATCCGAATATCGTGCCGATGCACGAGCTGGCTCTCGATGAACTTGGGATGCCCTATTACACAATGAAGCGGATTCAGGGGACGGATCTGCAGGATGTGCTGACGAGGATCAAGAATGGCGACGAGGAGACTGTCACCGCCTTTCCGCTGCGCACCTTGTTGGGAATCTTTTTGAAAGTCTGTGATGCGCTGGCGTTCGCGCATTCGAAAGGCGTGATTCATCGTGACCTCAAACCGGAGAACATCATGCTTGGTGAGTTCGGCGAGGTGCTGGTTGCCGACTGGGGCCTGGCCAAGATTCTTCCGAATACTCCGCTCGCCTTTCTGCACATGGCGGTGGAGGAGGGGACTGAGATCTCGGAGGACGAAGTATCCGAAGAAGGATCGTTCAAGACGATGGAAGGCTCGGTGATGGGGACGCCCAATTACATGGCTCCCGAGCAGGCTGAGGGGAAGACCGCCGAGATTGACCGGCTGTCCGATATCTTTTCGCTGGGCGGTATTCTTTACTCGATATTGACTTTGCGTCCGCCCGTTCTTGGCAAAACGGTTTCCGAGGTATTGGAAAACATGCGCACTGGCTATATCGCGCCACCCGTGCTCTACAACAAGGTCAAATCGGCTAAGCTGATTGGGCGCGGCAAACGGGCGGAGGAGGAAGTGCACCTGCATCACTGCCCACAAGGGCTGATTCCGGACTCGCTTTCTCGCGTGGCGATGCACGCGATGGCGTTGGAGCGGAAAGAGCGCTATCAGAAGGTTCAACAGTTTCAAAAGGACATCGAGGCCTGGCAACTCGGCTATGCCACGACGGCGGAAGAAGCCAGTTTCTGGCGTCAGGTGACTCTGTTCATCGCGCGAAACAAGGCCGCCACCATCGTCGGGGGCCTGGTGTTTCTGATCGGGGCTTCATTGCTGGGTTGGGCTGTGTTTGCGGACCAGAAGGCGCAGGCCGCGATGACGGAAATGCAGACGGCGGTCCCGCTGATCGAAGGCGAACTGCAGGCGACCATCGACGCCGGCCAATTCGAGCGGGCCAAGGGGCGCTTGAATTCCTTGATCATGCTGCTGCCGGAAAGGGCGGAGTATCGGGTGCAGCGGGCGCAGATCCATCAGTCGCTCATTCAGTTCGAAGCGGCGGCGACTGATTTTGAAGTCGCCGGCGAGTTGGAGGGCGATCCGGAAAAGTATGTCGACGCGGTGACCTTCTCCCGCGAGATGTCGGCGTCGAGTGGGACCAACGGTCTGGACAACAAAAACTTTGAGCTCTTCGTGAACCGCCTCGATCGCGAAAAGCGATTTTCCGAAGCCCGCTTTCATCGAGGCGTCCGGATGCTGGCGGTTCAGGATCAGTTGGCGGAGCTCGCTCCGAAGATGCAGCAGCTGATTGACGAGAAAGCAGGCCTCTTTCGAAAGGCCGCCGACAAACTCGCGTTGGCCAAACATGGTTCGGCGACCTCCGCTGCCAATCCCATGCCCGACGCCCATTGGGACTTCGAGATTGATGGCCGGGACCGGATCGGCGAACTGCACCTGACACCGAACCAAGGGGCAACGGTGACGGATGGGGCACTCAATTTCACCGCTGATAATGGCCATGCTCGCAGTGACTTGATTCCGGAATCGATCGGAGAGTTCAGCGTGGAGATTTGGGCCGAACTTGAACTGGACGAAACCAAGGCGTTGAAGCTATTCCAACTCGGCACCAAGGAGAGCCACAATGCCCTGGCCTACAATGGCAACGGTTCGCAAAAGTGGGACTTCCAATGGCGCCGGGATCGGCGCCAACGGGCCATTCGAACCCTTCCCGGGGAGAGCGGGCTATTTCATTACGTGCTGACCGTGGGGCCCGATGCCGTTCATCTCTATTCCGATGGAACCAATTCCGTCTTCCGCGACGATTCTGAGCGAATCCGAAACACATTCCACGTCTTTGACGAGGGCACTGCCAATCTGCGGCTCGGAAACTACAACTTCAACCGCCCGGCCAAATTTAAGGGACGGATCGCTGAAGCCCGATTCTTTCACCAGGTGCTTTCTCCGGTCGAGGTCGCCCGTCTGTACCGATCCAATCCGCTTGCCTACCCAGCTGCGGATCTGATGACGCACCTCGACTCGGTCACGCAGCAACGGCTCGGTGCCATCGATACGGAGTTGGCTGAAGCGGCGGCGGAGGTGAAGGCGCTGAGCCGTTTGGCCGGGGCTGAAACCAGCGAAGCGATGATTCGTTCCTATCAGCAAGTGATGAAGGAGAATAACGCCCCTTCGGAAGCGATCGAACGACTGAAGTTGGGTTCCGGCGGTCGATTGGCACTGGTGCTTCATACCCGGAATCTGGAGAAGATCGACTGGTTGCAAGGCATTCCGCTTTCTCACTTGGACGTCCGCGGCAGTCCCTTGAGTGATCTGAGCCCGTTGCGCGGGATGCCGTTGAAAAGCATGGAACTGGGCCAGACCAAAATCGCCAGCTTGGATGCCTTGGCGGGAATGCAACTGGAGCACCTCGTTTTGGCCAACACCTTGGTCGGTGATGTTGGCCCTCTCCGAGGCATGCCCTTGCGCAGCATCAACCTGGGTGCCACCAAGGTTTCCGATCTTTCGCCATTGAAGGGCATTCCTTTGGAGAACCTGGAAATCTACCATACCGCGGTCACCTCTCTGGAACCGATTCAAGGCCTGCCGCTGAAGTCCTTGCACATAGGTGGTTCCCAGGGGATCACCAACCTGGCTCCCGTGAAAGGCATGCCCCTCACCAAGATCCTCATGTGGGACCATCCCGGTCTGACCGATCTGTCGCCCTTGGCTGGGATGAAACTGGACCACCTGCAGGCTGGTGGAATCTTCGCCTCGAACTGGGAGTTTCTCCGAGGCATGCCTCTCCGCAACCTGGATGCGCCCGGATCCGGGATAACGGACCTGTCGGTGCTGTCCGGTATGCCGTTGAGACAGGTGGTCCTGAACAGCACCAAAGCCACGGGTTTCAGCGTTCTTCGGGACATGGATCTGCACACCTGCGCGTGGGAACGGACCGCCATCCGCGATCTCAGCATGATCGGTGGGACGAATCTCAACCATCTGGATCTGCGCTCCACCTCGGTCTCGGATCTGTCCCCCTTGGCCGGTCGCCGGATCAAGGAACTGTGGCTGCGTGACTGTAAGGAAATAAAGGACGTGCGACCGCTGCTGCAAGCCAACATCCAATGGCTGTTGGTGCCGCCCAAAGCGGTCAACCTGGAGGTCCTGCGGGATCATCCTACCGTCACCCGGATTGCGTGGAGCATCCGCAAAGATCAGTTTTGGGAAAAGACGCGATGGGATGACGTTCCCACAAAGGAAGAATTCTGGCAGGCCTGGGACGAAGGGGAAAGAAAGCCATGAGCGCTGACGAACACGGCAACAGCATTGAGCACCCGGATTTTCGGGTGAAGGAGCATCTGGCTTCGGGAGGTATGGGGGCGGTGTTGGAGGTGGAAGAAGCCACCACCTTGCGCCCGGTGGCGCTCAAAGTGATGCATCCCAATGCCATGCAATCCGAGGATGCTCGCAGCCGTTTCATGCTGGAGGCCCAGGTGATGGCCCGTCTGGAGCATCCCAATATCGTGCCGATGCACGTGCTGAAGAAAGACGCGGAAGGCAAACCTTTCTACACCATGAAGAAGGTCGTTGGCCGCGACCTGCAGCAGATCATCTCCGCAATCCGCAAAGGACATGTGCGGACGGCGGAAGATTTTCCGCTGGCCCGGCTGCTCCAGGTATTCCAAAAGATCTGTGATGCCATCGGCTACGCCCATTCCAAGGGCGTGGTGCATCGCGACCTGAAACCGGCCAACGTCATGGTCGGGGAATTTGGCGAAGTGCTCGTGATGGACTGGGGACTGGCGAAGATCATCGGTCAGGACGAAGCCGAACCAAGCGTCGAAGATTCGACCGATCTAGGTGCCGAGTTGTCAGAATCCCAAATGGCCAACAGCGATCAGTTGGACGTCGGTGCCGGACTGACGATGGACGGGGCTTTGATGGGGACACCGCAATACATGGCCCCCGAACAGGCCGAAGGCCGCGTCAACGAGATCGATGGGCGGACCGACATCTGGGCATTGGGAGGGATCCTCTATTCCATCCTGACCCTGCATCCGCCGGTTACTGGCAAGAGCCTGCAGGAACTTCTGAGCAAAGTCCGGACGGGCGAGATCGTATCACCGACCGTGTTCAACAGTTCGCGCGCGGTCGGCAAGAAGCTGAAGGTGAATCCGGATTTCAAACTTCTGCATTGTCCCAGTCTCAAGATTCCTTCGCCGTTGGCAGCCATCGTTCAACAGGCCATGCAGGTGGATCCGGACGATCGATATCCCACGGCGGAAGATCTGCGCGGGGATGTGGAAGCCTGGCAGAACGGCTTCTCCACCGCCGCGGAGGATGCCGGCATGTTCAAAGAACTGGGGCTGCTCCTGTGGCGAAATAAACTCGTGACTTTGGAAGTCATGGCGATTCTTTCCCTCGCCATATTCTTTGGCATGCGGGTGCGCGCCAGCTTGGTTCAGACCGAGAACGCGCTGATTGAACTGCGCTCATCAATCCCGCTCTTCATCGCGGACATTGATGGTCTCATTGCCGCCGGCGACTACGATGCCGCCCACGACCGGCTCGACCAGTGCATCAAGCTGATCCCAGATCGCAGCTCATTCTATGTGCGGAAAGGGTGGCTGTATCAGTCTTCGCTCAAATTCGACGAAGCCATGGAACAATTCACGAAGGCCTTGCAGCTCCAGCCGGACAATGAAGACGCCATGGACGAGCTGACCTTCACCAAAGACATCTCCAAGACAGTTCCGCTGGACAAGCCGGACCTGCAACGGCTCGCGGATCGTTTGATGGAGACCAGGCGTTTTTCTGAAATTTCCCAGGTCAACAGCGCCATCCAACAATTCGATGAGCTCAGATCCGGGCAGCTGGAAGACTGGCGCCGGCAGATGATCGTCAACGGTGCCACCGAAGAGATCGCCAAAGAATTGAAGCTGAGACCGGAGTTGAGCTTGGCCTTGCTCAAAGGAAATGTCGCATCGCTCAACTTTCTCAAAGGTATCCCTCTCGAAACTTTCCATATCAAAACAACCAGTGCCATCGATCTGAAACCGCTGCAGGATATGCCGCTGAAGATTCTGCGGCTGCGCACGCCGGCTTTGACTGACATCTCCCCGCTAAAGGGTATGCAGTTGCGCGAATTCACGCTCTGGGAAGGGCGCGTGAGCGATTTCAGTGTATTGGAGGGCATGCTGCTCGAGAATGTGACGATTGAAGCCCATAACCTGACCAGCATCGACTTCCTCGCCGACGCCCCGCTGACGTATCTCACTGTGCAAAGAAACAGCGAGCTCACTGACTTTTCACTGTTGCAGGGCAAGAAGATCACGCACCTCAATATCTTTGACACCGGAGCTGCCGATCTCGAATTCACCAGGGGCATGCCGCTCAAGAGGATCAACATCGAGCGGACCAAGATCACCTCTCTTGAGCCGTTGGCCGGTACTTCGTTGGAATGGTTGGACATGAACACGACCCAGGTGACCAATATTGCTCCGCTCAAGGGCGTGCCTTTGGGCAGGCTTTCTCTCAATCGACTCGTCTCTGATCTTTCCCCCATCGGCGGGGCACCGCTCTACCATCTCTATGCGCCGGGCAATCAACAGTTGCACGATCTCACGCCTTTGAGGGATGCCAGACTCCGGGAACTGATCGTCTGGGGCACCAGCGTGAGTGATCTGAGCCCGTTGGCCGGACAACCGATCAAGATTCTCGCCGTTTCCAAAACGCGGGTCGCAGATCTCCGTCCCTTGGCTGGTATGCCTTTGGTTGAGCTGTCTATCCAACAGTGCAAATACCTCTCGAATCTGACCGGACTTGAGACCTGCGAACAACTCGAATACATCATCCTGCCCAATCGCCAGTTGAATCTCGATCCGATCAGAAAACTGCCCAAGCTGAAGAAGCTGCGTTACGGACAACCACCGCAGGGTGCCAAATGGGATAACGTCCCCCCCGTCGAGGAATACTGGCCCGCGTACGACAAATGGCGACGTACGGTTCGGTTCAAATAGGGAAGAATTGTCCGGCATATGGTTGCGTTAACGATTAAGCTATGCGGATTCGGGGGTTCCTGAATAATTCATGACAATCAGAACATGAATGGGCTGGGCAGCTCGGATATGATCCGTAGACTGCCGGCTCTTTTATGGATTGCGAAGAATTGGAACGTTCAATCGGACTGGGTGCGAAGGATACCGCGCTCGCGAATTCGCGGATGATCACCTACATCAACCTGAAGCTCGCGGCCTTGGGTTGTCCCACTGTGGAAGGTGGTGCGGGGGCTGAATTTCATGACCTGGCGGAATCGCTCCTGGCTCGGCATCGGGAGACGGATCGCTTGTTGTCCCAATATCTTTGCCCTGCGGATCGCCGGATTCAGACTTGGCTGGACCATTATTTGGACGGATCGCCGAAGCGGGTGAAGTTGCCTGCGCAGAGTTTTGTGTTGGATCGGCACGGAGTCGCTCGCGCCTTGTCATTGCCGCCGGACAAGGACGAATTTGTTTCGGACATTGTGAGTTCTTATCGGACTCGCAACGGCATTCTTCACAATCCGGCGAAGGATCGCCGGACGACCAAGGGCGTGTTTCATGTCGCGGAAGATGGCCTGCCGATTCCGGCGGACAAGCTCGCGGTGCCGGCGGGTACTTTTGCCCTGATGTTGGAACGGGCGTTGCAGCCGCCGAGCGATCTGATGCGTCTGCCATTCACCGCTTCGCAGGACGAAAAGGCCGAGTGTTGGGTGTCGCTGCTGTTGCGTCCCACGGTCTGTCCCGAAGTTCCCGGCTTCATCGACCGCAAGTCGTTGGAAGTGCGCTTCTTCGCACCCGGCAACCTGGTGAGCAATCTCGATTTCGTAGAGAGCATTTTCGGCAATGCGGGCGATCCGTATCTGCCGGTGAATGATGCGGGCTTGGATACCGATCATTGGACCGGACACACGGGCTGCGTGATCTTGGCTCCGCATCTGGTCAATGTGACCAAGAAAGAGGTCGGTCTGCCCCATGTCGATGACGCCACCGAGGCGCAGAAACGCGATGGCATGTGCTGGAGCGAACCGGATGAGCGCTACAACAACGGCAGCGCCTTCAAGCTCACCGCGCGCGATGCCGACGGGGTGGTGGTGACGATGATCGCCGACAACTACTTCGGCTACTGCAAGAAAGAGGTCAAAACGCAAATCAGCTTCGCGGCGAACCTGTTCGGATTGTGCGAAGAGGAACACGCGGGCGGTGCGCTGGCCTATCCGAGTTATGACCTGGGCGAAGAGTTCAGCGGCTTCCTGCACGTGAAGGCGATGGGGCACACCTTCAAGGAGGTTCAGTCGAAGTATGCCGACGCGATCGACTTCAAGCCGGAGGGCTATGGCATTGATCGCGAGTATGATGACATCATCTATGTGCCGGAAGACGTGTTGTTTGATCTGCCTGACCGCCGCGTGAGCTGGAAAACGGACGACGGCGAGCAGTCTTTGAAGTTGCGGGCCGGCTACAGCTACGTTCGTCCGAGCGGCTACAAGGTCCATGTCGAGAAACCCGCCGGTGGTCGGGCTTGGCGGCTGGTCGGAACCGTGGCGGAGGGATTGTTCTGCCACAAACCGTGTACGGTGTCCGGGGGCGGCAAGTCGGAGATTTCGAAATCGATTTCGGATGCGATCATTCAGGGACCGGTTTTTGTGTCTCACTTTGAGGAAGACTTCAAACGCGTGGCGGAACTGATCGATCACGACTACTCACAGCGCTTTCGGGATGAGTCAAAGCGCGGCAAGGACGGTCGCAAGATACTGAGCCACGAACGCTCGCTGGGTTCGGTGATCAAGTTGCTCACGCCGTCCGATCGCGATTACTCGGACGAGTACAACCAATGGCTGAAGGAGATTTCGCAGCACATCAAGGAACACGTGTTTGTCGTGAAACGGTTCTACCGGGAAGAGTGGGGTGCCAACTGGCGTGAGCACTTCAGTGTGGATGAAATCAACGGCGTTCATGGCAACGAGCTGCGGCTGGACAACCGCAAACTGGTTTCGAGCTTTCTCCGGGTGGGCTTCGATACTGACGGATCGTGGCGGGTGTTCAGTCTCCGCAAGGACTTTCATCCCGCGGCGAAGATTCAGATGGAAGACGATATCTCCGCTTCCGTGGTGGTGCCGGCCTCGAAGTTGAATGATCTTCCGGGCTGGGTTTCCGAGCCGTCGATCAAGTTCATTGAGAATTGTGAGAACCGGCTGTTCCAACGACCCGACGATGCGATTCATCCCGGGTATGACAAGCAGACGGAGATTGATTTCTCGGGACGATCGAATTTCTTCTCCAATTATCACCCGCTCACCCGTGCCGAGACTGCCGAGCTGACGGAGAACTTTGAGGAGTTCGGCAAGTTCACCGATCCCATGCGCGACGCGATCGTCGAGGCGGCCGGTGCGGAAGATCGGCCTGACTATCTGATTTGCAATGCGGAGCCGCGGCGCATTGACGGGGCGGTGACGAAGAATCCCCGCTACCTGCAGACCCGGCCGGATCTGTTGGATCCCCGTAGTGTGCATCTTGCCACGATGGCAACCCGGCTGCAGCGGCGGCTGCATCTTGATCGGCCGATTTACAATCCGGTTGGAGCCGTATTGCCCGGTCGGCGGAACAATCCGCCGGAAGCGAAGAACAACATTCGTGCTCTCTCTGTTTACAACCCGATCCATTACATGGAGTTGCCGGAGCTGTTCATGGAATACATCTGCAGTATCACCGGCAAGTCGCCCTCGACCACCGGTGCCGGCTCGGAGGGCGCTTTGACCAAGGCTCCCTTCAATGCACTGCCGCCGATCTATGATCTGAACAACGCCCTGGTGAGTTACCTTTTGACCGGCGAAGGGGCATTCCTTTCCGCCGCCGGTTACGTGGGACCGAAGTGTCGCATGGATCACGATGTGAGCCTGCTGATGCCGGAGGTGTGGTGCCGCATGTATCCGGAGGAACGTGATTTCGAGACCTTGCGTAAGAGCGGCTGTCTGGAGCCGGTGAAGGACTTCGAACACGACGGTGAAACCGTTCACGCAAGTCGTTTGGGCTACCGCATCACGTATCGTTTCGTGCGCATGTATTACGCCCGGGTGTTCAACTATCCGCAGTCCGTATTCACCGAAGAGATGCTGGAACCGGAGAAACAGGATCTCGAGGTCTTTGTGGACGCGATGAAGAACATCACCGAGACACACAAACGGGTGTCTGACCACTACTTTGAGGACAACAGCGTCGAGATGGCATGTCCGCCGCTGAAGGCCTTGTTACACATCATGTCCAAAGGCGAATTCGAAGGCAAAGGCCTGCAGGACCCGGAGGTCCGTGATCTTTTCAAACGCGAGAACATGTTGTCGAGCGACTGGTATGCGGAGCGTTTGAACATGCGGCAGTCAGTTGATGCCAAGCTTTGGGAACGCCATGTCGATAACCTGGAGCAATTCATCGGTGTGCCCGCGAACGCACCAGTGGTCGCGCAGCTCGGTCTCGAAACACGCTTGGAGGATGCCAAACGACATCGCAAAGCCGTGGGGAATGCCGGAGATGTCTCTGATCTCAAAGGCACGCTCGGCGCCCAGCCGGTCTGAGATTCAGGGTTGACCAGTCGTAGCGGCAGCGATCCACCACTTCGGTGGGGAGCGCGTACTCGCGAGCCCTGATCAGTATCCCGAAGGGATTATAGAATTCTATTTGCTTCTTCAAAGGCGGCTCTCGTCCCCTCGGGACCCTGAAGTGGGCTCGCGGGGACGCTCTCCCCACCGGAGTGGTTGACCGCTGTCGCCATGGTTGAGAACTTCCTTGGGTAACCAACTTCCATCCCCCGGCGTCATCAATTCCGTAATTGGCAAATGGCATACGCTTGGGATAATCCAATCTAGACGCATGAAAGCATTTCAGCACTTTTCTCTGCTCGCACCCGCTATCGGAATCCTCGTTCTTGGCGGCAGTTTGCGGGCTGCTGAGGGAGAGATGACTCCGGAACAATCGGCTTTCTTCGAAGAGAAGATCCGGCCGGTCGTGGTCAAGCACTGCTACAAATGCCATTCCGAACAGGAAGGCAAGCGCAAGGGCGGGTTGACGATGGATTCTCGCTCAGCGCTGCGGGCGGGAGGCGGGTCGGGCTATGTGATTCTGCCGGGTGATCCCGCCAATTCGCTGATGATCAAGGCGATGAGCCATGTGGACGAGGACATGCAGATGCCGCCCGACTACAAGCTGTCCCGGCGGATACTTTCGGACTTCGAGCAGTGGATCAAGATGGGCGCTCCTGATCCGCGGGTGGATGATCCGGCCAAGGTCACAATCAATTGGCGTGATCCGAAATTGGCGCGCGATTTCTGGGCCTTCAAGAAGCCGGTCAAGACGCAGCCTCCCACGGCGAAAAAGGCTGCCTGGGCGAAGAACGATATCGATCGGTTCGTTATTGCGAAGATTGAAGAACAGGGGCTGAGGATTGTGGGTGACGCCGACAAGGCGACGCTCGCACGGCGTGCCTATTACGATCTGCTCGGCTTGCCGCCGACGCCAAAGACCGTCGAGAATTTCACCAAGAGCAATGATCCGACCGCGTGGAGTCGGCTCGTGGATATCCTGCTGGAATCCGAATCTTTCGGTGAAAAGTGGGGCCGGCACTGGTTGGATGTGGCGCGTTATGCCGAGTCGAGCGGCAAGGAGGCGAACATCACCTTTCCGCACGCATGGCGTTATCGCGACTACGTCATCAAGTCGTTCAATGAGGACAAACGGTATGACCGATTCATTCAGGAGCAGATTGCCGGTGATCTTTTGCGATCGACCTCCAAGGCGGAACGGGCGGATCTCATGGTGGCGACCGGCTTTCTGGCGATGGGGCCGAAGTCGCTCAATGAAATGAACATGGCGCAGTTTCGAATGGATCAGGTGGATGAGCAGATCGACACCATGTCCAAGGCGATCCTCGGAGTGACGGTTGCCTGTGCCCGTTGTCACGATCACAAGTTTGATCCGATCTCCCAGCGCGAGTATTACGCGATGGCCGGGATCTTTCTGAGCACCGACACGTTTTACGGAACGGTCGCGACGCAGGGTAACCGCCGGAGTTCACAGTTGCTCCAGTTACCGATCAAGGAGACCGAATATGCTGCCCGAACGCTGAGCGAAACCGAGCTGGATCGAGCCAAGAGTTTTGCCGATGCAAAGAAGGAGGAACGGGCGGAGATGTTTCAGACGGCGCGCGCGGCGAGACAGAGCGGGGAGGAAGTGGACCGTGTTCGGATTCGCCAACAGATGCAGCGTTTGAACACCCAGATCAACGTGGCGGAGAACAATTTCAATACGCGGGACAAGGACGGCAAACCGTTGCCATTGGCCATGGGAGTGCGCGATGGCCGTCGGCCGATGAACGCGCGGCTGCTGGACCGCGGAGAAATTGAGAATCCCCGAGAGTATATTCAGCGCGGGTTCGTGTACGTGTTGAGTGGCAAGAGCGCACCGCGGGTTTCCAATCGTCAGAGTGGCCGGAAGGAATTGGCGGAATGGGTCACCATGGGAGACAATCCGCTGTTTGCGCGCGTCATGGTCAATCGTGTCTGGAGCTGGTTGATGGGCCGCGGGATCGTGGAGACGGTCGACAATTTCGGTGTGAACGGCAAGCGGCCGACGCATCCGGAACTGCTGGACCACCTTGCGGTGCGATTCATGGAGCATGGCTACTCCGTGAAGAAACTGATCAAGGAAATCATGCTGAGCCGGACCTACCAGCTCGCGTCCGTGTTCAACGCCCGCAATTACCACCAGGATCCGGACAACGTTTACTACTGGCAGAAGTCCAAGCGTCGCCTGACGGCGGAGGAGATTCGCGACTCCATGTTGGCGATCAGCGACGACCTGAGATACAACGCGCCAAAAGGTTCGGCCGTTTCGTACTCGGGCGATGGATTCATCGGCCGGACGGTGAGCGAAAATGACATTCTCGGAGAAAGCTTCGGTCAGTATCGGTCCATCTATCTGCCGGTGGTGCGGGATCTCCTGCCGGAGGTGTTCAACGTTTTTGATTTCGCCGAACCCAGCCTGGTGATCGGGAAACGGGATGTGACGATCGTGCCGGGGCAGGCGCTCTACTTCATGAACAGTCCGTTCGTGGTGGACCAGGCGG
>Ga0055584_100003035_pt1 | contig 16598 bp, 23 predicted proteins | sample OSDHelmetaG_FD_58716 | JGI IMG/M metagenome (GOLD analysis project Ga0055584, IMG submission 58716) | Pelagic marine sediment microbial communities from the LTER site Helgoland, North Sea, for post-phytoplankton bloom and carbon turnover... | ecosystem: Environmental > Aquatic > Marine >... | reverse complement strand
GTTGGTTAGAGCGTTCGACTGTTAATCGAGATGTCGGCGGTTCGATCCCGTCCCGGAGCGTTAATTTTTAATTGTAATATTTTTCAAATACTTTTATTATATAATATTGATTTATTATATAATGGTAAATTTTGATCCTTTTTCTGCTGAAGGAAAAGCATGGTTAGATTATAATTCGGAAGAAGACGAGTTTGGAGCATTAGAAAATTTAGGTCATGGAAGAACTCGTGTTCATAGTACACCAAGAATAAGAAAAAAAAAATCTCAAAAGGTTAAATCATATGTTAAAGAAAAAGGAACAGATGAACAAGGAGATTTTGTCGTTTTAGGCGGGAAAAGAAAAAGAAAGTCTAGAAAAAGACGTGGTGGAACTACAACACCAAAAAAAAATTCTAGTTCTGGAAATTCTGTGGCTGCTCCTGCTGGTGATAAACCTTCTGTTCAACCAGTTGCTGAGGTTGATGCAAATAATGGTCCTCAAAAAGTACCCGTTCGTCGAAATAAATCTACATCAAAAAACCCATATAGGTTGGGTATTGCGAAACGAGGTGGAAAACGAAGAAAGTCTAGAAAACGAAGAAAGTCTAGAAAACGAAGAAAGTCTAAAAAACGAAGAAAGTCTAAAAAACGAAGAAAGTCTAAAAAGCGTAGAAAATCTAAAAGACGCTAGTTTAATTTAAATAAAACACTTTATTATATATTATTAATGTCAAATAACAATAATGATATATGTGCTATATGTCATGAAAATTTAGGTGAAGAAAATGTATATAACTTGCCAGAATGTTCTCATAAATTTCATACTAATTGTATAATGACATGGTTTAGAGCAGGACATGATAGATGTCCTTTGTGTAATAATAAAGGTATTAATGCAACCCGTTCTCAAATAAATGAGCAAGCCAACCATGGCCATTGGTCATCAAGAAATAAATATTTAAAACAGTATACAATTGTTTCGCAAAAATGTAGGAGAAAAGATGCACCTAAAAAAATGAAAAAAGAAGTTGAAAAAGTAAGAAATTATAAAAAGAAATTTGATGAATTTAAAAAAAAAAAGAAAGAATGGTTAAAAAGTAAACATGATAATATTACTGCTAGACAAATTATAAGCGAGGGGGGAAAACTACGTATGAAAACGTGGAAAATGCAAAGAACTCTTAATAAAAAAAAAAGAATTGTTGGATACTTATATGGCGATTGTGTGACAAATATTATCATTCCTGAAAAAGTAAACATTTAAAAGTATTTGAACGTATGAAAATTGAAGTTAAATTTGACAAGTAGAATTTGTATTACTTGTAGCAAACAAACACTCTTTAAACTACCTAAACACAAACACATATATATATAAAATGCCAACAACACGTCAAAACTCAAACAACGGTCGTTTTTCTGGACGCGGTGGACGCGGACGCGGACGCGGACGCGGACGTGGTGGAGGACGTCGTAATTATAGGCGTCGTAATCATCGCAATGATACTGTCGAAAAGCCTAAGAAGTTTATCGAACGTTGCCCTTATATTGTAGGGACTCCAGAGTGGGGTCTGTGGAGGAAGGAACGCAGTGTTTATGAGTATCGTACACCTTTTCCTCGAGAAGATGTGGACCCATCTTCTTTTCCAAAGGCATTTGTCGATATGACTTCAAGGGATATTAATGATAATAAGATGTTTATTCTTCAAAAGAAAATGATTGATAATAAGTGGCGTCTGCGACAAGATGATGACGGTCAATATTTTGAACATGCTAGGTACAATAACAAGCGTATTCCTGTTCACACTCATATGGCTAGCGACGGTCGTCTTTTTAAACTTCCTATTGTGGAGCGTTGTGATGATAGGGAAGGATTGGGATGCAGTGTTGTTTATACAGCACCTCAGTCTCATTATACTATTGAGTCTAATGATTACATTAACTATTTCGATACTCGAAAAGGTCGTCGTCGTGAAAAGTATCTTGAGTATCTCGATAGGCGAATCAAAAAGAGTGAGGAAATTCAAAAGGAAGAGGCTGTAATTGCAAAGGCAAATCTGATTGCTAAGAAAGCCGCAATCAATACTATTTCTAGAGTATAAATAATTAGGGATTTAAATAAATTGAAGTAAAATTTTTTTCATATAAATACATTACTTTTATTGTAATATGTCAAAGGGGGCAAACATTTCAACTGATGAACTTATTGGTCAACTTATTAGTATCTTAGAAAAAGATAATGAATGTTGTAATAAATTTACAAACAAAAAGAATCCTATTGGAAGTAACGGGAGAGTTAGTCAAATTATACGACTAAGTACTAGAAATAAATTTGATTGTATTATTACAATTTTGAAACAACAACAAGAAACCATTAAAGAACAAAAAAGATTGATTGAAAGTTTGTGGAGTTGGGCAGAAGAACAAGAAGAAAAGCAAGAAGAAGATGAGTTTCCAAAGTATACTGGCGCTTATATTGATTTCTGTAATTTTAAACTTCATGACAAATATAAAGATGAAAAAGAAGGATATGTTTACTTTAATGGACCCTCTGGTAAGGGTTATTATGCTATACGATATAAAGACTGAATTGAAAAATTGAATAAATTATTTATATAAAATTTTTTTTTATTAACAAAACTATAAGATGAATTCCAGCAAAATAACTTCGTATATAATAGATAAACCACACTTTTTAAACTTTTGCCATAGTCTTTATGATAATATTCATGGCAAAGAAAAAATAAATGCAATATTTGATGTACCCGAAAATCAATTAAGCATTATCATGGAAATATATTGTAGAAATTTTATGTCAAGAATAATTAAAATAAGTAACTTTATTAACGAAAATACAGAAATAAAAGATAATTTAGCATCATCTTTTTATGTTAATGCTTTTCAACATTATTTAAAAATTTAAACTATAAATTTGTTTTAATTTATAGTTTAATTATTTTTTTATTTTTCATTTTTTTTTATTTGCATATAGGTCCATAAATCATCATGATAAAACAAAATACTGGAAATAATAATAACGAAACAACCAAAAGTTTAAATGGAACATAAAATATACATCGTACACAATTAAACGTGCATGAACGTTGTCTTTTTTTTAGTTTTTGCTGGTTATCTCGAAAGTTTACAAAGACATTATCATATATATCTACACCTGCTTCTGGTAAAAATTTAAAATACATCTCTTCGAACTCATTATCTAAATTCATTAAAAATTCCATAGCCAAAGAATTTAAAATCATTTCAGTTAAACTATCATTATTAAATACAATCCATAAGTTTGCCAAATAAACTAATAAATTAAATCCAAATTCTTGAAATGTATCTATCATTACCCAAATATCTATACTAGGCATCATTCTATTTAATCGTGTTCTGTCAGTTAAATTATCCCATAAAAAGAATGACCTAACAAAATATAACATTGATACAGCCATCATAATCATTTTCATTTCTATTGTTGATTCGTTTGGACAAATTCCTTTATTAAATGTTTTAGTATCCGATACAATTAATGCCAAATAAACAGTCCATTGTATAACAAAAATTAAAATAGGTAACATAAATAATAATGAAAAAATATGTGAACAATAAAATGCATTTTTTGCCTTTAAAACTTCATTTTTATAACCTCTATGAATATGATATTTAAATAAAGAAAACATACCAAATTTGGGGTCTGAGCATACTATTTCTATTTTTTCTTCGTCTGATAATTCATCTTTTTGCGCTAATAAATTTTGACTAGGTGAATTACAATCTGGTAATATTTTTTTAGAATGTTCTTGTCCAATAAGTAAATCATCGCGAAATTTTGCTTTAACTTGCGCACACAAAAAGTAACAATTATTACTGATTGCATCACAACAATTCTTATTTTTAAATATAGTATCTCTTCTAAATAAATTATCAGTTGATGGTGTTTGAATCATGCTTTTTCTAGGTTTTACATCTACTATTGTTTTATCATTACCTAATGTTTCTTTTATTTTTTGTCTTACTAATTGTTGACTATTTAATAAATCTTGTTCTTCTAAAAATCTTTGGTTTGTTACTAGTTGTTGATATTTTTTTAATTCTAAAAATTTTCTTGCCCTTGTCCGTGGTGTTAATTCTATATTAGGTATTATATTTTTTTCTTCTTCACTACTATCACTTTTCATCATCTACATTATTTATATTTCTATTCTTAAATTACTTTTATTATGTCTTTGGTCTAGTAATAAAATATTATTAGTATATAATTATGGCACATTTTGTAAAACTTGAAAATGAAAGGGAAAACGAAAATATACAAAATAAAAAAATAAAACAACAAGAAAAAAATAAAGAAGAAGACGAAGAATTTGAAGAATGTACTATTTGTTTCGAATATGTAGATACAGAAAAATCATTTATTGGTTGTGATACATGTGGGAAACAATGTCATGCAAAATGTTATATGGAATGGTTTTTACAAAAAAGAGAAAAAAGAGGAATTAAAAAATGTTGTATTTCTTGTCAACAACCAACTCTTGTTTATTGTGAAGCAACAACATCTATCATGTCTAAATGCTATACATCTATTTTTGGAGGTAAACCTAAAATAAAGAAAAAATATTATACAGTTTGTTAATTATTTTTATTAATATCTTTACAATGATGTAAAAATATTATTAGTAATTTAGGAAAAAAAAATCACATGTAGGGAAATCTTAAAGATTGACTCCAATTTAATATAGACGTATCTGTTTTTGTACCTCTTCTACCTGCTGGTGGTAAAGAAACATATATATGTCTTTCTGGTTCTGTTTGTTTTGTTGTTGTTGTTTGAGAAGATTGTGTGTTTATTTCTTTTTTAACTTCTGAATGAATTTTTATATTTTGTTGAATTTTTATACTTTGTTTTATTTGTTTTGTTTTTTCATTATTTAATATTTTTTTATTTTTTTCTAAAACTATTGCCGTATGAGTTTTTTCTACTAAATTTTTTAAATCTAAATAAATATCATCCATTTATATATTTTCAAATAATATTTTTCTAATTTTTGTACTCGTTCCTTTTATAAAGAAATCTTTTTTAAATTCTTTTTTACCTTTTATCGTTTTAAAAGTTTTTGGGAGTGTATTATATATACCTTCAACTGTTAAATACATTGCTGTGTTTTCAAAAACAAAATGCGCATGAACCAATCCAAATGATAAAATAAATGCTAATTCTGGTTTCATTTCATGTTTATCTTGTAATACTTTTCCTATATTAATTATCATTATTAGTTCATTAGGATGCAATGAGTGTACCTGATATTCTTCTGTTTCATTTATTACTTTTGTTTTTCTTCCCCAATCTATTTCATAATTTACTTGTTCAGCCCAGTTTTTCAATATGGTGTTTATTGTTTTTTTGTTTTTGCACTTAAATGCCAATTTTAAAACATCTTTAAATGTTTTAAAATCGTAAAATGTAGAGTTTGTATATTGTCGAATATTTTGTTTTTTTATTTCATATTTAAGTTGACCTTCTTTTAAAAGTTTCATTGTTATTGGTATAAAGTACTTATAATTTAGGTATTTATTTTACTTCAATTTTAAATAATTCAAGTAAAAAAATTTTTAAATCAACTATATAAATTTTTATTTAAATTTGTTATAATTAACACATACCCAATGACTCTTGATATGCCTTCATCTTCTGCTCCTGCTCAATCTTACTCTTAGCAGCCTTAGAAGCAAATGGCTTCTTATCCTTATCCGTAAGTTTACCCCACTTAGCACCCAACTCCTTTGCAATCTCACCAATATTAATCTTGCCTTGCTTCTCCTTCTGCTTCTTCATAAGAGCAGGGCGATGCTTATCACAATAAAACATAAATGCCGTCTTTGCCTTCTTTGGCTTATTCGGGTCCTTCATCTTCTTAATCTTAGGCTTAGGGCCCAGAATCTTCTCCACAACATCATTCATATTATCAGACTGTCCTAGTTCCATACAGACACGCTTCACAACAGAAGCATGAGAATCCCACCAAAGGGAAGTAAGTTCGTTCGTGTTATTAAAATATAAAGTAGCACTCATATTCAACTATACTATATTTTATTAGTCATTTGTCTAAATCAATTTTCATATAATGTAATTAATCACTTTTATTAATAAAACCGCTTATAAACAAAAATTAGAATTTTAGAAATTTTGATTTTTGTGATTTTTATTTATAGTTATTTAAATTTAAATAAAGGACCATAAACCTATAACTAAACTCAATATTGCGAACGCTAGATTAATTGAAAATGCCGCTGCCAATGTCATTTCTGGCGTAGCATTTGTTAAAAATAAATAAAATTCTTGCAACTGATAAAAATTAATACCTTGAATACAAATTCCCAATAAAACAGCATGCATAATTTGTTCTAATGGATTTTTCCAAAAAGTAAACCACATTGATAATACTCCACTAAAAATAGCATGATGTACATGATAATGTATTCCCTCAGCGCCACCATTTATTAATATTGCTAATATTGTAATGTATCCGATAGAAACTAATACTAGATTTGCAATATTTATACGAAATTGCGTAGTTGTGCTTCTTATATCACAATATTCTTTAATACCAATACCAATAACTAAACATGCTACTACAGATAAAATAATTATTTCTTGTGTATTTAAATGTTCCCAAAAATCTTTAGTAATTGCAAAATTTCTAAAAAATTTTAGTTCACCACATAAAGCAAAAATAATCGCACCTAAATGACAACTTACATAATACAAAACTGTATTTACTTTATGTTCATTATTAATGACAGAAATCATTTGTTTAGTAGTTAAAAAAAATGTTAACAACCAAACAAAAAGTAAATCATATGCATAACTAAAAACTGTGTTATTAGAATGGCTAGATGACTTTATATATTTTGAGGATTGTAAGGTTTCGCTGGTTAAATAAACACTTGTATAAATTAACATAAAAGATGCAAATATAGATTTTGTTATTGACCAATGCATCTTTTCATGTAAACAATTTAAGTAACAACAGTTAGAATTTTTTTTTTCGTATACATCTATCTGTCCCGGAGCATGTCTTGTGTATTGAGGTTCCCTAGGAGTATGGTATCTTAACATATTTGAAAATCGTCTTCTTCCACTCATCTTAAATAAGTTATTAATTAGAGTTTTAAGTTGTTTTATTAAAGTGCTTTTTTTTTAGTGCTGTTTATTTAGTCCCTAAAATTCAGTTGAGTGTGTTATTTTATTATGTTATTTTTGTTATTTTGTTAATTTAACATAAAAAACATTTTAAAGTATTTAATTAATATATAATAAATGGATTTCGATTTAACTAATTACAGTACACAAGAGTTATTAAATATTTTAGAAATTAATAAAGGTGGAAATTATAGTTTAGAAAATATTTTTAATTCTACAAAAACTAGTATGGATTCTACACGTTTAAGTGATGATAATGCAAATAAAGAAGAATTATTAGATTTTCTTATTAGTTCTTTTAAAAAAATTTCTAGTCATTTTCAATATGATTTACCAGAATATATGTCTTTGGAATTAGACAGATTAAAAAATAAACTTTTAACAAATAATGATACCTTAAATAACGATCCTAGTAATTTTGTTATTAATCAAAGTATAGGTTCATCTGGATTGCATGGAATTAATAGTAACTCTAATATTTCTCAGGGTAGACGACTAGGTATAGACAGAAGAGATGGTAAATCAGTTCAGAAAAAAAAATTTAAAAAAGTAAATCCCATACGGAGAGAAATTATTAATACTGTATTAACAATTAATACTAAATATAGAAATAATTATTATGGTACAAAATCTTCAGATTTTTTATTTTCTCTTCCTAATCCTGTCAAAAATGTTACAGCATTAAAAATAAGTAATGCAGAATTGCAAAATACTTATTACACAGTTTCTAATTATCTAAAAACAAATGTTTTTTATGTTCATGTATCTAAAACTCAAGGAGCATCCGGTACAAATATTTATAAAATAGAAATTCCTGAAGGAAATTATACATCTCCTCAAGCAGTCGATTCTATTAATGGCGTAGATGGATTTGGATTTGCCAGAGCAAAACTTTTGCCTAATATGGCAACAAGCGATATTAGTAATATTGTTCAGTGTAGTTATAATGAAAAAACTAACAAAATTGTTTTTTCGTTAGTAGATGATAGTTATAAATTTGACCTTGATTTTGTTTTAAAAGAAGGACCCGACAGAGATATTGCTGAGAATTTGGGATGGTTATTAGGTTATCACAAACCTTACTATAGTTTTGATACAAAATTTGTCGATGGAAAAAGATACGATGCTGCATATAAAAGACGAAATCTAGATTCATCTAAAAATATATGTGTTGTAACTGATGGATATCAGCCTGAATCACCTGCTGATTTTACAGGTACTAAATTCTTTTTAATTGAAGTTAGCGATTTTAATAACAATAGTATTCAATCATTTTATTATCCTTGTACATTTAATTCTTTAAAAATGAAAGATTTACTAGGAAAAATACCAAATAATGTTCTTGCGACTATTTTATTTGAAGATAGTTATGGACCTACCAATCCTACAAGATATTATTTAGGACCTGTAAATATTGATAAATTGCAAATTCGTTTATTAGATGAACACGGCGTTGTTGTCGATTTAAATAATGTAGATTTTACATTAACATTCGAATTAGAAACTTTAAATGTTCACTATGAAATGTTAGATAACTAATTATGAAATGAACTCCATTTTCTTGAGAAAAAAGATGATGTAGCAGTATCTATATCAGGAACTGTAGTTGTTTGTCCTGATGTATTTAAAATATAATCATCATAATCACTACATCTACAGTTTGTATTTGAATCATATATAGAATATTTTATTCTGTGACCAACACGATTTGTGTTTGTATTGGTATTTGCATTTGTATCGCAGTAATTTGAAACCGTATAAATATTATTATTGAAATACCCTACCATATTATTTTCATTTACAATATCGAAATTTGGAAATTTCACAGGGTCAACCGTATCAGTTGTTCTATATTTATAACTTTTTATTTTAGACATCATTGGTAAATATTTTGTATGATTTTCTGTTGAAGTTAGATTAACGGGTGTTCTTATTGGATTTACATCACAACATGTATTTTTGTATACTGGTATGGGATAATTAAAGTTTTTGTCTTTTTCTGTTATCGGTAAGTTTTGTGTTTTTTCTTCACATTCATCTCCTTCATACAAAGGTTGTCTATTGCATGTACTATTTGCTAATATTCCTTGTCTATTTACTTTGACATTACTATATAACCCATCCTCTAAATTTACTGCTCTTTTTTTAGGTAAATCACAACAATCTTCTAAATTAAAAAATCCTTTTGTTACTTTCAATAATGTTGTGTGATTTTTTGCTGATTTTAAATTATTATTTTCAAATAATACATTGTTTGACTTATATGTTGTTGAATTTGTCAAACCATTGTTTATTGTACCCATTAATGTAATATTTTCTAACTTTTTTATTCTTTCTCTTGCATCACTTCTTTTTGTATTGGTTTTTAAAAATGCCATATATAATTCTATTTAGATTAACTTATTTTAAAATAAATAAATTTATAGTTATTTATTTTATTCTATTTTAAATTTTTATTTTCTTAGAAATTATTTAGCAATAAGTATTATATGAGTTGTGTTAATTCGCATAATGCAAAATTTAGTTTTATACATGTAAATACAAAATTTAGAACGAATTATTATAGTACTACAAGCACAGATTTTAACTATCAGTTTCCAAACTCTTATTCAAATATAACTTCTATAAAATTAGATAGTATTTGTATTCCAAATACATGGTATTTATTTTCATCCAAAAAAAAGAATAATGTTTTTTTTATTGAAACACGAGATTCAAATAACGGATTAGAATTACATCAAATTATCATTCCTGATGGAAATTATACAGTAGACCAATTAGAAACATTTTTAAATAGAACATATTTTTACTTATCATCTAATAATAATGGATTAATAAATCTTAAATTTACTATTCATGAAAATAGTTTAAAATCTATTTTTTCAGTTGTTGATGGTGCAACGACTAGTTTTTCATTTAATGTTAAATTTGCACATAGTGAAATTAAAAATATTTCCGCTGGTGCAGGATGGATATTGGGATTTAGACATGGCGAATATAGTGGTGTAACTAGTTATGTTATGTCTGAGGGACTTTTTGATGGTGGAGGGGATAGATATATTTACTTTTGTTTAGATGATTTTAATAATTCTTCCATGAATCCACATGAAGTTTGTTTTGAAAAATATAGTATTAATGAAAGTGTTTTGGCAAAAATTTATTTATCAGACGGTAAATTTGCTATTAATATTGATGATAGTTCCAATAGCGCAAGTACCACCGTAAAAACCAGAAAATTTTCAGGACCTATAGATTTAAGCAAAATTAAAGTTAAAGTATTAGACCAACACGGTGATGTAATTGATTTAAATGAAATGGATTTTTCTTTTTCTTTACAAGTTTGCATTGCAAAATAATAATATAGATAAATTATTTAATTTATAATCTAAATAATTTATAAGTTGATGTTGTCAGGAAGGTCTAGAAGTAGATTATCTTTAACAGGAAATATTAATAATACTGGAATATTTTTAAAAGGAATAAATAATATTTCAAATAATTTAACAGGTGTAAATGTTATTTCACAAGAATACTTAGATTTCAAATTAAAAGTTATTAAGAATTATATTGAACCTCTTTTAAATAAAGAGTATGAAAAACTACGATATAATTACCATATGATAGAACAAACTTTGGAAAATATTAAACGATATACAAATGAACAAAATAGAACTGATATTGAATTATTTGTTAAAATTTTAAAAGTAATTCGAAATACTATTGATATTCATGTTTCTTATAAAGAAACTGAAAGCAAATTATATGGTTCTAAAAGAGTTTCTCAACTCATGATTAGAACTTCTCGTATTGTTTTAAATGCAAAATATGAAATATACAATAATTTATTTGGACCACCTGATAAGGTAAATGAAATAAATCAACGATATGATGATGGACTGGTAGAAAGAATTGATTCTTTATTGAAAACACTAAATGAACCCACATTTGAAAATATTAGATATGAATTGAGAGATAGAAAAGATTTGTTTTTATCATTTCATAAAAGAGAATTAGAAAAATTGATTGACTCATCGTAGTAAACATAGTAATTATATTTAGAAATGACTAGGATGTTTGACCACGTTGTTGACCCTGATGTTCAGTTTAATATTAGACAATTTATATTTAATAAACCACTGGAAACTATTTTGATTAGTAGTTTCATTTTCAATCTTTTGAATTGGTTTAGTTATCGTAGTTTGTTTATTTCTTATTTGGTTTTAATTTTATATTGTAAAATAGATGTTATAAAGGGAATTATATTTGAATATATCTTTAGAAATGTTACGGAATTTATGATTCATGAAAGAAATAAGATGGTTATGGCACCATTTATGAAAGAAAGAGATATTGATGATGATGAAATTGAGGAAAATGATTTTAATCGAGATGAGCATGAACAAAAGCATAATGAAGAAAGTGAGGAAAGAGAAAATGAGGAAAGAGAAAATGATATACCGAAAGGTTTCTCCAAGGAGAAGGCTTATCGTGAATTTATGGACCTACTAAATAATAAAGAAAATGAATGTGGGGAATGTAATTGTGAAGACGGACAATGTAGTGAACGTGAAGAAGAAACAGACCACAAAGATAATCATGAAAGCGAAGACGAACAAAGTAGTGAACATGAAGAGAATCATGATGTTAATTTGCCCGATAATCGAGTTGAATTGGTTGATGATGATTCTACTGATTATCATGTTAGAGGTACTATTGTAATAAATGATACTGACGATGATTATCTAAGTTTAAGGAGACGAAAAGTACAACGTACATAATTTTATAGTTAATATATTAACTTATTTGATAATATATTATTTTATTATTTAATTAGTTATAAAATTTTTTAACGGCGTCTTCTTCTTTTTCTGGTTTTTCTTTTTCCGGTTTTTCTTTTTCCTCCTATTCCTGGACCTTTTCTAGGATAAACTTTTGGTGTTCTTTTTCTTTTAATTAAGTCTGCTGGGTTTGTTTGTTCAATTGTTGCATGAAATCGTTTTGGATATCTAGATGCATTTTTTCTTATTATGTTTTTTGCTAACTCTGAATACTCTCCTCCTTTTTTGTTTTTTTTCATAGTTTTTCTTAAATTTCTTTTAGTTTGTTTTTTATTTCGTTTTTTTTGTTTTGTTTTATATCTTTTTCTTGCCATATAAATTATATAAACAAAAAAATTGAAACTAAATGTAATAAAAAAATATTGATTATACATAACTATTATGGATATCTCTGAAATCAAACGTGAACTTTCCCAAAAGGGGTTTTGTATTGTACCAGATGCTTTGACTAGCGAGGAAGTAGAAAAATGCGTTGGTTGGTTTCGGGATTGGCAAAAATCTATTCCAGATCATGATTATCAACACAACAAATTGAGTCCTCATGGTATTTATAAATTTCATGAAGCAGGACATCAGCGACATTCTTGGTATATTAGAACGCATCCTAGAATTAAAGAAATTTTTCAAGGTCTTTGGGATACAAAAAACTTAATTGTTTCTTTTGATGGAAGTTGTTATATACCTAAATCTTTAAAAAAGAAAGATAAAATTTGGACTCATACTGACCAGGGTCCAGGAAAAAAGGGTTTGCATTGCATACAAGGATATGTTGCTTTAACTACTAATAAAGAACGTACATTTGTTTGCTATGAAGGCACTCATCATATTCATGAAAAATATTTTGCAGATAGAGGAATTAAAAAGGGAGGAGATTGGCAACTTATTGAACATAGTGTTGTAAATTCTATGAAAAATTATAAAAGAGTTAACCATGTTACGGCTGGTTCTTTGGTTTTGTGGGATAGCCGTGTATTTCATCAAAATCAATATGGTAAACCAAATAGTGAAGAGAGAATTGTTCAATATGTTTGTTATTTGCCAAAAAATCATGAAAAAAATACATTGGCTATGCGAAAAAAGAGGCAAAAATATTTCAACGAACGTAGAACGACAAGTCATTGGCCATGTCCTATTAAAGTAAATGGACAACAGGGAAGAAATTTTGGAAATGAAAGACTAGTCATTGATTATAGTACATTACGGAAGCCTGATTTGAGTGATATAATTAAAGAAATTCAGGAATTGCTTTAGTTTTATATTATTAAAATACTAATTAAAAATTTATAATAATATATTTAATAATATAATGAATAAAAAATTAATTTCGTTAACATGTTCTTCTATAAAACAATTAAAACAAATTAAAAAACAAAATAATTGTAAAGGTATTTTATTTAGTGTTAAAAGTGGAGGATGTAATGGGTTTGAATATAAATTTGAACCAATTAACAAATTTTTTAATGAAAAAAATATTGTTATAGAAGATAATTTAAAAATAGAAGTATGTGAAAAAAGTCTTTTTTATTTATTAGGAACTAAGGTAGATTGGGATGAAGATATAATGGGAAGACGGTTTATTTTTGATAATCCTATGGCTCAATCCTCTTGTGGTTGCGGTACTTCTTTTTCTATTAAATTTGATGAAAAATAATTTTTTAATTTTTTAAATTTTTAATTTTTTATTTTTTTTTATTTATAATATATAGATAATGGTTAATGTTCCTATTAAATATGTTCCTAAGAAATTGTCGCGGAGAGATAAAAAAAAACAAAAAAAAATGTTGAAAAAATCTAGAAAACTTTATAAAAAAAAGAAATATTTTACGCGTAAAAAAGTAAAAAGTTTTAAATCAAAAATCTCTCCACATATCAAAAAAAGTTTGAAAATATATAAGTTAAAAAAGTTTAGTATTAATAATGAATTAGCAAAAAAAACAGGATGTAGTTTAACTGGTTTACGTAAGATAATGAAAAAAGGACAAGGTGCTTATTACTCTTCTGGAAGTAGACCTAATCAAAGTGGTCATTCATGGGGATATGCTAGGTTGGCAAGTTCTATTTCAGGAGGAAAAGCAGCCGCAGTTGATTTTAAAATACTAGAAAAGTTTTGTAAGAAAGGCTCTAAGGCTTTACGTTTGGCAAAAAGAAGCAGAAAAAAACATGGATATGGTACACGCAAAGTTAGAAAAGTAAAGATATAAATTTTAGGTTTGGTTACATTATAAAATTGAAGAAAAGTAATTAAATTATTTTTATGTATAACAAACATAACAATAATGAGTGCTATTAGTTTAACTAGTAATGATGTCAGTGGAATCGATGGAGAGGGTTTTGACGGAGCAAAAAAATTTAGTGTTGAGCGACCTGTTCAACTAGGATTGTGTTGTTTAAATACTGAATTGCGTGGAAGAACCATACCAATATTTGCATCTAGAAAAATGATTATAAGAACTATAAAAGAAAAAGGTATTGATGCTTTGAAAGCAAAAATTATACAAAATCTAAAAGACGTTTTAGTTATGATTATGTGGAATGAAATGCATGGAATTAGGGTTTTTAGGCTAAGTAGTGAAATGTTTCCACATAAAAGTAATCCTAGGGTGGCTGATTACGATTTTGATTTTGCTAAGGAGTTGTTGGAAAAAATAGGTAAACTAGCCAGATATTTTGGTCATCGATTGACATTTCATCCGGGACAATATAATGTTGTTGGTGCTATAAATCCAAAAGCGTTTCAACAAACGATTAATGATTTATCTTATCATGCAACTGTTTTGGATTTAATGGGTATGGGAGACGATTCTGTTATGGTTGTACATGGTGGAGGAGTTTACGGAGATAAAGAAGCAACAAAAAAAAGATGGTGCGAACAATATCAACAGTTACCTGACAATGTAAAAAGGCGTTTAGTATTAGAGAACTGCGAGCGTTGTTTTAGTATTGTTGATTGTTTAGATGTTTCACGCGAGATAGGTATTCCAGTAGTGTTTGACACTCATCATTTTGAATGTTATAAACTTTTGCATCCAGATGAAGAGTTTTTGCCAGCGGATGATTATATATCAGATATATTGAAAAGTTGGACAAATAGAGGAATCAAACCAAAGTTTCATGTAAGCGAACAAGGTAGTGGTAGATGTGGACATCACTCTGATTATATTGAAGTTATTCCTCATTATTTAATGGAAATACCAGAAAAATATGGAATTAATGTTGATATTATGATTGAAGCCAAAATGAAAGAACAGGCTATCTTTAAACTTTATTCAAAGTACCCTTGTTTGAATTGTAAAATTTAAGATGATTTTTAAAAGATGATTTTAAAATTTTATTTAATAAAATCTCAATAATAACTATAGTATTATTAATTATGGTTAAATCAAAAAAAATTCGTAAATCAAAAAAAAATAAAATAACAAGAAAAAAAAAGATGAGTAAAGAAGGTGCGAATAAAAAAGGTGCGGGTAAGGGTTTTAAGCCGAAAAAAGTTGGAGGAAAATATTTTTTTAAAGATTATCCTGATTTTAGACCCAATTTAAGTCCTCGTGATATGTTTAAGTTGGGGAGTTTTGGAGGAACTTATTGGCGTCCAATAAAGTCTAAGGTCGTTGGAAAAGACTTAAAAAACGTTCATAAAAAATATCCAAAATCATGGTGGAAAGGTATTCCTGAAAAGCATTTATCATTGCCTTTTAATGAGTATGATAAATCAATCAATAAATATGGTGTTAAGGTTGGAACTACATTGAGTTTTTGGGAAGGTAAAGGTTGGATTAAAAAAGATAATCCATACGGATGGGTTCATTGGTACTGTGATTTTTTCTTAGGTAAACGTACGGCTGATGATGAACGACAGATAAAACGTTGGATGGGTTTGGCAAGTGAAAGAGGTCGTTTTAGAAAGTGGTTAGTTACACAGATATTAAAAAAAAATGGTAAATGGAATGATAGCGATATTAGTCCTAAGATTCGTCAAACATTACAACATTGGGCCTATAAATTAACAAGTGTCGATTTTAATAAAGAAGTTAAAAGTAGAAATAAGTAGAAAGATAGATATTTGTGGTTTTAGACTGTTTCATAAAATTCCTTGAACTTTTCTAGAGAATCATTAATCTTTGGGTTTAGATGGTCTATATGTTCTTGTTCTGCATCAACTGCTGCCATGCTACGTTGTAGAAATTCCATTATCATAGCATTATAATAGTGATAATATTTAGAATCGGGTTCTAGAGTATTTTGATCACGAATCATTGTATTCATACATTCTGCTAGAGAGGGCATAGGAGTTTGATTTTTAAAATCATATCCTCGTTCGCTGCATATTTGAAGAAATTTTCTTAGATGTTCATCATCAATCTCTGACAGAATGTCTCCAATATCATCGATAAACTTAGTGATTCTTTGACAAGGAGTATCATTTGAACTGTTGATTGAGAATAAGTCCATAGGAGATGTTGGGCTCGTAGAAGGGGAAGGGTTACTTTGGGTGGTTGCCATTTTTATTTAATAGAGAGAGTGATTATGTACTGTAAATTTATTACTGTTATTTCTCTTCAATTTTTCTTAGGGTCAGTGTTTTT
>Ga0055584_100003034_pt1 | contig 16602 bp, 2 predicted proteins | sample OSDHelmetaG_FD_58716 | JGI IMG/M metagenome (GOLD analysis project Ga0055584, IMG submission 58716) | Pelagic marine sediment microbial communities from the LTER site Helgoland, North Sea, for post-phytoplankton bloom and carbon turnover... | ecosystem: Environmental > Aquatic > Marine >... | reverse complement strand
TCTGAGGCATGTGGGAGCTCCTACGCTCGGGAGGGTGTCATCACTGCATACCACGCGGGCGATCAATCGCGGCTGCGCGTTGGGGGTCTACGACTTCTACCCCGAAGCCAGCCTGTCGAGCAGCGCCGACGGACATCGCTGTCACCATGTCCCGCAGCGTGGGGTCACGGCTCAGAGCATCTTCCAAAGGCTCATTCGGGTAGTACTTCAGGAGGTACGCATTGAGTTGACCCAACGGGGTGTACTTGAACCAAGCAGCGGAGGGGCCGTAGAGGTACGGCTCGTACTTGTACAGACCTTGCGACCCCGCTGCGTACTCCGCCGAAGTGTTGAGATCATCAGGGGTGGTCTCTCTACGCCGCGCCGTAGTCGGGTCAAACCCCGGATCGTTCACAGAGCGACCTGCGTCGTCCGTGACGACGACCTCGGTAGCCCTGAGCGTGGTTCGTGAGTACTTGTCGCCGACCTTCTCACCAGCGAACACCTCCCCTGCGGTGCCTCCCGCAAGGCGAGCTGCCCCCGCTATCGCCTGGTAGTACCACGCTGATCCTGGGTGGTTGTCGTTCTCGCCGTCGGTCGGGAGGAAGCTGTTGAGCTCACCCTCGAGCACCCTCGCGACTCCCGCGTGCAGGCGGGTCTTGAGAGGCTCCCCTTCCAGTACTGCCCCCTTCAGGTCGAGCACCACTTGGGCGGCAGGGTTGTCGATCTCACGGACACTCGTGAGAGGTGCCACGGCGTTCTCGAAGCGCTTCCGCCCAGCGGGCGTGTCCGCCGAGAACGCGGTGTAGACTCCACCGATCGTCGCCGCCGCATGGTCCACTGCCGACATGATGAAGCTGTCGGGGAGGATGATGGAGAGGGTGTCTCGCTGTTGAAGCAGGTCACCTTCGACACCCGACCCAGACCGCCGCATGATCTCCGCCGCCGACGCGTTCAACGAACTCAGCGGAATGTCCACACCCGACCTCCGGGCCGACCACGACGGTCGCCCGGCCCGACCCGCACCTTCTCTCGCGATCGTATCCAGACCGCGTGAGATGAACTCCTTCCGAGCTTCGTGGTCCACGAGCGCCGTCCGCAGGTTCGACAGCTGCGCGCCCCGCCGTACCAGGGAATCCTCCCGGCCAGTCAAGACCCCGCGCATGATGACCTTCATGTCGCCCGGAACATTCTGGTAGCCGCCGTAGCCGTTCCTCATCGTCCAGCCGTTGAACGAGTAGTCCAACAGCTGAGCGTCACTGATGTCCCGATCTTCCGGCGGAAGCGCCGAACGGAACGATGCCATGTCTTCGTCAGAGGGGAGGTCACCGACGCCGTACTCCAAGTGGAGACGCATGTCGTAGTACGCGTCTCGGAGGTAGGCGGGCATGGCAGAGGCGTCGACATCGTACGGCTGCACCAGCGACTCGAACAGAACCGCGCTCAGTGCTTCGGGCGCCAGTCGTTGTGCCCTCGCCAACGCGGTGACACGAAGCGCACCTGCGGGAGACGCCATGAAGTTGGCGAACTGGATGTTGGCGTTCTTACGGAATGCCCAGAAGGGCATGAGCACCTTTCGCAGAATGTGTCGGTCCGACTGCGTCATCGACCCTCGGTAGTCGTAGATCGACTCCACGACCAATCGCGCCGCATCCTCCGGGGTGTACCCCATCTCGATGAGCGTCACCGCCGCGCCCGTACGCTCCAGCTCTGACCAAGCGTCGGCGGACTCGAGCCCGTACTCCATCGCGGTGCTGCCCGACTGGCGCAAGGTCTTGCCGATCTTCGTACTGCGGAACGAGCGAGCCGCTTCGTCCGTAGCCGACGCCACGAACTCACGGTTGGGAACAGACACACCCCGCTCTTCCAGCATGAGGTCCAAGTCCTGCTGAGAGACATCGTCAAAGCCCATCTCGTTCCGCACCAAGTGGCGGACCTCTTTGTAGGCGTTCGAGTACATCCCGGCGCGGGTGAACTCGCGCCGCAGGTCTCGAGCATTGTACACCCGACCGCCCAGCGCGATGATCACGTCCTGGCTCTCGAGGATCGGATTGACCTCCACGCGGAACTTGGAGGTGCCCAAGAAGTCGGTGGCCTGATGAACGAGCTCGTCGACTCCTCCGGTGATGCGAGCCCGCAAGAGCGCCTTCATCTGGGGATCTTCCAACCGCCTCGCCACGTCGGGGTTGACCTTCGCGACCTTCTCCTTGACCCGGCGAGCCGTGCGCGCGGACAGGTCCGTGAGCTCGGCAGCGCGCTCCCCCCCAATCGCCGTCAGGAAGGTCAGCGCCGACGCCCTCGCGCCGGCCGCCATCCCCGCAGAGCCGCCTGCGACCAGACCCAGTTGGTAGGCGAGGTCCATTGTCGACATCAGCTTGAAGGCCTGCCGGCCGATGATGTTGCCGAAGATCACCGTTGCCAGCACATGACCCATCGCGGCTGCCGCTTTGGACTTGAACCCGTCGAGCGCCGAGGTCGCCCCCAGCTGCCGTAGCGCCGTGTTGCTCTGCGCCACCAAGGATTCGCGGACCACAGCAGGTATGTAGTACTCACCGACGGTGTCAGGAGACGCCACCAAGCGAGTGGCCGTGCCCAGCCGTTCAGCGGTCACCCGAGCCCGCTCAATCTGAACAGGGGTGAGCAGCTCCGTGTTGCCGTTGATGTAGTGGTTCAACTCGCGGTAGCGACCAGCGGTCAGACCCGCCCCGAGATTACGCACATCCTGCAGCAGGCCCAAGTTGTGACCGCTCAGACCCATCAGCAGCAGGGTGCGGATGCGCTGACCATCCCCCGCATCTTTCAGGACACGCGCCGAGAGCAGTCCCGGCACAGTGACGACCACGTCGCCCTTCTTGAGGGTACCACCTTGCATGAGGAGGTCGAGCACCTGAGAAGGGGCGAAGTGATCTACCGGGTTGCGCCCGATCGCGACCAGGTTCGAGATGTCCAGCCGCTCTCCGTCCTTCATGACCGAGCCGCGTCCAGTGACGAACACCATCAGCGCAGCCATCCGCTGTGCGTCTTCACTGACCTTGCCCGCAACGGGCATCGTCTTGGCTCCCGTGAGAGAGAGGTAGATGTTCTGCAGGATGTCCGTAGACGCCGCGTCCAGGCTGACCTTCTCCGCCTTTCCGTCGATGAGCGTCTCGGTAGTCTCCTCGCCGAACATCAAGCCGTTGTCGGAGGTCAGCGATGCCTTCTTCCCCTTCGGGGCGATGTACCCGTGCCAGAACCCGGAGAGCGCGCCGACTTCTCGGCTAGCCGCGTCTCCCGCCACTCCCTCGAACTCTCCCGTGAGCCGCGCCAACATGATGTCGGCGTCTCGCTCCAAGATCTTCTGACCTCCTTCGCTGACCCTGCCAAGGTACTCCTCGAGGAAGCGGTGGAAGTGGTGCTGTGTGTCCACGAAGTTCTGCCGCAGGGGCTGTCCTCGACGTGCTCCGGTCTGCAGCCGCGACGTCTCCTTGCTCTGGCCCCGTAGATAGTCCAAGACCAGTTGGAGGGCCCGCTCGCGGGAGACCCCGTGTGCCCGGCTGACGTCCGTGATCAAGAGGGTCATCTCCGAGACGAACTCCTCGCTCTCGCGGCTGTAGCCTGCGTAGTGCGCGCGGGCGGCAGGGGGCATCGCGCGCAGGATGTGGTTCTGGTCGCCACCGAACATGGTGAGCTTGAAGATGGAACTGCCCACCCACGCACTCCCCACTGCGAGGTGGTCCATCCCGCTGTACGCCTTCTGCCGCAGCACCGGAGCACCTTCCGCCTTCGTTGCCAAGTCCTGTCGCTGCTGGATGGACAACGCTCTCCGGGTCACTGGGCCCGCCTCCACAACGTCCCCGCTCCGGGTACGCCGACCGGGTCCGACCGTCCGTCCCGCGTCCTGCGCGGCCTCCTCGTCATCGAGGTACCCTCCCCGGCGGCCGATCCCGCGCGACCGGTAGTCTGCGATGCTCGCGCCCAGCTGACGCATCGTCTCGATGAAGGTCTTCTCCTGCACAGTCTGCTCAGCGATACGCCCACCACGACCTGCCATGCGGACGAAGGGACGGTCCACTTCCTTGACCCCGGCTCCCGGCAACGGGATGTCGACCCCCTGGTCCAACTGCTGTTGAACCCCGAAGTAGCGCTGCGCGTCGGGGAGGTCCTCGATGTGGATCTCCCTCTTTGCCCCGAACATGTCGTCGAAGAAGTCGTACATCTCCGTGCTGATGTCCAAGGACTCAGGCTGGTTGCTCACCAACGAGACCACCCGGTAGAGAACCTGTCGCATGTAGCGGAACGCGTGCTCCAAGAGTCCGTTTGCGGTGACCCCCTCTTGCAAGTACTGAAGGAAGGCCTTGGCGAACAGCTCCTCGGCCTCGATCACAGACCCAGGGTTGGTACGAGAAGCAAAGTCCAAGCGCCCCGTGAGAGGGTTGCGCTCCAGGGACACTGCCCCCACATCGTACGGAGAGTCAGCGAGCTGCTTGTTGATCCACGGAAGGATGCGCTCCATGTCCTCGTCGGGCAACTGCCGGCGCAGAACATGAGCGAGCTCGTGCTTTCCGGTCTGGGCGTCGGCCTTCTGGAAAGCGTAGATGATCGCCTGCGCGTCCTCCATGAAGTGGACCATGCCCTTGGGCATGTTCGCCCGCGTCGCCTTCCGTGCAGCCGGGTCTCTCGACGCCTGCGCCAAGGACGCACGCAGCGCCTCGAGCTCGGTCGCCCGAAGGTCTGCTACCGCCTGCCGCTGGGCACGCGCTGCCTCGTCGGGTGCGCTCGCCACGGCAGCGACTGCTGCGGCGTGCTGCTCCTCCCGCTGCCGCACCACCTCCTCGGTGACCTCCATCTCAGCCGCAGGATCCATCCGGCTTTCCACGCGTCCCAACTGCTCGCGCAGCTCTTCCGCCTGGTCCATCTGCTCCACGGATGGAGTAGCCGCAGTCGCGGGAGCCTCAGGGGCGCTCTCCCTGTTCATACGCGCTACCAGCGCATCCTCGACCTGCCTCTTGTTGTTGGCGTAGAACTGACGGGACACCGGGTCATCAAGGGTCCTCCCCTCGTCCAGCGCAGCGACGAGCTTCTCGACGAAGTCCCCCACAGAGGCGTACGCGACCTCCTCGACGGCGGGCGTGCCTACGGGCGCTCGCTTCGCCAACATCGGGGCTTCTCCCGTCGCGGAGATCGGCAACTTGCCCATCCCAACGAAGTGCTCCATCCCTCTGACACGGGCATTCGCTGCCGCTCGAATGTCCGACACGCGCATGTTGTCTGGGTACTCCTTCCGCATGAACAGCGGCACCGCAGTACCCACTTCTCCCATCTGCGTCGCTTCTCGGGCAAGCACGTCCTCGATGTACCGCAGCATCTCGACGGCTTCTGCTTTCGATGCACGAGACCCGCTCACCATCGTGAGCAGCCTCAGTGTGTGTGTGACATCCGCGAGCGTCTCTACTTCCTCGGGCAGAGGGAGCTTCGATGCCCGAACGACGGGAGCCTCAGGAACGGCCGCAGGGGTCGCCCCCGGCGCGGCCTCAGCTTGTGGAGTGCTCTCCATGGAGACCGCATCAGGGGTCGCCTGTGGGGTCACCTCAGGTGCCTCTGCGGGGGGTGACGACATCTCAGGCGCGGGTTGTTCCGCCATGCGCGCCTTCAACCGCTCGTTGTACGCCTTCCGGTAGGCGACATCGTAGGCGAAAGCTGCGTCCTCTCCTACGTTCTTACGAAGGTACTCGGTACGCATCGCAGCGAAGCGGGGGCTCATCGCCGCCTCCGCGTCCTTCGTTCCCGTGCCCGCGTACCTCCGAGCCAGATCCGTCTCCGCTGCGGAGACCTCGACCGGGGGCTCAGGGACGACCTCAGGGACGACCTCAGGGCCATCAGGAACGACCTCAGGGGGCGCCTTGACGGACTGCGACGGGGCCTCGGGCGGATCCATGCCGACTGCCTTCTTGAAGGCGGCCTCGTACGCGTAGGCGACATCCTCGCCGATTTTCTCCTTCAGGTGCTCGAAGGTCTGCTCCGCCTTCTGGAGAAGCTCCAAGCGTTTCGGGTCGCTCGCGGAGACCGCCATCACCGCGGCGCCATCCCACTGACCACGCTTCGCGTACGCTTCGTCCCGCTGCACGCGCGCCGCCTCTCGCTCCTTCGCTACCGAAGTTGCGGCAGCCGGTCGGTAGTCCTTGAAGGCACTGGGGTCAAACGCGGTCCGCGTTCGACCTTGCACGGGGCGGCGCCCAACGACTTCCGGCATGACGACCGCGTCGGCATCCACAGCCGTGAAGCTGTCGAGACCTTCCTCGGGGGAAAGCTCGGACGGGATCTCGGGGGCGTCTTCCGGGGTAGTCGCCTTCTTGGCCTCGAGAAGTTCCTGTAGATCCTCATCGTAGGACTCCGCGACCCCGACGAGTGCGGACACTGCCGCCTCCTCGTCCGCGACCGGAACGAACTCCTCCACGCCCCCCGTCACGTCGTCGAGGTGGTGCTGTGCGACCGCCTCGTTGACCTCTGCTTCCACCAGAGGGGCCTCAGGGGCCTCCGGGGCCTCAGGGGCCTCCGCTGGGCGCGAGGGCGGGTACTCCTTCTCCCAGCGCTTCCTGTTGACGTAGCTCGGAAACTGATCCTGTCGGGCGTCTTCGCGGTGCGCGCTCACCTTGGCGCGAAGATCGTCACCTACCCCTCGCTCATCCGCCAGTGCGAACAGCCCGTCGCGCATCTTCTTGGCAGCTGCCCGGAGCGGTCCGACCCTCAGCTTCTTCCCACTGACCGTGGTCTTCAGCCCATCCTCGAACGTGGCGAGGTCCTGTCGGGACAGACCCAGGTTGTCCTCCCCGATGTACTTCGCCACCAGCTCCCACACCGTCGAAAGTGCGTTGAGCCCCGCCTCCTTGTGGGACCTCCCAGAGCCCATGGCCGCGATCTGCTCCAACCGCACCAACTGAGCGGGCAGAATGACCGCTGCGTCTCCCGTTTGTGCCTGGAGCACGGCGGTGATCTGATCATCCGGTGGAGCCGCATACACTGGCGGAGCTCGTTTCAGAACGGTAGCCACCCCGGCGGCCCGCTGGAGCGGCTCTTCAGCGATGTCTTCGCCCTTCTCTGCTTCCTTCGCCGCTTCCCTGAGCGCACGAATGCGTTCTGACAACCTGTCCTTGAGACGCACCGTCTCCAGCGCGACGCTGTATCTGTTGTCCATCAGGACGGGCGGAGTCTTCACGGGAGGTACCCCCGCCACCTCCAGTGCGCGGAAGAGGTTGTCGAACACCTGCTGCAGCTCTGCTTGCTTCTGGACAACTTGATCCGGCGTCAAAGCGCGCAGGTTGTCGATGTTCATCTGCCCGACCGCCTTCGCCAACTGGTCGGTCAGATCTGACCAGGTGAGGTCGCCAATAGCGATGTCGCGGCGCGAGACTGACATCTCCCCGGCATGCTCAATCAGCAGCTTCGCCAGCTCCGCCAAGGCAGGGGAGTACGACCCGTTCTGGTTGTCTTTCGCCATCTTCTCCATCACACGCGTGGAGGTACGCGCATCCGCTGCGCGTTGGGGGCGCAGACGACGAAGCAGAGACAGAGTGTCAGCCAGAGCGTGCTCTCCCAGCGCGGGAAGACCCGCCACCTTCAACGTCTGCTGAAGCCCCCCGACCCCTTCCGCCTGCTCGGCGTGCTTGCGTACATTCGCCACCGCTGCAGGAGAAAACGCGGAGCCTTCCTCGTCGAGCAGCTGCTCAAGGAGCGTGGCAGCTTCCTTCCTCGCCGCGTCCCCTGTGAGGTTGCTGAGGGAGTCGTCCGCCAGTGTCACCGTCTGCAGCTTGGACGGGCTCGCCTCGTCGAGCTCTTCTCTCGCGAACTCCGCTTCGACCTCCCTCTTCAGCTTGTCCCGTAGAGCTTGTTGCCCCGCAATCAAGGTCTCCTCGACCGCGTCCTTGTCGTCATCTTCGTCCAGAAGCGTACGCGCCACGTAGGGGTCTCGCTCTCCTTGCGGACGACGAGAAGCCCGGACGGCGTCGCGGAGCTCCTGTCGACTCCGGTTGTAGAGCGCCTGCGCTTCCGCCTCTGTCATGACCGGCAGCGTGGTGTCCAGCGCGGCGCGCTTTGCGTCGCGTACCGCATCGTGGATGTCGTCGAGCAGGTCGGGAGCGACTGTCCGAAGGTCAGCCAGCGGCGCCTCGAACGCCTCTCCCGCACCCTTCACCATGACCATCCCCTCATCGGAGACTGCATCACTCTGAAGGATGAGCACCCGACGCTGGTTGTCTACGACGAGCACAACCGGCAGATTCGCGCGGGGCTCCGTCACCGGCACCAAGTTGGCGAGGTCACCCAGCGCTGTGGCGAGCACCTCGGCAGGGTCTCCACCCAAGAGGTGCCGCACCACACGCCCGTAGACCTCATCGTACGTCGCCTGCACCTCTGCCAGCCGAGTCCGAACGACCTTCTGAGTCGAGACCTTGCGAACGTGGATGTTGTCGAAGAAGGCAGCCAGCTTGGCGTTCCTGACATCCAGGCTGTCCGCCTCTGTGACCCCCGAAGCCGCCCGCGCCATCTGCTCGAGAATCTGGAGTACCGCTCGCTTCTCCTTCGGAGAGATCGGCTTCTTCCGGGCCTTCCGCTCCTTCCCGCTGCGAGCAACACGGCGAGGACCTTCGCCCGCGAAGCCGAAGGCATCGTCGTAGCCGGTCCGCTCCACGAACTCCTTGGTCGCCCGACTCACGGAGTACCGCTCGTGACCTCTGAGGAAAACGCCGGGCGTGACCCCCATGACGAAGTCCTTGAACGGCGCAACCGGGGCCCCCGTCTTCGCAGTCTCCGCCGCCTCCGCCATCCACGTCACCAGCGACGCTCGCCACTCGTTGGTCGATGCACGTGCGACCCACGCCTCCAAGTCTTGGTATGCCTGCCGGGTGCGAATCTCCGCTTGCGCGGCCACGTCGTCGCCCGCCGCCGCAAGCATGCCGCGCATCCGCGCCTGCGCCTGCTCGATCTGGGCAGCCTGGATGCGGAACGCCACCGAGTACGGGTCAGACCCATCGGCGCGCATCTTCCGCTGCGCCGACTCCTTGGCGAGCGCGCTGCCCGTACCGGACAACCGCTCTGCTGCCGCAGGGTCGATCCTCCGCATGATCTTCTGACCGACGAACGGGGTGCCCGCCAAGAGGGAGTAGGCACCCTCCTTGGTTCCCGTCAGCAACGCCGACTTCAACGCGTCAGCACGGTAGCCGACTCCCTTGGCGTCCAAGAACGCGTCCACGTCGCCGATCGCATCGCCGTCGACGTAGCTGCGCGCCACATCCCGCAACGCCTCGCCGCGCTGCATGCTGTACGTCGTGACCGCCGCCAGCCCCCGTACCAGAACATCCCTCATCGGGGAGGGAGTCGCCGCCGTGGTCGCTTCGTCGATGATCTCCAGAAGCACGTTCTGGTAGCGCACCCCCCTCGAGTTCTTCGTCGTGTTCCCGAAGACAAGGTGGCTGAACCGACCCACACCGGACGCCAAGATCTCCGCCTTCAACGCCTCGAGCGTGTCCGGCGATACCAACTCCTCGTTGGCTTGCGCCTGGCGGACCTTGGCCTCCAAGGCTCGTACCGTGTTCCGCTGCTCGCGAAGAGTGTCTTTCCGCGTGTCAGGAACCTGCAGGTCTGCCAGCCGCTGCTCGAAGACATCGTCTTCGGCCGCCCCGAAGAACCCCAAGAGGTCATCCCTGCCCGTCTGCGACAGCAGAGGGGCGCTCTCCTCCGCACCGAACGCGGTGAGGGGACTACCCATGAACTGCTTGCGCGGCGTCTCCAGCGCGCGAGTCAAGACCCGCACACGGGGCGCGAGAGTCGCCTCGACATCCATCGTGTCGTCCAGCAAGCCCAACGCGAGGACCAGGGCGTTGACCCTGTCCGCCGTGCCGAACGCTGCCATCGCATCCTTCGAGACCGCCAGGGTCTCGTCGGCCTTCGCGGGGGACAGCGTGAGGATGCCCGACAGACCTTTCTCGGCCACCAGCGCGCCCAACGCGTCTGCCTGCGCGACCTTGTCGGGGTCACCGCTGTTCCGACCAAGCTCGATGAGCACGTCGACGATGGCACCCACCTGCAGCGAGAGCTTCTCATCCAAGGCGGCTGCCGCCGCCCACGACCCCCCTTCTTTCGCGCCAGACAGTCGCGCACCCGCGACCCTGTCCACGACACTCGCAGTCAGAGGATGGTCCTTTCGGATCCTCGCATCCAGCCCGTCGAGCTCACGCAGCCGCCCTACGAGCTCTTCCCGCGCCTCGACCAAGCGAGTGGTGGTAGCCCCAGACACATCGTCGGCGGACTGCAGCGCGTCAGCCTCGAGGTTCCCCAGCAGCTCCATCGTCGTGAGCTTGCGGCGACTACCGATCTCGTAGACCTCGAACCGCTTCCCCACCATCGCGTCGCTTGCCGCCTGGAACTCGGGGAGACGCTGGTACGCCTTGATGGCCGACACCGCGCCCTTCCGCGCACTGGCGAACCCGCCCGCCGCGTCCCAGTGGAGGATCGCAGCGCCGAGTCCGACGACCGCCGCCGGGATCTTGGAGTACGCCATGAGCGCACCCTTGGCCCGCAGAACACGGGCGTCGGTGCCTACCGCTTCACCGCCCACCAACGGATCCAAGATGTCCGCCTGCTCCAATGTCCGAAGCGCCGACGTACCTACGTCCGTCTCCAGCGCCATGCCCACTGCATCCGAGGACAGGTCCATGAAGTACTCGACGAAGTTCGAGCGACCTGCCACGCCCTGGGTGCCGCCTGCTTGTAGACGCTCGAGGTCCCCGGCGAAGGTGACCGCCCCCAAGAGGGTGGCGCCCATCGCACCGCCGGCAGCAAGTCCACCGAGACCTCCCGTCAGCGCACCGACGCCCAGCACGAACGCACCAGACCCAGCCACCGCCGCCGCCGCCAGTACCTGTGCCTCGTCATCGCTCAGGTCGAACATCTCCGCCAAGCGCGGAGCCATGTAGTTCTCGACCACGCCGATGTTGTAGGACTGACCGAAGACCGGCAGCGAGTCGAGCAGCGACATGAACGCCGCTCCACCTCCCTCCTGCCGGAAGATGATCTCGTCGCCGTTCTTCCCCAAGATCTCGATCTTGGGCTCGATCGCGTCACCCCACGCCCGCAAGTTGTCGGGCATCCAGTCGTAGCCGACCTCCGTCTCACCCAAGAGGTTACTGAACGACACGATGGGAGGGTTCATCCACAACCCGGCGGTGCGCGCCGCAGCCACCACTTCGAGCGCTTCGAGGTGCGCCTCGTGCGAGGCCTTCCTCAAGTGCGCTTGGTACTCGTCAGAAGACATCCCCTTCGTGGTCTCTCGCAGTTCTGCCCGCTTGGCCTCTACGATGTTCTCCACCAAGCGGTTGTACCCAGACCCGACCGCCATCTGGCCGTAGTCTTGGATCTTCCCCGACAGTTCGGGGTACTTGACGACGACCTCCTTGACGAGGTTCAGAGACTGCTCGTACGCATCTGACCCCTCCTGCGGCAGGTACTCGTCGTCGTTGAAGCCGAGCGCATCCGAGGGGGCCTGCGTGAACCTCAGGTTCATCAACCGCTCGAGCCGCTCCTCCTGCTCCCCTCGCGTCACGTCGCTGCCGGGGAGCATGGGCTCGAGCCAGGCGCTCGCCATGCCCCGTCCCACAATGTCGAACTCGTCGGAGATGACCTCGGATTGCCGCATCGCGAGGTCGGAGGGAGGAAGAACCAGTTCACCCGACGGCTCGTCAACCGGCGCTGTCCGTTGTGGAGGCGCCCCCGTTGCCTCTTGGTAGCCGCGTGAGAAGTTGGTCACCCACCCGTTGTGGGCGTCCTCGTCTGCCTCACGGACACCGTGGTATGCCACCGCGAGGAGATTGACGTCTCCCGTCTCTTGGAACTTCTTCAGCGCCTCGCGGGCTTTGGGGCTCCTGTCCCACCAGTTGACGAACAGCGCCTGCCCCGTCGTCTTGGGCATCGCCTTGAACATCTCGACGGCGACATGCGCCGCTTGGTCGTCGGTGAGGGGCGCATCACCTTCCTTGGTAGCTGCCTGCCGAGCGAGGTCGAGAAACCCGCCCTCCTTCCCCATGACTTGGAACTCCCCCCACGCCCCAGCGGTGACAGCTGCGGCAGGGGCTACATCGAACACCGCGCCGAAGGCACGAACCGCTTCCGCTCCGTGCATGGGAATGACCCCGCGCTGCTCCTTGCTGCGGTACTCCGCGACTTGGTCGTCGGAGAAGCCGGCGTTGAGCAGCGCCGTGTAGACCTGCTCGCGACCGCCGCTACTGACCCGTCCGTCGCGCAACACGCGATGCAGGTTGAACGCGAAAGACGTGGGCCCGCGCTTGTCAGCTTCCGCCGCTCGGATCCCTGCGATCACAGGTGAAGGGACTGCGGTGTAGGCGGAGAGCGCCTCGAGGCTGCCAGCCCCCTCGACCGTCTCCTTGACCTTGGCTTGAGCCGGTCCGAACATACGGACAAAGCTGGGAAGTCGGTCAGGCTGGTACGCCCTCGACGCCACCAACTCCGACAGCACGATGTTGGGGACCTCCTGCACCTGGTCACGCACGCGCAGCGCTCTCGCCTTGTCGTCCTCGTAGAGGGGAAGCTCGAAGAGCTGCTCCAGCGGGTTGGCCGACTCGAGCACGGCGTCTGGGTCGACCTCGTCCCCGTCTCCGAAGATCCAGTCGTAGACTCCTCGGAGAGGGGTCTTCTCTACGACACTGAACTTGGTGTAGAGATGGCCCACATCGCGCGTCAGCGTCGCGTTGGACATGTCCGCGCTGCGCTTCGCCCCTTCGCGAATGGCCAACAGCAGGACGTTGGAACCGCCGTGGCCCCCCGCCAGCGCATCGCCGTACTGCAGCGACAGGGCACGCTCCGCATCCCTCAACGTCGTCGGGGGCTGCCCTTCCTCGGGGGTGATCAACTGCGCGACAGACCGGACGTCCTCGTCGTAGAAGCCCGCCCCTTGGTCCTTGCCGTACTTGTCGCGGTACGCCTGCTTCAGCGCCGTGCTGACCACGTCCGTGGCGACATCCTCCGCATCTCTGATCGTGCGGGACTGCACGCCTCGAGCCAGCGCCGCATCCTTGTCGACGCCTGCCGGCGCCGTCATCTTGCTCGTGTCGAACGCGGGTGCTCCGAAGATCTCCTTCGCGGGGGCGGGAGCAGCGCTGCTGTCCTTGATGTAGTGGAGTGCGTCGTCCACATCGAGACCGAACGTGTCCTCACCCTGTTGGTCCTTCGTCGCCAGCAGGGTCATCGCCTTCTGTGGCTCCGCCACGCCCTCTTGGATCCCCCTGACCACCAACTTGCGGTGGTCCAAGTTCTCCATGACGTCGCGCATCCGCCGCATCCCTACGGGGGCGGGGGCCTGCAACCCGAGGTCCGCGACCGGGGTTGACCCCGGCTTCGTGGCCTTCGTCGGTTCCCCGATGACGGGCGTAGGAGCCCCCCCGTCGACCGGCACAGGCGCAACCGTCTCCACCTTCGGGGCCTTCGCCTCGGCAGGCAGGAACGGCTCGTCAGCGCGCTTGGCGAAGGTTTCGAGGTACGGCATGGACACTCACCGGGGTTGACCGGGAGTGTAACATGCGAGGGAGCGGGCGACTCAGTTGGGCTCTTGCTCCCCCTCCTTGTCCTTTGCCTCCCTCTCCTCCTCCTCCCTCTTCCGTTTCTCCTCTTCCTTCCGCGCAATCGTCGACCCTGCCCCCCCGCCGAGTTCACCAAAAGAAAGTGCCGCCGCGTAGTCTGACCTCGTGCCATCACTGTCTTGGGGGGGTTCGAGGTCCTTCACCTCCCTCGCCTCCTCATCCCTCATTCTGTTGACCAGATCCTCCCTTGATTCCTGTAGCGGGGAGGTGCTGAGCGCCACCGCCAGGTCGGAGTTCCGCGCGGCAGTTCCAGACGGCTGGGGTTTCGCGACGAAGGACTCTTTCCCTCCTCCCAAGACCTCTGCGAGAGGCAGGTCCTCGGCCTCTGTCGTGTTCCACCCACCGTCCGAGTCTCTCTTTCCCAAGGCGGGCACCCCTCCAAGAGCCGCTGAGATGGGGGTCTTTCCGACCTTCTCGGTGACGACAGGCCTCGTCCCTTCGCTCGGCGCCTCGGCCTCGACCGCAGGCGCCTCGTCCACGGCGGGCTCCTCGACCACGGGCGCCGCGCCCATCGGCAGCGGTTCGCCCTGCAAGAGCTTGGTGGAACCACCCCTCGCCTTCCTCGCCATGGTCTCTCGCTGCCGCTGACGGTACCCGCCACGTCGCCCGGAGCGACGTTGCAGCCGCTTCGCGAGCCGCTCATCACCGCCCGCAAGCTCCAAGAACCCGGCGTCGTCGTCGATCGCAGCTTGCTTGATGACGTCTGCGATGTCGATGGAGTCGATGGTCTTGTCTTCGCCCGGTGATGCCCGCAGACCGTACAGCTTGCTGGGGTCTGCCCCATAGAGCTCCGTCACCTCCATGCGCGTCTCGCGCGTGGGGGGAGTCTTCGTCAGCTGAATGCCGGGAGCGATGTACGGACCCACACGAAACACCTCACCCTCCACCGCGCCGTCCAGGTTCTCCAGCTTGTTGTCCGGGCGGTTGCTCTGGTAGCCCTCGGCGGACCCCGCGACATCCGCCATCAGCGGGTCACGGGCGTATCCGTCGAGAAGAGCTTTGTTGCCTACCTTCTCGTTGTAGAGCACTTTGCCATCTGCACCGGTCACCACCAACGTGTGCCCTTCGTTGTCGTAGAACGCTCTCGCACGGCCCAGCTCAGGGTTGTCCCGCAGCCGGGTCAAGACATCACGAAGCGGGTCATCGTCGACAACCGCCGCTCCGACCGCCTCCAGCATGGCCGGCTTCGTGAGATCGAACTCGACCACCTTCGCCTTCCCCACTTCGGCATCTCCGAGCTGCCCGGCTTCACGCGGATCAACGTAGGTCCCGTCCGTCTTCTGGAAGTACACCCGACCCACAGCGGTGTCCTCGCCCATAGACCGGTCGTAGTGGGTGATGAGGCGGTAGTCGCCCGTCGAGGGGGCGCGGTAACGAGCTCGGCCCGTCTTGCGGACATTCCTCTGGTAGCGTCGGTACTCGTTGAACGAGACAGGGGTGTCTGTCGACTTGCCGTTGAACATGCGCCAGCGCCGGAAGGCAGGGTCGTTTCCTGCCTCGAGAGAGGCCTGGTAGTTGGCCAAGACCACCTGCGTCACCGGGGACACAGGCTCGCGACCTCCACGCGCGTTGCTTGAGATCTGCGAGATAGCGGAGATCATCGCGGTCTGAAGCGCCTGATTCGCTTCTTCCGGGGTACCTCCTTCGGCGAGAATACGAGACCGCTCTGCCTCCGCGTTTCGGAGTTGGGTAGCAACATCACCGTCTCCCGCACTTTCAACCACAGCCAACGTCCCTTCCGGGTTGTCAGCAACAGCCTTCAACTCCAGGTACTCCTCCGGGGTGATGATCCCGTTGCTGCGAAACCCCTCCACGAGTCCGGTCAAGTACTCAGTGGCAGCTTCGTGTACCGACATGGTTGCGAGGTCGGGGTGTTTCCTCGAGAGCGCTAAAAGATCCTCGCTGTCCAACAACTTCGCTTCTTGGTCTTCCACCATCACGTCGGTGACGAAGCGCGCACGGGTTGCCTGCGTCAAGATGTCGCGAAGGTAGCTCTCCTGTACGGGCGATAGCTGGTGTCCGCCGCTGATCTCCCGCATCAGACCGTTCACGACGCCCGCAACGTCATCGTCGACTTCTTCGGCAAGCGCGGCGTGGTCGTTGAGAAGCGCCGCCGAGGCGACCTGGGGGCCCCTGATGGTGCTGTGCTTCGTCAAGAACTCGTCGAGATCTTCGTATCCAGCAGCTGCAGCTACGATGTCCGGCGTCACCAGTGAGGTAGCGGACAGCTGCGACCCGGCGGCGCTACTGACGGATCCTGCCGTGGCGTCGCCCATGTTCGGCAAGTAGGTAGAGAAGAGATCAGGTTTCGCCCGAATCTCGGCGAGGCGCTGCTTGTTGGCTCCGGTACCGTACTTGTCGCGGAGCGCCGTCAGCGCCTTCCGCTCCGCCGTCACACGCTTCTCGACCTTCTCCACCGCCTTCTTCGCCGTCTCCGGGTCTCTACGCTCCTCCAGCTTCTTGACGATGTCGAAGTACGCCTTCCTCAGCTCCTTCCTGAGCTGACTCATGTTCTTCGTCCTCTCCTTCGCCTGATCCCGAGCCTCCTTGAATGCGAGTTCCGCGATCTTCCGCTCGTCCTCGCTCAACCGTTCCAGCCGCTTCTGCAGGTTTCGAAGCTCACCCTGCACCGCTTTCGCGTTGTCTGGGGTTGCAACGTCCGCCAAGGAGGCTGCGTATTGCGAGATGAAGTCGACTGTGGTGGTCATGCTTGCACTGGAGCGGGTGTGTAGGCGTTCATGATGACATCATCCATCTTCAACTGTTGGTCAGGCGTCAACTGGTTGTAGCGGGGAGTCCCCGAGAACGACCCCAGCCCCGCCGCCGTGCCCCACGCTTCCAGCGACGGCGTAGCCACCGTCTGCCCGACAGCCATGGCCGGCTGCGCGATGGCGCCTGTGATGGCGGCCGGCGCCCCCGCTGCCGCCTGCAGGCCCATCGCCTCCGGGTCGATCGCCTGCGCCTGCTGCTCCGTCTGGAGAGCCGCCATCTCGAGCTGGTC
>Ga0055584_100003033_pt1 | contig 16603 bp, 12 predicted proteins | sample OSDHelmetaG_FD_58716 | JGI IMG/M metagenome (GOLD analysis project Ga0055584, IMG submission 58716) | Pelagic marine sediment microbial communities from the LTER site Helgoland, North Sea, for post-phytoplankton bloom and carbon turnover... | ecosystem: Environmental > Aquatic > Marine >... | reverse complement strand
CCGCGTGTACTTGTTCTCGACGTTCCCCTTGATGAGGAAGGCGTCGGTCAGGAAGAGGTCGGAGCAGAGCATGGCGTGCGTCCGGGAGTATCGACCCATGACCCACGCCGCCTTGAGCCGCCCGCGGCCGGAGGGCCGATCCCGATGAGATACCGACCCGGGAGCTCTCAGCCGATGCCTCCGACGCCCCTTAGCCGGGCCCGGAGGGCTCCCACCAGGTAGAGGGAGCCCGTCACCATGACCCCTGCCGGCGAGCCGCTGGCGCGATCCAAACCGGCGCCCTCTGCCCACGCGAGGGCTGATCCGAGGGCCGCTTCCGGGAGCTCATGGACCTCCCCCTCGAGGCCCAGGGCCCCCGCGGCCTCGGCCACCGCGGTCGCCTCGTGGTGCACGCCGGTCCCGGGGACCGAGGTCGCGAAGACCCGTCGGAAGCCTCGCCCGGCCAGCGGAGCGAGCAGCTCCTCCAGGTCCTTCTCCCCATGGATCGCCACCACCGCGCCCCACGGGGCCTGGACGTTCTCCAGGGCCTCCTCCAAGGCCATCGCGAGGGAGCTGGGGACATGGGCGCCGTCCAGCAGGACCCGGACCGGGCCGGCGTCGAACCACTCCATGCGTCCCGGCAGCCTCGCGCCAGCGATGGCGTCAGGCGTGAGGAGGTCCCCCCCCAGCCCAGGCACACCGCGACCCAGCAGGTCGAGGGCCGCGCGTGCCACTCGCACGTTGGCCTCCTCGAAGGTGCGGTCGCCCTCGCTCCACGCGACCACGTGCTCGACACCGACGCGCTCTGCGATCTCCGCCAGCACTCCATGGGCCTCGCCACCCGGCGGGGTCCCGGTGACCAGCGGTGACCCCGGCTTGACGATCCCCCCCTTCTCCCGGGCGATGGCGCCGAGGGTGTCGCCGAGGATCGCGGTGTGCTCCAGCGCGATCGTCGTCACCACGGCGACCTCTGGAGCGTCGATCACGTTGGTGGAGTCCAGCCTGCCCCCGAGCCCGACCTCGAGCACCGCCCAGTCCACGCCCGCCTCGCGGAAGGCCCAGAGCCCGGCCAGCGTCACGATGTCGAACCACGACGCCTCGCCTCCGTCCGTCCCGGCCTCCTCGGCCTGCTCCACCAGCCCGAGCGACGCCGCCAGGGCTGCCGCCAGGGGCTGGTCCTCCAGGGGCTGCCCGTCGACGCGGATCCGCTCGTTGATCCGCTCCACGTGGGGCGACCCGAAGACTCCAACCCTCAACCCCGCCCGGCCCAGACCCGCCGCGACGAGGTTCGCGACGGACCCCTTGCCCTTCGAACCGGCGACGTGGCAGACGCCAAGGTCCCGGGAGGGTTCACCTGCCCGACGGACCAGGTCCACCATCGGCGCGAGGTCCACCCTCCAGCCGCTGGAGCGGTCGCGCCGCTCCCAGTTGATCCGCGCGTCCAGGCGGTCCAGGACGTCTTGGAGGCGCGGGGGGTCAGGCATGGATGCTGGGGAGCCGTGAGCCGTTGCGGGACTCGGTCTCGGATTGGTGCGTGCGGTGGACGGTGCTTCTCCCGCTCTCGTCCTGGGGTGGACCATCACCCGCCCCTCCGCGTCAGGCCCCGTGGCCCGCCAATGGAGGGACGGCTCCCCGGCAAGATGAGTGAACTCATCCATCGCATCAAGATCTTCGTCTACCGCTTCGCCGAGACGAAACCTACCTACCTGCTGCTCAAGAGAGACCAGGGGCTCGAGGCCATGTGGGGCCCGCTCCAGGCATCACTCGGCTTCGGCGACAAGCTCGAGACCGCGATCCGGCAGCACGTCCACGACGACATCGGGCTCTCCAAACCGCAGCGCCTGCTCGACCTCGAGATGCCCGGCCGATGGAGCATTGGCGACGAGGAGGTCATCGAGTGGATGTTCGGCGTCCGCACCGAGGACATCATCAAGCCCGGGAAGATCTCACCCGACTGGGCCGCCCATCGTTGGGCGACATTCGACGAGGCGTACCACAGCCTCGGCTTCGAGCTCGACCGCGCGGCGGTGATGCGCCTGCACACCAAGGTCCTCGCGGCCTGATCCCACGGGTCACCTGCCCCGTCGTTGCGTCAGATCAGAGGGAGCAGCGGGTACTCGGCTCCCAGGACGCCCGCGGAGTCCACGCCAAAGAGGCCGCTGATGAGCGTGGCGTAGACCGACCTGAAGTCCGTGGTGAAGGCCAGGTCCCCAGCGTCGAGCTCGGTGAGCGACGGGTGGGCGCCGTAGAGGCCGCCCTTGACCGAGTGGCCCAGGATGAACATGGGGCCCGCCTTGCCGTGGTCATGCCCCGAGGACCCGTTCTCCGCGACCCGCCGGCCAAACTCGCTGAAGACGAGGACCACCGTCTCGCGTCCCGCCTCGCTGCGGTCGAGGTCGTTCAGGAAGGCGCCGAGGGCGTCTCCGAGGTCCTGCATCTTCCGATCGTGGGCCTGGCGCTGCTTCGAGTGGGTGTCGTACCCCTTGTCGGCGACCGAGAAGATCTGCGTCCCCGATCTGGCGTTCACCAGCGCGGCGACGTCGCGCAGCTCGGCGGACAGGCGGGTCTTGGGGTACTCCACGCCCGTGCGATAGGTCGCCGCCGCTCGCCGGATCCTCCCAGAGGACTCGCGTGCGTCGTCGAGGGTCGCGCGAAGCCGCTGCAGGGCGTCGTCCCGTCCCACGTGCCGGGGGTCACGCTCCATCTCGTGCTCGCAGATCGCCGCGCCGCCGCGGGCGTAGGCCTCCTCATCTCCGAACCACCGATACCCAGTGGGCGACGCGAGGGCCGCGGGCGGCTGCTCCCGAGAGAAGAGCGAGTACGGCGCCTTCCCACCGAAGTGGACGACCCGGTCTGGACGGGGGTCCTCCACCCAGCGGGCCGCAGCAAGGCGGCCCACCCAGCCGTCTCCAGAGATCCGTCCGGCTCGATGCCCCGTGTGCCAGACCTCGTACGACTTGAAGTGCGAGCGAATCGCGTCCGGATACCCGCAGCCCTCGACGATGGCCAGCTGCCCCTGGTCGAAGCGCCCGCGGAGCGACTCAAGGCCGGGGTTGAGCCCGCGGTAGTCGTCGAGCTTCAGCACCTCGGAGACCTTGTGGGCCGTGGAACGGCGGCGGCGGCGCAGCTCGTCGTCCCCATGGGGGATGACCGTCGCGAGCCCGTCGTTCCCGCCGGAGAGCTGGACCAGGACGAGGTTCTTGCCCGGCTCACCAGGTAGGGCCCGGCACCTCACCCCGCTGGCGAGGGCCTGCGGCAAGAAGGCAGCCCCGGCCGCCGAGGCGGCGGCGGCGCGCAGGAAGGAGCGTCGATCAGGCTTGTGCAGATTCATGGGATTGGCCTCTGGGACGCCGAGCAGGGTCAATGGAGCTGCGCCTCGGGCAACGAGAGGACGAGGTGGGAGAACTCGTGGAAGGCGCGCTGGTTCTTGCGTCGGAAGCGCGGCAGGTCAGCGGCCTCGACCTCGTACTTCTCGCGGATCTCGCGGAGCTGAAGCTCCAGCATCTGCAGGGTCTCGTCCGGCGGCTCGATCGCGAGCAACCGCGCCGCGAGGAGCTCCACCACCTCTCGGTCGCTGCTCGCGCCCGCGTCCCGCACGGCACGCGCCTCCATGGAGCTGGGCTCGTACTTCGCCCGGCGGAGGATCGACGCGAGCCCCGCTACCTCGTAGCGCCTGATCTGCTGCCCCTCGGACTTGCGCTTCTGCTTGCCCGTCATCGGCCCCATCTCGTCCATGGCGCCCGACATGTCCATCATGTCCGAGGCGTCAGCGCGCAGGGTCTCGATGTCCACGGCGCCCACGATCGCCCCCGCGATGTTGCCGCGCATCATGAACGTCGAGGTCGTGATCCAGGCGATGCCCTCGTCCCACCCCTTCACGTTCGGCGGCTGGAAGAGGTCCTGCCCGAGGTCCGCGGCCGCCTCGACGATGAAGGCGGTGGGCAGATCGGAATCGAGGCGAATCGCGCTGCCCACGAGGAAGTCGATGGGGCTCGAGACCCGCGCGCCGATCACCTCGTCCCGGTAGAAGCGCGGATCCAGCAGGAGGCGCTCGACGAGGTAGCCGACGTCATAGCCAGTCTCCCTCAACCGCGACGCGTACTCCTCCACCCGCTCGTCCGCCGCCGGGACCCCCTCGAGGTACTCGATCACGGTTCGCGCGACGAAGGAAGAACAGGCCGGCTGGTCCAACAGGATGTCCGCGAGGTCGGCGGGGCCGTGGTTGCCTCGGACGCCGAGGATGGTCTTGGACTCAGTGTCGTGCCGCTTTGGATTGAAGCGGTAGGTGGCGACGTCGAGCGCCGGCGCCACGCCTGCGCCCGTGAGACTCCGGGCGGCCTCGCTGATGTCCACCTCGCCGTAGTTCCCTTCGCCGAGGGCGAAGAGCTCCATGACCTCGCGCGCGAGGTTCTCGTTCGGCCGACCCTTCCGATTGTCGTCGTTGTCCAGGTAGACCAGCAGCGCGGGGTCCTCGAGCATCGCGTGCAAGAGCCCCGAGTAGCTCCCCAGCGCCCGGGAGCGGATCGTCTCGTGCTGCTGGATGATGAGCGAAGGGCGCTTCACGGTCTCGAGCGACGAGGTGAAGACCCCGTGCCACATCAGGGTCATTCGATCGCGGAGGGGGTCCTCCCCCGCGACCATCCCCGCGACCCAGCCCTCCCGGAACGCTGCGAACTGAGCCCTGAACCATCGATTCCGTTGCTTCCGAAGCTCGCGCTTCTCGTCTCCCGCCGCCCGGTTGTACTCCGCGGCGGTGTAGGGAAGCGGCTCGTACTCGTGGGGGACCCGCGCCTCATCACCCACGCTGGGCCGCGGGCGGACCAGGTGATCGACCAGCGCCCTGGGGCCAGCCTCGACCCACGCGTCCACGTCCTCAGAGCGGATGCCAAACCCAGCTCGATTCCAGACATGCTCCACCGACCGCCGATCCCAGGGCAGGCCAAGCGACCTCTCCTCCCCCGGCGCCGTCCCCTCGGAGGCGCCTGACGCGGCCATCGGAGCCGAAGGGGAGGCGGCCGACGCGTCCGCGGCCGGCTGCTCGCCACCGAGCAACGAGAGGGTGAGCAGGAGGTGGCCGGCGGCTGTGGAGTGAAGGAAGTGGATCATTGGACGGAGCGTCGCATCTGGGGACGTCTCGCCGGCATGGCGTCTATCCCGTACTTCAACACTACGCTCCCACCTGGGTTCCGGTGAAGACCGTCATGGGACTAGACTCCCCGTGAACCCGCCTCTCACATCCATGCCTCACTCTGCACCGCTGGACCTCCCCGCCTTCCTGGCCCGCCTGAGAGCGGAGGGGGAGCTCGTGGAGGTCGAGGCGGAGGTCGACCCCCGTCTCGAGATGGCCGAGGTCCACCGGCGGGTCATCGCTGCAGGCGGCCCCGCCATCCTGTTCAAGCGGCCACGCGGCGCGGCCTTCCCCGCGGTGACCAACCTCTTCGGGACCGCCCGCAGGGTCCAGCTCGCGTTCGGCGACCGGCCAGAGGATGTGGTCCAACGCATCGCCGCCCTGCCCGAGGAGGCGCTCCCTCCGACCCCCAAGAAGCTCTGGGCCCAGCGGTCCCTGCTGGCCTCGCTGGCCCGGGTCGGCCTGAAGCGTGGTCGGGGCGGGCCGGTCACCGAGGTCATCGACCGCTCGCCGGACCTCTCCAAGCTCCCTGCCTTGACGACCTGGGCGCGGGACGGCGGCCCCTTCGTGACCCTGCCCCTCGTGCTCACGGCCCACCCCGAGAGCGGCGGGCTCAACCTCGGTATGTACCGCGCCCAGCTGTTCGATGGCGGCGGCGTCGGCATGCACGCCCAGATTGGTAAGGGCGGCGGCTTCCACCTCGCGGAGGCGGAGCGACTCGGACAACCCCTCCCTGTTCACGTGCACGTGGGCGGACCGCCGGCCCTGGTCCTCGCGGCCATCGCGCCGCTGCCCGAGAATGTCCCGGAGGTGCTCCTCGCGAGCCTGGTCCTCGGGCGGAGGCTCGACCTGTGCCGCCCCACCGGCGGCGGCGATCTCCCGCTCGTCTCCCGCGCCGAGTTCGTCCTCGCGGGCAAGATCTCGCCCGGCGCACGCCGCCCTGAGGGGCCCTTCGGCGACCACTACGGGTACTACTCGGAGACGCACGACTACCCCTGGTTCCAGTGCGACACGATCTATCGCAGACGGGACGCCGTCTGGCCCGCGACCGTCGTCGGGAAGCCGCGCCAGGAAGACTTCTTCATCGGCGACTACCTGCAGGAACTCCTCAAGCCCCTCGCCAAGGTCGCCATGCCCGGCGTGCTCGACCTGTGGAGCTACGGGGAGACCGGCTACCACGCCTTGGCGGCGGCGGTGGTCCGTGAGCGGTACCGGCGCGAGGCCATGGTCTCCGCCTTCAGGATCCTCGGCGAGGGCCAGCTCTCGCTGACCAAGTTCCTGCTGGCCACGGACCGCCCCGTCGAGCTGAAGGACTTCGCCGCCACCCTGCGGCACATCCTCGAGCGGGCAGACTTCCGGACCGACCTGTTCGTGCTCTCCAACCTCTCCATGGACTCGCTCGACTACGCAGGGCCGCGGATCAACGAGGGCAGTAAGGGCGTGCTCCTCGGGCTTGGAGAGCCGCGGCGCAAGCTCCCGGAGACCTTCGTCGGGACCCCCGCCCGCCCCGCAGGACGCGTCGAGGTGTTCACCGACGGCGCGCTCTGCGTCGAGGGTCCCTCCCACGCTGACGCCCCGGAGGCCGCGGCGCTCGTGGCGCGCGACCCTGCCTTCGCGGACTGGCCCCTCGTGGTCCTGGTCGACGACGCCGAGGCTGCGAGCCGGAGCGCGATGAACTTCCTCTGGACGACATTCACCCGCTTCGACCCCGCCCGCGACCTCTTCGCCCGCGAGGTGGAGCTCGTCCACCACCATCCCTCCTTCACTCCGCCGATCGTGATCGACGCCCGGATGAAGCCCGACTATCCCGCCGAGCTCTTTTGCGATCCCGAGACGGCGGCGACCGTGGACCGGCGCTGGGCGGAGTACTTCCCGGGGGGCGGTATCGAGATGGGAGACTCCGACCTGGGTCACCTCTCCAGGTGAAGGTCGGAACCGGGGCCTGATAGTCTCAGCGGGTGCGGCGCCTCCTCCGAGCCTTCGCGTGCCTCGGTGCGCTCTCCCCCGCGACGGTCGTCGGCCAGGAGGTCGCGGAGCCGTCGACTCCGCCCCCCTATTTCCTGGGAGAGGGGCTGAAGGGGAGCGCCGGGAGCGTTGAGGCCCGGCTGCGGCTGCGCCTGCACACCGACCTCGTGGCGTCCCGCCTGGGTGCGCTTGGCCAGGCGGTCGGCGCGAATGACGGGTACGCGACCGACATCCGCCGGGCGAGGGCGCTCCTGGACCTCCGTGGTACCGAGGGCTCAGCGCTGAGGCCCCTCCGGCTCCGCGCCCAGGTGGACCTCAAGGACCTCGAGGTCCGCTGGCTCGACCTCTACGCCCGCTACGACGGCATCTTCACGGCCGGCGGCATCGTCGATAGCGACGTGCGCCTCGGTGAGTTCCGAGAGCCGTTCGGGCTCGAGGCCATGACCAGCGTCACCTACCTCCCGTTCATCGAGCGCTCGACCGCGACCAACACGTTCACACCCGGCAGGTCACGGGGCGGCCAGGCCACGCTTCGGTCGGCGCATGGACTCGTCCAGGCCGGCGCCTTCCGCCGCACGGACGGTCGCCCGTTCCCGGACGAGGCCCTGGATGAGCGAGCGGTCACCGCCCGCGCCGTCTGGCAGGGCGACGGTCAGGGGCTGACGCAGGCGGGCGGGTCCGTCTCCCTGAGGGACCCGAAGGGCGACCTGCTCGTGTTCCGCGGCACCACCGGCTCGAGGCTCCTTGAGAGGATCGCGGACACCGGATCGATCGCGGCGGATCGCGCGGTCGTCGGGGGGGTCGAGGCCCTGCTCCGCCAGGGCCCCTGGACCGCGCAGTCGGAGGCCTTCGGGCTCTGGATCGAGGATGCGAACGGGGTCAACGGCGAGTCCTTCCTCTCCGGAGGCTACCTCTCCGTCTCGCGCTTCCTCGGCGCGGGTGAGACCAGCTGGGCCCGCGGCCGCGGTGCGCTGGGGCCTCCGAAGATCGAGGGCGCGATCCGTCCAGGCGGCGGCGGCCTGCAGGCGCTGGAGGCCGTGGCACGCCTCAGCTACACGGACCTCACCGGCGGGGCGATCGAGGCGGGACGCGTCCTCGACCTCGAGGCCGGCCTGAACTTCTACCTCAGCCCGACGACAAGGCTGATGCTGCACTGGATCGGCGTCAGCGCCGCCCCGGCCAGCGGCTCGAGCGAGGAGGGCTGGGCCCTCCTTGGCCGGCTCCAGGTGCAGATCTAGCCCAGCGCCGCCAGGTTCAGGTAGACGCGGAACGTGCTCCCCACGCCGGGCTTGCTGTCCAACTCGATGGTTCCATCGAGCCACTGGACGAGGTGCTTCACGATGGAGAGGCCGAGCCCGGTCCCGCCAACCTCCATCGAGCGCGCCTTGTCCACCCGATAGAAGCGCTCGAAGATCCGGTCCTGGTCCTCCAAGGGGATTCCCAGGCCGTTGTCCGTCACGGCGAGGACGGCCTTGCCCTCCTCGTGTCGGAGGCTGACGACGACCTTCCCGCCTGGGGGCGTGTACTTCAGGGCATTGTCGAGGAGGTTGTCGAAGACCTGCCGCAGCGCCTCGCGGTCCGCCATGGCCCTGAGCTCGCCCTTGACCGTCTCCACCGTCACGCTCTGCTCCCGACTCTCAGCGGTGGGTTCATGACGGCGCACTCCCTCCTCCACGAACTCTCGCAGGTCGATCGGAGAGAGGGCGGGGCGGCTGACGTCCTCCTCGATGCGCGCCAGGCTCAGCAGGTCCGTCACGAGGTGATTGAGCCGGTGCACGTTCTTCTGAATGATCTCCAGGAATCGTGGGCCGCGATCCCCATCGGCTCCCGCCCCGTCCGTGAGCATCTCGACATAGCCGCGGATGTTGGTGAGGGGCGTCTTGAGTTCGTGGCTCACGTTGGCGACGAAGTCGCGCCGGATTCGCTCCAGCCGGCGAACCTCCGACACGTCGTTGAGCACCACCACGACCCCTACGGCCTCGCCGTCCTGGAAGCTGTGTGCCTGGGCGTGGACGATGGCGGTTTCGTCCGTCTCGCTCAGCTCCAACTCCCGCCGCGCGGGGATCTTCGTCGAGCGAGCCTGGTGGACCAGCTCCACCAGCCCGGCGAGCTTGCCCTCACGCCACGCGACCGGGTCGGTCTCATCCTCGCTGATGCCCAGCAGGGTCCGCGCGGCGTGGTTGGAGAAGGTGACCTGGTCGCGATCATCCACCGCGACGACCCCTTCGGTCATGCCGGCCACCATCGCGCGGAGTCGCTCTTGCCCCGCGGTCAGGTCTGCGATCTGCTGATTGATGTCCTTCCCGAGCTGCTCGAAGGACTGGGCGAGGTCACCGACCTCGTCCCCGCCCCGGGCCTGCTGAGGGATCCGGGCCGCAGCCTCGTAGTCCCCCTCGCTCATGGCGACGGCGACGGCTCGCATCTGGACCAGCGGAGTCGAGAAGCGCCGGACCAGGAGCGCCCCGACGAGGAGCGCCGGCAGGCTCGCGATGAGCGCGCCGAGGAAGAGCAGGCGTGCGACCTCCTGCTTCTTCTTCGTGAGCGACTCCGTGAGCACCGCGACCCGAACGAGGCCACCCAGGTCCCGGTCGTGGTCCCGGCACACCGCGACGTACAGGGTCTCCTCACCGGTCGTCGTGCTAGTTCGGACCGCGAAGCCCTCCCCGAGCGTGATCGCGTCCCGGATCTCACGTCTCCCCCGGAGGTGGTTCTCCATGGTGTCCGGGTCCTTCTCGGAGTCCGCGAGCACGTTGCCGTCACGCTGGATCATGGTGATCCGGCGCCCGGTGCGCTGGCTGACCTCGGCGACCCTGCGTCGGAGGTAGCGGCGGTCCACCCCGCTGAAGTCGTCCTGCGAGAGCTCCCCCAACGCCACGGCCACGTTCCGCAGGTCGGTGATGACCTGCTCCTGGAGGCTGCGGCTGTACTTGTCGTGCACCAGCGCCCCGATGGCGCCGACGGTCAGGAAGATGAGGAGCGCGTAGGAGCTGAACAGCCGCCAGAAGAACTTCGAGCGAAACATCGCGGGAGCCAAACTACCGACTGGACTCCCCGAGGGTGAAGGAGTTCAGCCCTCGAGATTGGTCGACCGGAGGCGAGCCCCGAGTTCCAGGTCGGACCTCCCGGCCCCCCAGGCTCAGTCGATCACCTTGTAGCCCACGCCGCGCACCGTGACGATGGTGCCGCCGTGGGGCCCGAGCTTCTTCCGGATCGAGCTCACGTGGACGTCGATGTTCCGGTCGAGGATCACCGCCTCCCCATCCGTCAGGCTCTCCACGAGCTCGTCACGGGTGTAGACCCGTCCGGGGTACTTTGCGAGGCGCCACAGGAGCCGGAATTCCGACCGCGTGAAGACCACCGGGACGTCATCGATGGTGACCTCGTGACGCTCCTTGTCGAGCGTGACCGGGCCCAGCTCGATCCGCAGGCGGGCCTCCGCGGCCGGCTGGCCACGCCGCAGGACAGCTCGGATCCGTGCGATCAGCTCCCGTGGGCTGAAGGGCTTGCGCACGTAGTCATCGGCGCCGAACTCGAGTCCCACCACCACGTCGCTCTCCTCGCCGCGCGCGGTGAGCATCATGACCGGGATGGCCTTGGTGCCGCTGTCCTCCTTGAGCGCCCGGCAGACCTGTAGCCCGTCCAGGCCTGGCAGCATGAGATCGAGGAGGACCAGCGCAGGCTTGCGGCGCTTCGCCTCGGAGAGCCCCTTCTCTCCGTTCCTCGCGATGAGGACGGTGTAGCCCTCCCGCTCGAGGGAGTACTCGAGGAGCTCGACAATGTCGGGGTCGTCTTCGACGATCAGGATGGTCTCTTTTCCCATGAGGTGCTCACTTTCCAGGAGCGCAGGTTCGCCGGGACGAATCAAGGGAGTGTGAACCCACCAACAGGTTCAAGCTAGACCGGGCCACACGCATCATCAATCCCGGGGCCCAAAGCCGTAGAAGGCCGGATCCCGCAGCTCGGGGACATCCTCCACGGGGAGCAAGACCGTCCGGACAGCCCAGATGTCCTTGAAGATTCGATACTCCAGGGCCGTCTTGTCGAGGTAGTCGACCCCTGCACTCCCGCCGGTCCCCGTCCGCCGCCCGATGACCCGCTCGACCATGCGCGCGTGACGCTGGCGGAAGATCACAAAGCCCTGCTCGACCTCGAGGAGCGCTGCGAGGACCTCCCGCGGCCAGGCCAGCAGCGGTAGCTCCCTGTACGACTCGAGGAAGACCAGGGCGGCCCGAACCGGTCCCGAAGCGGCGCGGACCTCCGGGTCGGCGGGGGAGAGGAACTCCTCCACGGAGGCTCGCTCTCTCGCGTAGTTCGCGGCGAGGCGCTCCTGGGCCAGCTCAACGTCCCGGCCCGTCTCAGCCGCCACGGCCCCCGCGTGATCCCTCGTCCGACCGATCACCCGCCGGTGCGCCTCGAGGTACCGCTCCACGAAGCCGTCGGCGTCGCTCTCCACCTCGCCATCGGCGTCGAGGGTGGCGTCGATCGGCGTCCGCGCCAGCCACGCTTCGATCGCCTCCTTCAGGTTTGGGCCGTCAGCCATGGTCTCCTCGACCCGGCGCAGCGCCGGGCTCGACCCACCGCCCGGCTTCTCCAGCGCGGCGAGGTGGCTCCCGGGAGGGCCCAACGGGATCCTGTCGGACTCCTCGAGTCCGAAGAGGACCTCGATCTGCCTGAGCTGAGCGCTCTGGAACCCGCTCGCCGGCATCAGCTTGTCGCGGAAGCCCAGGTAGGCCCGGGTAGAGATCGTCTCGACGACGGCGAAGTGCTCGACCGCCACCCGGAAGATGGTCGCGATCCGCCGGAGTCGCTCCACCGCTCCGGAGAGCTCCTGCTCGGCGACCCGCGGGGCCATGAAGAGGTCCCGGGCGCTCTTCAGGTCGCGGAGGACGAGCTTGAACCAGAGCTCGTAGACCTGATGAACGGTCACGAACAACGCCTCCTCGTTCGTGATCTCCTCGTCATCCGTGGCGAGCCCCTGCTGGAGGGAGAGGAGTTCTTCCACCCGGATGTAGTCCCAGTAGGTCGTCGGAGCTGGCTTCATGGGGGGCGAGAATACCCTGCCGGGTCCGGGGCAATGGGCGCTGACGGCGTGGTTCCGGTGCGGGGCGGTCACCAGCCAGCTCACCGGCGCTCCGGCAGTGCGTTGATGGCCCAGTCGTAGTCCAGATAGCGGACCTTGACCCCCGGCCCCGCGGCCCGAAGGGCGTCCGCCTGGGGGCCCTCCTCGAGCTGGCTGACGATCCAGCCCACAACCTCTGCATCCCCATCGCCGAAGTCCTCCTCGTACCAGTCGAAGATCCTCGAAACCCGGACCGCTCCTCGGTCCACGCGGAGGTCATTGCGGCCCCGGTCCAGCAGCCATGAACGAGCCTGCTCGGTGAGCTGCCGCTCCAGGGTGGCGGCCTGATAGGGCTCCGGGCGCAGCGGTGGACAGCCGCGGGACGCGCAGTTGACGGCCGCGTGCAACCGGGCGTCCTTGAACCCCGGTCGAAGGATCCGGTGCTCGATGTCATCGAGGGACAGCCTGCGGCCCTTCCCCTTCGGATCGAACGAACCCAAGGGGATGAAGCGCCGCCTCCAGGGAGAGCCGAACCACCCTCCGATCTCCTTGATGCTCTTCACCGGCCCCTCGTCGCGCACCAGCTGCAACGTGAAGGCGTTGTAGGCGTTGATCCAGAAGGCGAACCGCTGGGCTCGCGACCACCCCTGTACCTGCCGCGGCGTGACCGATGCCAGCGCCGCGAGGTACGAGTCGAGGGGCTCCGGAGCCCGGCGGAGGGCGGCGTAGTCCACCAGCTCCTCCTCGAGCACCTCGTCGAGCACGGCCGCCAGCCCGCTGTGACCATGATCGAATGGTGGGTCCACCGAGCGCCATCCCAGCACCAGGGTCAGCCCGGCGAGCAGGGCCGCCAGGCGGGGAATCGAGAGCGTGCGGCGTGTCATGCGGGGGAGGATTCGGATCGGAGCAGGCGCCGGATGACCCCGGCGCCTCGATCGGATCGCGGGGACCCGCCCGTCGGCTCCCCGAGCGCTCGGAGTGGCCGGTAGAGCTCCAGGCCAGAGTGAACCGCAGGCCGACAGCCCCGGCGAGGTCCGCGGGGACCCCGAAGCGGCCGGGCCGCAAGGCCACACGCCGGGCGGGAACGCTGTTTTGGCGCTGGAGATCTGCCCCGGCGGGCAGATCATGGGGCGACCCGGAGGTGGGCAAGACCCTTCCGCCGGAAGACCTCGGAGGGCGCTGCCCCGCCGAACACCAGCCGATGCCCAACACGACCTCGCGCGAGCAGCTCCTCTTCTTCGGCGACGCCGAGGGGGCCCACGTCCACGCCTTTCCCGCTGCGTTCGGGACGGCCTCGCGGGCCCTCGACGTCGTCTCACCCGGGGTCTACGAGGGCCTCCGCACCTTCGGTCGGACCCGCTTCTTCGGGCTTCGGACGCACCTCGCGAGGCTCAGGGAGTCGGCGGCGGGCTTCAAGACCGAGCTCGCCTATGACGAGGAGGCGCTCGTGCGGACCCTGGCCGCCGCTGCCCGGGAAGCGACCCAGGCGTTCGACGCCGAGGCTCGGCTGCGCCTCGACATCACCGCCGACACGGCAGCTGCCCTGGGGATCGAGAGCAACATCCTGATCGCAGCCAGCGCCTACCACGGGGTCCCCGCTCGCATCCGTGAGGAGGGCGCGAGGGTTCGGACCGCTCCCGGTCTCCGGCGGCCGGACCCTGCGGTGAAGTCCTCGGACTTCATCCCCTTGCGCGAGGCGTGGATCTGCGCCCACGGTGATCCCGAAGCGTACGAGCACGTCATGCTGTCCGGGGACCGCATGATCCTCGAGGGGACCCAGAGCAACCTCGTGCTGGTCCGTGACGGGGAGCTCTATCACGCCCCGCGGGGGGTCCTGCCCGGTGTCACGGTCCGCGCCGTGATCGACCTCGCCCGCGCGGCCGGAGTCGTGGTCCACGATCGATTCGTCCCCGTCGAGGAGGTCTCGAGCTTCGACGAGGCCTTCATGACGACCTCCGTGCGGAGCGTGGTCCCGGTCCAGTGGATCGACGAGTGCCGCTTCGAGGCGCCTGGCCCCGTGACCCGCCGCTTGAGCTCGCTGTACGACGAGCTGACGGCCTCTGACGCCGTCGAGGCGTCGGACCGAGAGTCCCCGCGCTACTGATCGGATTCGGAGGGGCCCGCTGCCCCAGAACGGGGCAGCGCCAGCCCAGGGCACCCCAGGGACCTGGGCTGGGCCTCAGATCCCCTTCCGGGGCACAAATGTGACGGCCTGATGGCGATCCCGGCATTTGCCAGGTGAGTCGCGAGCGAATGGGAAGCCGCCCCCCACCAGCGGGGTAGTTTTCGTTGAGGGGATTGCAGTGGGGGAAACTGCGCCGCCCCTCGCACCGCCGCACCGCACCAAATCTGCCTCGATGATTGTCGCTCTCGCCCTAAGTCTCGCCGCACTCCCGGCCGCTTCCGCGTCCATCCAGAGCTCCTCGAACCAGAGTTCACCGACACAGGCCTCCCTCGGAGGCCTGTCCGTGACGCCCTTCGCGCCGACCATGCAGGCCAACCTCGTGGCGGCTCGCATGCTCAACGTGAGACTCAACCTGCCCTCCCAGGCGTGGCAGGAGGAGTTCATCCTCGCGATCCCTGCCACCGTCGCCTGGCCGGCGCCCGTGCTGACCCTCTTCCACGGCTACGGGGAGGAACCCGGTGACGTGGTCGCGAACTCTCCGCTGGTGGGTGAGGCCATGGCCCGCGGCTTCGTGGTGTTCATCCCGCTGGGCGCTCACAAGTACAACTACGGCGTCGACTACGCCCAGCGGAACATCGAGCTCGCCTTCGAGTTCCTGTCCGCGAGGCTCCCCCTGGATCTCGACCGCATCTATGCCGCGGGCTTCTCCATGGGCGGCGGCGCCGCGGCCAGCTTCGCCGCGCGGCACCAGGACCCCGACGGCCTGCGGATCGCGGCGGTGGTGAACCACACGGGGACGGCGTCTACCCGTGCCACCTACCAGCAGTCCAATGACACTGGTCTCTTCCTCAGCCCGCTGATGTTCGGCGCCTCTCCTTCCCAGGACCCGTTCGCTTATCAGCGCAGCTCTACCATCGACCTGGACGCCCTGGGTGGCCAACTCATCCCCGAGGGCGAGATGGCCTCGAACCTCTCCCACGTGCCCACCCGCCACTGGAACGCGGACTTCGACCCCAACCCCTACATCGTGGAGCAGACCGAGAGGCTGCACGACCAGATGGTGTTCCGGGGTGCCGACTCCGCGCGCCACGTGGTCCAGTCGAGCGCTCACTCCTGGAGCACCCTCGACGCCGTCGCCGTGATGGACTGGCTGGCCCCGCACACCGCCCAACTCCCGGCCCCTGGCTCCGTGAACCGCGCCATGGTCGACCGCAGCGGTCAGTGGAACCAGCTCGAGGTGGCCCAGGCCCAGCCGGGCGCGTTCACTCCGGTCACCTGGAGCAGTCAACCGACGGGGAACATGCTCTACCTGATCGAGATGGCGAACGCTGGCAGCGTCCGAGCTCACCTCGATGACCTGGCCCTCGACCGCGGGTCGGACGTCCGGGTGGTCCTCCAGATCACCGACGCCTCGACCCCGGACGTGGCGTTGACGGGCTTCACCGCACCCCCGATGAACGTCCTGCGGCGCGGCGTTGCCACGTCGGCTTGGACCTACGACGCCTTGACCGGCAGCGTGACCCTCGAGGAGCGGGCTGGCGCCGGCTGGTCGGACTGGACCATCGTCCCCTGAGGAGCCGACGCCTGCTCCCCATGGGGCAGAGCCGCACGCGGAGCGAGGCCGGAGGGTGGCTGGCGAGGTCGGCCTTGGGATGCCGTCCGGTGGCCCGAGAAAGGAGAAAGGCCACCCGCGATTGACTCGCTGGCAGCCTCCCTTCTCCATCCTTCCCTGCGTAGCTTCTGGCTGCGGCCAGTGCTCTCGCAGATCTCGGACCCCCACCGTACATACTTTCCCCTAAGTTAACAACCTAGGTGTCCATGATTCGTGGATGAGACCGGAGGGAGAGGCGACGGTGCAAGGCCCCGGGCGCTCGAGGAACCAGGCCAGAGGGGCCGTGAGGGCCGATTCAGCGGTCGCCGACCCTGCCCGATGCCTGGATCCCATTTTGAGACAAGAGGCGCCATCGCTCATCGATTGAGGATCTCCGAGAGCTGGTCCTCGATGGCATCGCCGCTCGGATCTGCCCCGGGAACGCCCCCGAGGCTCTGGATGAGGGCATCCAGGTAGGCCTTGCGATGGGCGGCATCCCGGTCGTCAGGGCCCAGGGCCGGGATCTGGCTCTGCAGATCAAGCTGGATGGCTGCCTGGGCCATCTCGGCCAGCTGGGCGCTCTCGTCGGAGCGGTCCTCGGCGAGGAGCGCGGCGATCGCCTTGCCCAGGGCCTGCACCGAGTCTCCCCGGGCGTGGGTGGAGCGACGCAGGCACTCGGCGAGCTGCGCGGCGAGGGCCGCGCGGCGGAAGCCTCGGGGCGCCGCGTCGAAGGAGGCGCAGGCCGCGCCCTCGTAG
>Ga0055584_100003032_pt1 | contig 16605 bp, 13 predicted proteins | sample OSDHelmetaG_FD_58716 | JGI IMG/M metagenome (GOLD analysis project Ga0055584, IMG submission 58716) | Pelagic marine sediment microbial communities from the LTER site Helgoland, North Sea, for post-phytoplankton bloom and carbon turnover... | ecosystem: Environmental > Aquatic > Marine >... | reverse complement strand
GACGACGTGGCGGACGACGACGACGTGGCGGACGACGACGACGTGGCGGACGACGACGACTCGGCGGTGGGGGACGACGACGACTCGGCGGTTGGCGACGACGACGACTTGGCGGACGACGACGACTCGGCGGTTGGCGACGACGACGACTCATCCGTCGACGACGACGACGACTCCACCCTGGCTGACGACGACGACGCGTCGCCGGACCCGCTGCCCATCGTGAGCGCGCCGGGCTGCGAGCTCAGCTGCTCCGCCACGGCCGCGCCGACCTCCTGGGCCGCGCTGCTGCTCCTGATCGCCGCCGTGCTCTACCGGCGGCTGGCGCTCGCGGGCAGCTCGAAGCCCGCCAGCCCGCTCAGGTCCACGCCTTCGCCGGCCAGGAACCGATCCAGGTGCCCGAAGCTGTCGTAGCCCCAGAACAGCTGCCCATCGACGGTCATCGTCGGCACCCCGAACACCCCGTCCGCCAGCGCCTGGCTGGACTGGTCCTTGACCCGCTGCTTCCCCTCCGGCGTCGTCGCCGCCGTCAGCGCCGCGACGGGATCCAGCCCCACCGCCGCCGCGACCGCGCCTACGGCCCCCGGCGTCTCGACCCCGCCGCCGCCCGCCCAGACCGCCTCGAACAGCCCCGTCACCAGCGCCCGCCGCGTGTCGGCGTCCATGGGCAGCGAAGCCACCCGCAGCGCCAGCAGCGGATTGAACGGGTGCGACGGCGGCGGCTTCAGGGGCAACCCCAGCACCGAGCACGTCCGCAGGCAGTCGACGAACACGTAGGTCCGCTTCGGCGGGATCTCCGCCGGGCCCTTGTGCCCGTACTTGTTCAGCGCCGCGGCGAGCAGGATCCCGACCGGCTCCACCGATCGTCCGTGCCGCTCCGCAAGCCCGTGGATCTGCGTCCACGCGATGTACGCGTAGGGCGACAGGAAGTCGTAGTGGAAGCGAATGGCCCCCACGCGACTACTCCTCCCAGATCAGCTCGAGCTCGTAGTCGCCGCCGTTGCCCTGGGCGCACAGCACCCCGAACGTGATCCGGTCGCCCTCGTCGAGGGGGTCGTCGAACAGGAACTCTTCGCCGTCGCCGCTGCCCGCCATGATCTCGTCGGGCGAGATGGTCGGGGGGCTCGGGGGCGTGAGGTAGATGGTCATGTCGTAGTCGTTGTTGCCGTCCCAGGTCAGCTTCGCTTCCAGGAAGCCGTCGGTGGGCATCGTCAACTCGAAGTTGTCTTCGTCGCCGGTCCACGGCCACTCGCCGGCGGGGGCGTTGTTGTCGTAGCCGCACGACTCGCCTTCGCCTCGGATGAAGAGTCGCCGGTGGCAGCGCGTGTCCCAGTCCACGTTGATGGACTCGGCGTCGGTCGCGAAGCCGTTGTCGTTGTCGGAGTTCTCGTCCCAGGAGTACTCCTCGGGGCACTCCAACTCCGGCTCGTCGGTGGTGCACGCGACGAAGAGCAGGTGGGCGGGGACGAGGGCAGCGAGAGGCAGGAATCGACGCATCGCGCGAGCGTACTCAGCAACCCCCTCGTTCGCCAGCGTTGCGATGCAGCCGGGGCCGCCCGCCCCGCCCCGGCGACCGCTCGCCGGCCGGCCCCGACCGCCTGCGCCCCCACCGCGAGCTTGTGGCCCCCGCGCTGTTAGACTCGCAGTCCCTTCGGAAGCGAGCTCATGGACCGGGATCGGAACCTCGAAATCAAGGTCGGCTTGTTTGTCCTGATGGGGCTCGCGCTGTTTGTTTTCACGACGATTTCGTTGGGCAATCAGCAGAACCTCTTCGAAACGAACGTGAACCTCCACACCAGCTTCGAAGACATCGCGGGGCTGCGCGAGGGCGCCGCCGTGAAGCTCTCGGGCCTCAACGTCGGCGTCGTGACCTCCATCCGCTTCCCCAAGGACCTCAAGGAGAAGCGGGTCCACGTCTCCATGAAGCTGGCGAGCCGCTACTCCGAGCGCGTGCGCGGCGACTCCACGGCCACCATCAAAGGCGCCGGGCTGCTGGGCGACAAGTTCATCGAACTGACCATCGGCAGCGAGTCGCGCCCCGTCATCGAAGACGGCTCGACCATCGACCCCATCGAGCCCAGCGACATGTTCGCCAGCCTGGGGGAGACGGCCGGCGAGTTCACGAAGGTGGCCGAGAACATCAACAAGATGCTGACGGGCGCCGACGGCGAGAAGGCCGGCAAGTCGGTCTCCGGCATCCTCAGCTCGATCCGGAACATCCTCAACGAGGCCGAGAATGGCTCGGGGGTCATCCACCAGCTCGTCTACGACAAGCAGGCCGGCCGCGACCTGAACGCGGCCATCGGCTCCGTGAAGACCGCCACCGACGAGCTCACCGTGCTCGTCAGCGACGTCCGCAACGGCAAGGGCACGATCAGCAAGCTCATCTACGAAGACCAGATCACCGGGATCGTGTCCTCCCTCGAGAGCACGGTCGCCTCCATCGACACCCTGGTCGGCGACGTGAAGGACGGCGACGGCGTCATCCACGACCTGGTCTACGGCGAAGAGCAGGCGGAACTGGTGGCCTCGCTCGCCGGCGCCAGCTCCGACCTCAAAGACATCCTGGGCACCATCAGGCGCGGCGAAGGCACGCTGGGCGCCCTCGTCATGGACCCCACCGTCTACGGCGACGTGAAGGCGCTGCTGGGCGGGGCCCAACGCAACAAGGTCCTCAAGGCCTTCGTCCGCGACACGATCCGCAAGACCGAGCGCAGCGAAGGCCTCGGCGACCGGGGCCAGATGCCCTGAGGCAGGCCGCCTCGAACCTCCTCCCGCCCGTTTCCTCCCGGTGGCCAGACGCCCCCGGATCGGAGTCCCCATGACCGCAGCCACGAGCCCGCCGCTCCGCCTGCTGATGCGCCCCCGGTGGCAGGGCCTGCGCAACGGCTGGGACCGCGCCGACCGCGGCCGCCGCTTCGCGTGGTCGACGTTTGCGGTGATGACCCTGCTGTTCTGGGCCGGCGTGTTCGCCGTCTGCGTCTACTTCGTGCGCATGTTCAACGGCGTCGAGCTGTTTGGCCCGCTGCTGCTGCGCAAGGTCCTGTCGATGCTGCTGATGTCGTTCAGCGGGCTGCTCTTCTTCTCCAACATCATCACCGCGCTGTCGTCCTACTTCCTGTCCGACGACATGCAGCTGGTCCAGTCGCTGCCCATCAGCCAGCGCCGGGTCTTCTACTTCCGGTTCGTCGACACGATGCTGGGGTCGAGCTGGATGATCTTGATCTTCGGCCTGCCGGTGCTGCTGGCGTACGGCGTCGTGCACGACGGCGGGCTGCTGTACTACGCCATCGCGACGGGGGGCCTGTTCGCCTACCTGCTCCCCCCCGCGGCGCTCGGCGTCGTGGTGGCGTTCGTGCTGGTGCGTGGCTTCTCGGCGTCGAGGATCCGCGAGCTGATGGCGCTCATCTCCGGCGTCTTCATCATGACGCTGCTGCTGCTGCTCCGGGCGCTCAAGCCCGAGCGGCTGGTGGACCCCGAGGCGTTCGAAACCCTGGCCGAGTTCCTGGCGGTCGTGCGCACCCCCGACGCGTCCTGGCTGCCCAGCACCTGGCTCGCGGAGCTGTGCATGTGGGGGCTGGGCAACGCGGTCGAAGCGCCGGCGCTCAACGCCGGGCTGCTGTTCATCGCCGGCCCGTCGCTGGTGATCGTCGCGCGCTGGCTGGCGGCGCCGCTGTGGTTCGACGCGTGGACCAACGCCCAGGAGGCGCCCAAGAAGTCGGCCAGCCGCAGCAAGGTGGTCACTTCGCTCATCGACGGGATGACCCGGCCCCTGCCGCCGACGTGGCGGTCGCTTCTGCGCAAGGACATGCGCCTGTTCCTGCGCGAGCCCGGGCAGTGGACCCAGGGCCTGCTGCTGGTCGGTCTGGTGATCATCTACCTCTACTCGGTGCGGTCGCTGCCGCTGGATGCGTTGCCCCTGAAGCAGGGCGTGCTGACCAACGCGATCGCGTTCCTCAACGTCGGCGTCGCCGGCAGCGTCATCGCCGCCATCTCCGTCCGCTTCTCGTTTACCGCCGTCAGCCAGGAAGGCCGTGCCTTCTGGGTGCTGCATGCCTCGCCCATCGGCGCCCGGCGCTACCTGTGGAGCAAGTGGGCGATGGCGTTCTGGCCCAGCTTCATCCTGGGCGAAGTGCTGGTCCTGTCGACCAACGCGATGCTGAACGTGGACCCGCTGTACGGCTGGATCGCCGGCGGCACGATCGCGCTGCTGGCCGCCGGACTGACTGGGCTGGCCGTCGGGATGGGGGCGCTCTACCCCAACTTCAAGGCGGACTCGGCCGCCCGCGTGGCCAGCGGCCCCGGGGCCATCTTCTTCATGGTGGCGGCGCTGTCGTTCGTGTCCCTGGTCGTCACGCTGGAGGCCGTCCCCGTGGGGATCCTGCTTGCGAAGGAGTACCAGGGCGTGGAGCCATCCAACGGGCTCCTGGCCGGGCTCGCGGCCGCCACCCTGCTGGTCTTCGTGTTCAACGCCCTCGCCACCGTCGTGCCGCTGCACCGGGGCGCGCGGAAGCTCTGGGGCGATCTGGGGAACGTGGGGGACTGACCCCCTCGGGCGTCAGCGCGACTACAGGTTCGCGTCGACGGAATCGACCTCAGAGTCCGCCTGCGTGAACAGGTCGATGAGGTCCTGACCGATGGCCAGGCAGACGCCGATCGTGATGACCGAGATGCCCACCAGGATGATCACGTACTCCGTGGTCCCCTGACCGGCCTCGTCTTCGTGCAGTCGCTGCAGCAGCGCACCCATGGCGTCCTCCCAATGGCGCCAGTCTGCGGGGGCGACGCCGACGGATCAACGCCAACTTCTCTACGATTCTCGCGTGAACCCCCGAAACTTTGTGCTCTTGCTGGCCTTGGTGCCGTCGCTCGCCCCGGCGGCCGGCCTCTTCACGCCCGACTCCTCCGTCGCCGCCCTCGGGCGCGCCGGGGCCTTCGTCGCCCGCGCTGACGACGTCGTCGGCGCCTTGGTCCACAACCCCGCCGGCCTCGCCCAGATCGACGGCCTGCATGTGACCGGCGGCCTGCTGCTCATGCGCACCGAGCGCTGGTACGAGCGCACCCTGGGCGACCAGACCTTCGACCGCACGACCATGGCCGAAGGGCTCGTGCGCCCCATCCCCGAGTTCGGCATCGCCTACGGCTGGGCCGACCCCGACATCACCCTCGCCCTGGGCCTGCACACCCCCATGGCGCCGCTGCAGGCCTTCGACGCCGACGGACCGGGCCGCTACCGCCTGGTCGAGCAGGAGCTGATCGAAGCGCGCTTCAGCCTCAGCGGCGCCTGGCGCCCGGTGCCCTGGCTGTCCATCGGCGGCGGCTTCCAGCTGCTGTACCTGTTGTTCGAGCAGAGCCTCACGGCGTCGGCCGACCTCATCGCCGCCCGCAACGGCGCGGCCACGAACCCCGAAGACCCCGACTGGGACGTCGCCACGCGGTTCAAGGCGACCCAGTGGCGACCTCACGCCCACGTCGGCCTGCTCGTGGAGCCGCTGCCCTGGCTCCGGATCGGCGCCTACTGGTCGCCGCCGTACGGGATCGACGGGCGCGGAACGGTCGAGCTCGAAGGCATCGTGGGGGAGGAGTTCTTCTCCGACGGGATCATCTCCAGCCTCTACGGGGACGAGCCCGTCCACCTGCGGGGCACCGACGAGGACTTCGGGCTGCGCGGCAACCTGCCCATGGATCTGAAGGTCGGGGTGGGGTTCGAGCCCATCGCCGACGTGCTCGACTTCGAGGTCGACGCCCACATGCAGTTCTGGCGAGGTTCGGATCTCGTCATCAGCGACGTCGACGTGGCCGTCAGCCACATCACGGCGTCCGGCGACGCCATCCCCGTCGTCGACTACCTGACCGACCGCGGGGTCTGCGACTTCCTGGAGTCCGGCGGCCTCGACTGCGCGTCGCTGGCCGTCTACCGGGGCGGCGACGGGACCGGCGTCGTCACCACGCCCACGGGCTACGACCTCGCCTGGAGCGTGCGCGCGGGCGGGACCGTCACCCCCGTGCCCTGGCTCGCGCTGCGCTTCGGCTACGGCTTCGAGTCCGACGCCACCCCGGACCGGGGTCGAAGCCTCACGATGCTCGACGGCGACAAGCACCTGGCGGCCGGCGGCCTGACCTTCAAGCCGGGCCCCCTCACGGTCCACGTCTCGTACGCGCACGTCTTCCACGGGACCAACACGGTCGCCGAAGCCGACTCCGAAGGCATCACCGTGTCGCTCCCCGGCGTGCCCACGAACCCGGTGGACGCCGGCACCTACGGCGGCGCCACCAACACCTTGGGCATCTCGCTGGGGCTGAACGTCACGAAGCTGGCGGAAATCGCGAAAAAGGCGAACGATTCCGGACAATAGGGCGCATCTGCGTCCGTAGTGTCCCCTCGAGAAGGAGGCGCCATGACCCCCCTGTACTTCGAGCGGCAGCTGCTGCTCGCCAACCGCGCGCTCTGGATCGTCTTCGCGATCCTGGTGCCCACGATGACCGTCGCCACCCTCGACTCGGGGGAGGCCGCCGGCGCCTTGCTGACCACCCTCGCGATCGTTGGCTTCGTCGCCGCGATGCGCATGAACACGACGGTCACGATGGACGCCGTCCAGCTCCGCTACCGCCCGTTCTTCTGGCGCAATGTGCCGCTTGCCGACATCGAGTCCGCCACCGCCGTGGAGTTCCGGCCGATCCGCGACTGGGGCGGCTGGGGGCTCCGAGGCCTCGGCCGCCGCAAGGCCTGGACCACCCACGGCAACCGCGGGGTGAAGTTGGTCTTGCGGGACGGACGCGAGTTGACCGTCGGCAGCCAACGGCCCGAGGCACTGGCCGCCGTGTTGGGCACGCTGATCACCTGAGCTTCGGTCGGGCCCCGGGACTCCCCGTGGGTCCCGGCCGTCGGTGGGTCACCCGAGGTCGGCTTTGCGATTCCTTGACAACTCGACCATTCTGTCGCCTGGACGTGCGTCAACAAAGACGCGCGCGTGCGCCGGATGGTCCATGCGATTCCGCCTCCTGCTGATCCTCGCGATCGCCCTGGCTGGCTGCTCCGACAAGGTGACGCCCCTGGACCAGGTCCTCGACTTCGGGGAGGTCTTCCTGCCCGAAGCAGTCCCGGGCTCCGTCCCCTTGCAGAACGTGAGCAGCGCGGAGCTGACGCTCGAGTCCATCGCCGTCGACAACGCGGCCTTCGGGGTCGTGACGGCCGTGCCGCTGCTCATGGACGGCGGCGCCGAGTACCCCATGGACTTCACGTTCACCCCGCCCGAGGACGCCGAAGGCCCCGTCGCGGGCACGGCCACCCTGTCCATCGCGCCCAAGAGCGGCGCCGCCTTCACCGTGACGATCCAGCTCGCGGCCACCTACACCAACGGCGACCTCGATGGCGACGGCCACGTGGACACCAGCCTGGGCGGCGACGACTGCGACGACGACAACGCCGCCACCTACGCCGGCGCCGAGGAGATCTGCGACGGCGAGGACAACAACTGCGACGAGGAGCTGGGCCAGCCCGAGCTCGACCAGGATGCCGACGGCTTCCTGGGCTGCGACGACGACTGCGACGACAACGACGAGACCCGCTACCCCGGCGCTCCGGAGCTGTGCGACGACCTCGACAACGACTGCGACGGCAGCTTCGGCGAGGACGAGCTCGACGGCGACAACGACCAGGTGTCGTTCTGCGACGGCGACTGCGAGCCCGACAACGCCGGCGTCCGCCCCGGCGCGGCCGAGGCCTGCGACGGCTTCGACACCGACTGCGACAACGGCGGCGTGCCCCCGGACTCCGAGGCCGACGCCGACGGCGACGGTTGGATGATCTGCGAGGGCGACTGCGCCGACGACGACGTGCAGGTCAACCCCGGCCGCCCCGACGAGGTCTGCGACGGCCTCGACACCGACTGCAACAACATCCTCCCCGAAGACGAGGAAGACGCCGACGGCGACGGTTTCATCGGCTGCCAGGGCGACTGCGACGACAACAACCCCGCGGTGGGGCCGACCCAGGCCGAGATCTGCGACGGACTCGACAACGACTGCAACAACCTCGCGGACTTCGACGTGTTCGGCGAGGTGGACGTCGACCTCGATGGCGTGCCCAGCTGCGACGACTGCGACAACCAGGACCCCGACAACTTCCCCGGCAACGTCGAGATCTGCGACGGGCAGGACAACGACTGCGATGCGGCCACGGAGCCCGTGGGCGGTGAGGCCGACGGGGACGCCGACGGCTCGCCCGGGTGCGCCGACTGCGACGACGCCGACGCCAACAACTTCCCCGGCAACGTGGAGACCTGCGATGGCCAGGACAACGACTGCGAGCCGCTGACCGTCGAGGACGCCGACGGGGACGGCGACGGCCAGACCCCGTGCGCGGGCGACTGCGACGACCTGGACGCCACCGTCTTCGACGGCGCGCCCGAGTTGTGCGACCTCCTCGACAACGACTGCGACCCGGCCACCGAAGCCGTCGGTGGCGAAGCCGACGCCGACGCCGACGGCGCGCCGGTCTGCGGCGACTGCGACGACGCCAACGATCAGGTCTTCCCGGGCAACGTCGAGATCTGCGACGGCCTCGACAACGACTGCGCGGGAGGCCCGAACCTGGACCTCGCCGGCGAGGTCGACGCCGACGCGGACACCTTCTTGTCCTGCGTCGACTGCGACGACAGCAACAACCTCTCGTTCCCCGGAGCGACGGAGATCTGCGACGGCGAGGACAACGACTGCGACCCCGCGACGACCGCGCTTCCGGCGGAGGACGACATCGACTCCGACGGCTCGCTGTCCTGCGCCGACTGCAACGACACCGACCCCTTCAACTTCCCCGGCAACGTCGAGACCTGCGACGGCGGCGACAACGACTGCGACCCGGCGACGGACGAGGCGGTGAGCGGCGACAGCGACGCGGCGTCCATCTGCGACGGGGACTGCGACGACAGCGACGGCACGGTCTTCCCCGGCGCCGCCGAGATCTGCGATGGGCAGGACAACGACTGCGACGGCGACCTCGTCCTGGGCGAGGACTTCGACTCCGACGGCGATGGGTCGCTGGACTGCGCCGACGTCGACTGCCCGAAGTACGTCGACAACACGTCCATCGCGAACCCCGACGGGTCCCAGATCAACCCCTGGACGAGCCTGCAGCAGGGCATCGACGCCGTGGGCAACAACAGCTGCCAGACCCTGTGGGTCGAAGCCGGCACCTACCCCGGCAACGTCGTCTTCCCGCAGACCGCGCAAGAGGTGCGGCTCGTGTCGCTGACCGGCCCGGGGGCCACGACCATCGACGTCGCGGGCAACGGCCGGCCGGTGACCATCGAGGGCGGGCAGACCACCGTCAGCCGCATCGAAGGATTCACGATCACCGGCGGCGACGTCGTCGGGAATGGCGGCGGCATCTCCGCGATCAACTCGTCGCTGAGCGTCGTGAACTGCGTCGTCGACGCCAACGAAGCGACCGGCAACGGCGGGGGCATCTCCGTCGACGGCGGCGACCTGATCCTCACGGACTCCGTGGTGTCCGACAACCTGTCGGCCCAGGACGGCGGCGGGGTGTCCGTCGTCAACGGCTTCGCGACCGTCACCGGCTCGGACCTCTTCGACAACGACGCGGCCGGCGGCGACGGCGGCGGGCTCTACGTCGTCGGCTCGGGGAACGTCGACGCCGTCGTGATTCGCGGCTCGACCTTCGACGCCAACACCTGCCTCGACGACGGAGCCGGGGCGTACCTCGAGGCCTTCTTCGGCTCGGTGTCCCAGAGCACGTTCTCGACGAACTCGGCGGGGGACTGGGGCGGCGGCCTCACGATGCACACCGGACTCGGCGAGCTCTTCGTCAACAACTGCATCTTCGCCGGCAACGAAGCCGCCGAGGGCGCGGCGTTGTTCGCCTTCAGCTCCACGCCTTTTGTCGACAACAACACGATGGTTGACAACGTCGGCGACGACGTCGCCGAGCCGTCGACGCTGCGGCTGTTTGCCGGCGTCGCGCGCAACAACATCGTGGCCTTCAACTCCGGCTGGGGCGTGGACGACGCGGGCGGGGCGTCGTTCGCCTACAACGACGTCTTCGGCAACTCCGCGGGCGACTGGTTCAACACCTTCCGCACGGGCACGAGCGGCAACATCGGGGTCGACCCGCTGTTCACGTCGTTCAGCGCCGGCGGCGACCCGGGCAGCTTCGACCTGACGCTGGCGCCCGGGTCCCAGTGCATCGACACTGGCCACCCGGCGGCGGCGTTCGTCGACTTCGACACCACGCCGTCGGACATGGGGGCCTACGGGGGACCTGCCGGCGACTGGTAGGACGCTCGTCGGCGGCCCGGTTCGCACCCGCCGAACTGCGCCTTGACGCGCCTCTCTGCAACAGCGCGTTGCCCTGGTGGTCCGAGGGCCAGGGTTCCGGTACCCTCCGGCCCTTACCGGCAGGGGCGCTGCGGCCCCGGACTTCCCGAGGATGGACGTGCCATGAACGCGATCGTCTCCGCCCTGAACAGCACCGTTGGCCGCAAGTGGGTCATGGGGCTGACGGGGTTGCTCCTGGTCGGCTTCGCCGCCAACCACCTGGTGGGCAACCTCACCCTCTTCGCCAACGACAACGGCGCCAGCTTCAACGCCTACACCGAGCTGCTGCACAGCCTCGGCGGGCTGTTGAAGGTGTTGGAGCTGGGCCTCGCGGCTCTGTTCCTGACCCACATCGTCACGGCGATCCTCATCACGCGCGACAACAAGGCCGCGCGGCCGGTTGCCTACGCGGTCAACGCCGACGCCGGCGGGCCCTCCCGCAAGAGCAAGGCGTCGGTGAACATGATCATGAGCGGGCTCATCCTGCTCGGCTTCCTGATCGTGCACCTCTGGGGCCTGCGCTTCGGCGACTACTACACCATCACCGACACGGGGCTGATCCAGCTGCCGGAGTACGCGGGCATGAACCCCGACGCGCGGGACCTGGCGACGCTGACGGTGGTGAAGTTCAAGAACCCGCTCTACGTGCTCTTCTACGTGGGCACGGTGGCGCTGCTGTTCATGCACCTGCGCCACGGCTTCTGGTCGGCGTTTCAGAGCATGGGCGCCTCGAGCCCGAAGCTCGAACCGGTCATGCGCATGACCGGAATCGTCGTGGCCGGCGCCCTGACCGCTGGCTTCCTCTTGCTGCCGATCTGGATCTTCCTCGACCCGATGGGGATGTACACGGAGCTCGTCCGATGACCGTCCTGAACTCCCAGGTCCCCAGCGGCGACATCGAAACCGCCTGGGATCGCCACCGCTTCGACATCAAGCTGGTGAACCCCGCCAACAAGCGGAAGTTCAACCTCATCGTCGTGGGCACCGGCCTCGCAGGCGCTTCCGTCGCGGCCTCGCTCGCGGAGCTTGGCTACAACGTCAAGAGCTTCTGCCTGCAGGACTCCCCCCGCCGCGCGCACAGCATCGCGGCCCAGGGCGGCATCAACGCGGCGAAGAACTACGCCAACGACGGCGACAGCGTCTTCCGGCTCTTCTACGACACCGTCAAGGGCGGCGACTACCGCTCCCGCGAGCGCAACGTCTACCGACTCGCGCAGGTGTCGCGGAACATCATCGACCAGGCCGTGGCCCAGGGCGTGCCCTTCGCCCGCGAGTACGGCGGGCACCTGACCACGCGGTCGTTCGGCGGCGCGCAGGTCAGCCGCACGTTCTACGCGCGCGGTCAGACCGGGCAGCAGCTGCTGCTGGGTGCGTACTCCGCGCTCATGCGGCAGATCGGCGCCGGAAACGTCGAGATGTTCCCCCGCCGCGAGATGCTGGAGCTGGTCAAGGTCGGCGGGCAGGCGCGCGGGATCATCACCCGCAACCTCCTGACGGGCGAGATCGAGCGCCACGCGGCCGACGCGGTGCTGCTCTGCACCGGCGGCTACGGACGGGTCTTCTACCTGTCGACGAACGCCGTGAACTGCAACGTCACGGCCTCGTGGCGGGCGCACAAGGCGGGGGCGTTCTTCGCCAACCCGTGCTTCACGCAGATCCACCCGACGTGCATCCCGGTCTCGGGCGAGCACCAGAGCAAGCTGACGCTCATGTCGGAGTCGCTGCGCAACGACGGCCGCGTCTGGGTTCCCCGCACGAAGGGCGACACCCGCAAGCCCAACGACATCCCCGAGGGCGAGCGCTACTACTACCTGGAGGAGCGCTACCCGGCCTTCGGCAACCTGGTGCCGCGCGACGTCGCCTCCCGGGCCGCCAAGAAGGCCTGCGACGACGGCTACGGCGTCGGCGCCACGGGCCTCGCGGTCTACCTGGACTTCGCCGCCGCCATCGGCCGCCTGGGCCGCGCCGCGGTCGCCGACCGGTACGGCAACCTCTTCGACATGTACGAGCGGATCACGGGCGACAACCCGTACGAGACGCCCATGCAGATCTACCCCGCCTCGCACTACACGATGGGCGGGCTGTGGGTCGACTACAACCTGATGACCACGGTGCCGGGGCTGTTCGCCCTGGGCGAGGCCAACTTCAGCGACCACGGCGCCAACCGGCTCGGCGCCTCGGCGCTGATGCAGGGGCTGGCCGACGGCTACTTCGTCGCGCCGTACACGGTGGGCAACTACCTGTGGGGCACGGACCTGGTCGAAGGCGTGACGACGCAGCACGACGCGTTTGGCGCGGCGGAGCAGGCGTCGCGGGACCGGCTGTCGAAGTTCCTGAACATCGGCGGCAAGCGCTCGCCCCTCGACTTCCACCGGCAGCTTGGGAAGGTCGTCTGGGACAAGGTCGGGATGGCGCGCGACGCCGACGGCCTCAACCAGGCCCTGGAGGAGATCCCGAAGATCCGCGAGGAGTTCTGGGAGAACGTCTCTGTGCCGGGTGAGAAGAACACGCTCAACAAGGGCCTCGAGGAGGCCGGCCGAGTGGCCGACTTCCTGGAGATGTCCGAGCTGATGGCGCGCGATGCGTTGAACCGCGAAGAGTCCTGCGGCGCGCACCTGCGCACGGAGTTCCAGACCGCCGACGGCGAGGCGCGACGCAACGACAAAGACTTCAGCTACGCCGCCGCCTGGGAGCACGTCGAGGACGCGCCCCACAACCTGCACAAGGAACCCCTGGAGTTCGAGCACGTGAAGCTCACCCAGCGGTCGTACAAGTAGGAGCGCCGTCATGTCCGACTCCATCGACATCACCCTGCGGGTCTGGCGCCAGAAGAGCCCGACCTCGCCTGGCTCCTTCTCCACCTACCCGCTGCCTGGCGTCTCCACGCACAGCTCGTTTCTGGAGATGCTCGACCAGCTGAACCGGAAGCTGGTCGAAGAGGGGCAGGAAGCCGTCGAGTTCGACAGCGACTGCCGCGAAGGCATCTGCGGCATGTGCGGGCTCGTCATCAACGGCGTCGCCCACGGGCCCGTGAACACGACGACCTGCCAGCTGCACATGCGCGAGTTCGTCAACGGCGAGACGATCACCATCGAGCCCTTCCGCGCTGGGCCGTTCCCGGTGATCAAGGACCTCGTGGTCGACCGCGCCGCGTTCGACGACATCATCGCGTCGGGCGGCTACGTGTCGGTGAACACCGGCGGCGCGCCCGACGGCAACGCCATCGCGGTCGGCAAGGACGTGGCGGACGAAGCCATGGACGCGGCGGCCTGCATTGGCTGCGGCGGCTGCGTGGCGGCATGCCCCAACGCCTCGGCGGCGCTGTTCACGGCGGCGAAGGTCAGCCACATGGCGCTGCTGCCCCAGGGTGGGCCGGAGCGTGGCAAGCGGGTCACGGCCATGGTCGACACCATGGACAAGGCCGGCTTCGGCAACTGCAGCAACCACGGCGAGTGCGAAGCGGTCTGCCCCAAGGGCATCTCGATCAAGCACATCGCGCGCATGAAGCGCGAGTGGCTGCGGGCGCTCGTCACGCGGTAGCTGACGCGTTGGCGCCTCCCCGGACGTTGTAGCGTCGGGGGGTGGGCCGCCTGAGACCGATTCCGAGATCCGCGTTCCAGGCCTGGGGACCTCCCGTGGTGGGGGGCGTGCTCATGCTCCTGCTGTACGCCAGCACCCTGCCCAATGCCTCGGCGATCTGGCTGCTGGGGGCGCCGGTGGGGCTGTTCGGCGCGACCGCGGCGTGGCTGTTCTTGCGCATGACGCCGTGGGGTGGACGCCTGCTCGCGCGGCGGGCGGTTCGGGCCGCGGAGCGGGAGATCCGACAGCTCGACGGGGGCGAGGGCCCGCTGGTGGTGCGCGGCGCGAGCCGAACCTGGCCGGTGACCGTCGTCGCCGCGGACGCGCTGTCTCCGCCAACGCTGCGGGTCTCGGTGGATCTGGGGCCGCAGTTCCCGGTGGGCATAGCGGCCGACTCCCAGGAGTCCCTGACCGGCGGGATCGTGCGGGGAGTGCGGGTGGGCGACGAGGCGCTCGACGCCGAGGTCCGCTTGTGGGGGACACAGGCCGAGTGGTTGGCGCTGGGGGCGTCCGCGGTGCGCGCGGGGCTGCGCGAGCTGGTGGTGCACCGGGGCGGGGACCTGAAGCGGGGGCGGCTGTCGGCCGAGGTCGCGCGCCATCGCGTGGTGCTGGGGCGCAGCCAGCAGGAGCGTGGCGTGGACCTGATCGCCACCGAGCTGGTGGAGTTGGCCGAGGCGCTGACGGCGCAGTGGAGGTTGGGCCCCGCGGCGATCGTCGAGCGGGTGCAGACGGACCCGTGCCCCGGCGTCGTGGTGACCGCGGTGCAGGTGTTGGACGAGGACCCTGCGCTGCGGCCGCTGCTCGCGCCGGTCGCGGGGGAGCTGTTGGCCTACCCCCAGGAGGACGTCGCGGATCGGGCGGCGCTGCTGGCGGGGGAGGCGGGGCTGGAGCGGCTGCTCGCGGCAACCGACCGGGCCGTCGCGATGCATCGGCGGGTGCGGATCGCGGAGCGGCTGGCGGAGCTGCCCGAGGGAGGCGCGCGCGTGGAGATCGCGGGGGCGTTGCTGGCGGGGGAGCCCGCGGTCGCGACGATCGCAGCGGGGGGGATCCAGGAGCTGGGGGACCCCGGGCTGCAGGCCCCGGTCGAGGCCGCGCTGCGTCGGAACCCACCGGGGGCGGCGCCGCTGCTCGCCCGCTGGCTGGGGCGACACGGCGACCGCTCCGCGCTGCGCTTGATCGACCGGCTTGGGGGCCGGGACCCGGGGCCGCTGCTGGCGGCGGAGCTCAAGCGGGCGGCGGCCCAGCTGCGGCACCGGCACGGCGAGGGCGACGGCGGGCTGTCCATCGTAGGGGGCGGGGAGCTGTCGCCGGCGGATGGGGCCGAAGCGGGGCGGCTGTCGGCGGTGCCCGAGGCGCCCTGGGAGGGGCCGGGGGGCTCAGGCTCGGCGTAGGCGGAGCCCGAAGGGAAGGGCGAGCAGCAGCCAGCCCAGGTCCTCGTTGGCGGAGCAGCCGGCGGGGGGCATCCAGGTGGTCACCGACTCACTTGGGGGGCCGTGGTTCCCGGCCGCGTCCACGGCGAAGACCTGGCCCTCGACCTCGCTCAGCGGTTGGAAGTAGCCGAACCAGCTCAGGCGGTTGGTCGCCCCGGAAGCGACGACAGCGAGCGGCTCTTCGTCGTCGGCGGTGCTCCGGTCGCTTGTCGAGCGGGCCTGCAGATAGAGCAGGGTGTCGGCCTCCCGGACTGCGCTGAAGGCGACCGAGTCGGCCTGGCCGCCGCCACCACAGGGGCCGGTGATCGTCGGCAGAGCGGTCCTTCGGGACACCGAGCGAATCGTGGGCGCACCTGGGGCTTCCAGGTCGAGCTCGTCGAGCACCGTGAACACGCGGCTCTCGGAATCGTCGTCCGCCTGGATTTCCAGGCGGTACTCGCCGGGCTCGAACCCTCCGCCGGGCGAGGTGTAGCCGACCGGCGACGGCGACCAGGCGTTGAACAGCAAGGCGCCGTCGGGCGTGTTCGACGGCCACAGCTCCTCGATCGGTTGGCCGTCGGGGCCGAACAGCGCGAAGGGGCAGCTCGAGCCCGCGAATTGGCACTCGATTCCGCTGGTCCAGATCCGGGTGTTGGCGGGGACCTCGGCTCCGTCGGCGGGCGCGAGCAGCAACGAGCCTGGCTGGTTGGGGGGCAAGCTGCCGCAGGACAACGCGAGGGCCGCGCCGGGGAGCAGGGTCAGGGCCAGTTGGCCAAGCGTCAGAACCACAGCTGGACGCCCCCCGGCCCCACGCCGATTCGAGCTCGACCGGCGCGCACCGTCAGTTCCTGCGCCAACACGCCGTAGGTAACGCCGGCGAAGACGAGTGCGAGGGAGACACCCCCCAGCCCCACGATGAGGGACGGGTCGCTCCACAGCAGAAGCGTGATGGAGCTCAGAAAGGTGAGGCCGCTCATCACCCCGCCGGCCGCGCCGACGCCCACCGAGAAGCCGCGGAGTCGCCGGGCGGCTCCCTCTGGGCCGAACGTCCGAAGCAACGCGCGAGCGTGGGCCGTGGCGCCAAGGCTGGCCACTGCCGGGAGCCAGCCCGCGGTCTGGGCGACCGTGAACTGTGGCAGCGCCGGGGGCCGCCAGGGCAGCAAGCGGAAGCCCAGCAAGGGAAGGGTGCCGAGGGCCAGGGAGTTCGCCAACCAGACGTCCTGGTGGACCGCCAGCACGCGGTCGAGTGCGGCGATCTCGGACGCCGTCGACCCGCGGGGGG
>Ga0055584_100003031_pt1 | contig 16605 bp, 11 predicted proteins | sample OSDHelmetaG_FD_58716 | JGI IMG/M metagenome (GOLD analysis project Ga0055584, IMG submission 58716) | Pelagic marine sediment microbial communities from the LTER site Helgoland, North Sea, for post-phytoplankton bloom and carbon turnover... | ecosystem: Environmental > Aquatic > Marine >... | reverse complement strand
CTCGCTTTGGACAATGTCAAAGGTGTCGATATCGTCACGGCGGATGGCCAATTGCTTCACGCGAGTCCCGATGAGAATGAAGATCTCTATTGGGGTGTTCGCGGCGGCGGCGGAAATTTCGGTATTGTCACGTCATTTGAATTCGCGCTACACCCCATGCAACGCAAGATTGTTGGCGGCGATATTATCTTTCCATTTTCGAAAGCGCGGGAGGTGATGGCTGTGTACCGGGACTTCTCAAAGAATGCGCCGGATGAACTCTATTGCGATCTGTTCTTGTCGACGCCGTCAATGGTAGAAGGATTTGACGGCATTGCCGGACTGCACGTTTGCTGGTCTGGAGCAGAAGATCAGGCGGAAAAAATACTCGCGCCCATTTATGCGTTGGGAACACCCATCGTGGACAGTGTGCAGAGTCAGGATTACGTCCGTATCCAGCAGAACTATGACAATACCGAGCCGAGAAATAACGCCGAGTATATGAAAGCCGGATTCATCAACGAATTTACCGATGATTTGCTGAATAAGCTTATAGACGGCTTCGAAATGCGTGAGGGCCGGTCTGTTACGGTCTACATGCAGCATTCAGGTGGTGCCATAGGCCGAGTGGAAACATCGTCAACCGCATTTGCGCATCGTAAATCGATAGCAAACATGTTGCTGATTGTTGGTTGGCCTACAGATGATGATAGTGCGCCGCATATTGCCTATTTGCGTCGCTATTGGGCCTTGCTCGAGCCATCGACAGACGGCTATTACACGGTTGAAACCGATGATGAGTCAGACAGCGTGAGGCATGGCAACTACCAGGGTAATTTCCCGAGGCTACTTGAAATCAAGAGAAAGTATGACCCGGCGAACCTGTTCCGACTGAACGCCAACATTAAGGCATAGACAAGCTTACCTAAACAGGAATCGGGAGTTGCTTGGGTGAAAGCTGTCATATACAGAGCGTTTGGGGAGCGACCGGTGATAGAGCAACTACCGGACCCGGTTCCTCGTCCTGATGCAGTCGTGTTGAAGGTCATGGCGAGTGGCGTTTGTCTGAGCGATTGGCACGGGTGGCAAGGCAACGATCCCGATATCGAGTTGCCCCACGTTCCGGGGCACGAGTTGGCGGGAGTCGTCGAAGCGATCGGTAGTGATGTCACCCAATGGCGTATCGGTGATCGAGTCACGGTGCCGTTCGTGGGCGGCTGTGGCCGGTGCCCGGAGTGCCTTTCCGGAAATCATCAGGTCTGCGACCAGCAGTTTCAGCCCGGATTTACGCATTGGGGATCGTTCGCGGAGTATGTCGCAATACATTACGCCGATGTGAACCTCGTTCGATTGCCAGACGACATGGGATTCGAGACCGCTGCCAGCCTCGGTTGCCGGTTTGCCACGTCTTTCCGAGCGATTGTCGATCAGGGCAGGGTAGTCGCCGGTCAGTGGGTTGCAGTGCATGGCTGTGGTGGTGTCGGCTTATCCGCGATCATGATTGCCACGGGGTTGGGAGCGAAAGTGCTGGCAGTCGATCTCTCTGCAGAAAAGCTCGAGTTGGCACGTGAGCTTGGTGCGGCTGCGACGTTGAATGCCAGCTCAACACCCGATGTTGCTGGCGCGATCAGGGGTCTGTCGAACGGCGGCGTGCATGTGTCGGTTGACGCGATCGGTAATGCTGACGTGTGTTTCCAGTCGATCAACAGCCTCCGCAAGCGCGGCAGACACATTCAGGTTGGACTTATGGTGGATCAGCACAGTGAACCCAAAGTTCCTATGGGAAACGTGCTGTCCAATGAACTGGAAATTCTGGGAAGCCACGGCATGCAAGCGCATCGTTACGGTGAAATGCTGGGAATGATTTCCGCCGGAACGTTATCACCGGGCAAACTGATTGGTCGAACGATCAGTCTCGAGGAATCGATCGATGCGCTTACCTCGATGAGCGACTTCAGTACGCGCGGAGTGACGATAATTAACGAGTTTTAGTCGCCGCCTGAGTGTCGAGCATTTCATTTCGCCATTCACTGAGGTTGAATTCGATCGCAACGAATCCGAGGATCCAGACCAGTTCGTCCCACAAGTACAACCAATGTGACAACGACGCCCAGTAAATACCAGCCGCAATAATCCCGGCATACATTACGAAGGTGGCCCTGTTCGCGAACGTAATCATACGTCCACTCGAGACACCTTGGCCCTGAAGTCGCACAACGATTTCGATGGAGAGTATCGCCAGTAACCAGAGCGTTGCTTCCGTGATGTCCACTTTTGCAAGCCTGCGCTCCAGCGCCAAACCCTCGGCGTCCGCAACGACGGGATCTTCTCCCACCCAATAGAACTGCTTGTCTGCGGACAGGGAATTGCAGGTTTGCTCGTTGATCTCGGTGTACTCGAGATTGTAGACGTAGGAAATATCGGCACCGTTCAGATCGCATAAGCTGGACGCGTCTGCAACGGCAACAGTGGGTTGCAGGCTTATCAGGGCAGTCAGGTATGCGTAGATCGTGTGTGCGAGCAGTGCGTAGCAAAACAAGCGCACGCCATGGAGAGTCTTTGCGACCCAGGTTGTCAGGTCTTCGTCTTCAATGACATAGGTTTCGATTTCGAACATGGCCAACAGGAGGAACCATGCCGACTCATCGATCGTGGTTGTAAATGCGCCGGTCCAGTCAAGAAATGTCGATCCCGCGTGCAGGGTGTGCGCCGCACGTGTTGTATCTTCAATGATGTAGAACACAAAATTGATAATCAGAAAGGTATACACGACCCACTTTATGAGTTGCTGGACTTTGTGCCAGTCGGGACCGGTGTTTGGCGCTATTGTCTGATTCATAGGCAAGTCACAAACGGTCTTTTATTTGGTAATAAAAAACGCCAAGCGCCACCATGGGTTTGGTGAACAGTTGAGCGCCCGGCACGACAAACGGTTTTACGCCCGCAAAAAGATCAAACTGTTCCATTGTGCCGGCAACGGCGTCCGCCATAATTCGACCTGCAAGATGAGTGACGTTTACTCCATGCCCTGAATACCCCTGGCAATAGAAGACGTTCGAGGCAACCTTGCCGAGTTGCGGCACCCTTGTGACCGGAACGCCGATCGTTCCGCCCCACGCATAGTCAATGCCGGTCCCGGCGAGTTCCGGGTAAATTGTGGCCAACTTTTTACGCAATTTACGTTTGATGAAGTCTGGATTTTCACCGAAGTAATTGATTCGCCCGCCAAATAGCAGCCGTTTCTCGGCGCTCAGACGAAAGTACTTGAGAACGAAATTGGGGTCGCAGACAGCAAGGTCCAGCGGGTTGATCCGGCTTACCGTTTCCTTGCTCAGCGGTTCAGTTGCGATGATGAAACTGCGTACCGGGAACATGATTCCGCCGAGCTTCTTTTCCAGCATGTGATATGCGTTGCCAGCGATTACCACGCTGTCAGCGGTCACGGCACCATGCTCCGTAATAACCCTGGCCCTGCTGCCGTGTTCAATGTTAAGAACAGGCGATTGTTCGTAGATTGTTGCTCCCTGAGACACAGCTGCGCGCGCCTCGCCGACGCATAGCTTGAGAGGATGCAGGTGGCCATTCCCCATGTTCAGGAACGAACCGATGTAGGCGTCGGTACCGATTGTGTCGCGAGTTTCAGCCTTTGAAAGGATTCGACACTCATGCGGGAATTCGGCTTTTACGAGTCGCTCGTAATCCGCCTCTATATCACGCAAGTGTCTTTGCTTTATGGCGACATCGAGGTAACCAAACTTCAGGTCGCACTGAATTGCGTACTGGTCTACCCGGTCGCGAATTATCTGGTGCCCGGCCCAACGCATCTCGCCGAAAAGTTCTTCGACATCCCGGCCGTGGTGTTTGGCGATATTTGTCTCGCCGGAAATCCCACCAATGATCTGGCCACCGTTGCGTCCGGAGGCGCCCCAACCAACCCTGTTCGACTCAACGACGTGCACGTTGTAACCGCGTTCGGATAGGAAGAGAGCTGTCGAGATACCGGTGAAGCCGGCACCGATGACACAAACGTCCGCAGACTGTTCGCCACGCAACGGCGCGAAGTCCGTTACGTCATTGACAGTCGCGGCGTAGTAAGAACCCGTATGCGCTTGTGGTTTCAGTGCGATCGATCTTTCTGAGTCCGGCGGTATTGGGCAGGAGTTTGCCCAACACATTTCTTAAAGGCCGCATAAAAAGCGGAGTTCGAATTGAAGCCAACCGTGAACGCAATATTCAATATCGCATTATTTTCGTCATCGAGATCTTCGAGCAGAGTCTTCGCATGCTGAATGCGGTGCTGATTGAGATAGTCAAAGAAACTCATTCCAATCCCGGCATTGATAACTTGCGACAGATGATTGACGGAGCAGTCGACCGCTGCAGCCAGTCGGGGAAGAGTCAGGTCAGGCCGCAAGTAGGCCTGTTGTTCCAACATGATGTGTTCGAGGCGGTCTTTGTAATGCAACAATTGTGCTGCGTTCAGCCCGGACTTTGCGTATTTGCTGCGTTGATTTTGCGTCGAAGTCAATCTCGCAAGTTTCGCTGGCCGTTCGATGCCGGGAATATCATAGTAGTCAGTGATAGTCACCGCTGCATCGCCATTCAAGGCCATGAATTCTGCACCGTTATAGGGTGCGGTCGGCTCGCCATTGCTACCCGGTCCGAGAGGGCAGACCTCATATTGAAATGCGATCGTGTTCTCACCTATCAATATTTCTCCGATCAATTCATATCGATGACGATGGTTTGAGAAGAAGTCCGCGAGCGTTGTAATCAGTTCGTCGTGCGAGCGTTGTACGTTTTCGGGTATGTCGCAGTAGATGCCGTCAGCCGTGAGATGGTCAGCCACGCCCTTGGGATCGCAATGATTCCAGGCGTCGAAATAGCTTTCCACAAATCGCGTTGGGTGTATCACAGATTCTCAGGCCGCAACAAAGTCTTCAAATATAGTAGCCCAGAGCTACGATAGTGTCATCATTGTGGCGCGTCGTTTGCTAGAAACGGCCGGGCGGCGTGGCACTACGATGATCCGGGGTATAGAAAGGTTTCGTCTGAGAATGGCACTCGGCCCATGCGGTGTGCCATTTCAGCTCACGTTGATAATCGAAACGTGCCCACAATTTGGGCGACAGCTTGCCATTGACGTATTCGATATCCGCGAGCGCCAGATTGGCTTTGAGCACTGGTGACCAGGTCGTGCATCGGACCTCACCGATTTGCTTGCCATTCTTGCCAGCGTAGATAAACGCTTCGCCGACGGGTTTGTTGCCGTCGACAACGATCTTGGTCAGACGCCGCTGAATCGGTCGCGCTTTCTCCGCAAGCAGCGCCTTGCGGCCAGTAAAGTGGCCCTTGTCGAGGTTCACGACCCAGCCGAGGCCGATTTCATAAGGTGATCGGTCGTGCCCGTTTCGAACGGTCGCATCCGCCGTGTTGAAATCAAACCCGGGCATGATGAACCCCGCTTCGATGCGCACCATTTCAAGTGCATCCAGACCCATCGCGACAACATCGTACTGGCCCTGTACGCCGAAAATGGCATCCCATATTGTTAAAGCATGCTTAGGCTCTACCCAGACTTCGTAGCCAAGATCGCCGGTGAACCCGGTGCGTGAAACGGTGATCGCGATGCCGTCACATCGAAGATTCGCAATACCGAAAGGTTTGAGACCATCGAGACCGGCGATTCCGGCGGCGGTCAGGACGGAGTAAGACGTAGGACCTTGCACGGCCAGTGCTGCGACGTCTGACGTTTCCGTGCGAATTTGTACATCAAAACCACTTGCTGACATGAGTAACCAGTCAAGTTGATGGTGTTGGGCACACAGGCGGTAATCATTGTTTGCAAGTTGAAACAGAGTCCCGTCGTCAATGACTTTGCCATCATCATTACACCAGACAATGTACGTAACGCGGCCGGGTCTTAGCGTGGAAATATCCCGCGTCACGAGTCGATCAAGATAGGCTGCGGCGTCAGTACCGCTAATCCGGTACTTTTCCATCGGCGTGAGATCCATGACCGCACAGCCGCTGCGCACGGCAAAATACTCAGACGTCAGCTTATCGACAACACGCGGAACCTTATAGGTATTCCAGCCCGTCCAATTTTCCGTGCTCGACAAAGCCTCAATGCGCTCGATAAATGGTGAGCGGAGGAATGGCTGGCGAAAATGTTCATGATGAAATGTCATTTCGCTCCCCCCAGTTTGAGGACGCGCTTAGCGGCGTTGTGGCCCGGCAAGCCGGTCAAGCCACCACCCGGATGACAGCCCGCGCCGCAAAGGAAAAGGCCGTCAACCGGAGTGTCGTATTGTGCGGCACCATGCAGCGGACGCATCATGAAAGACTGATGAATGGACAGCTCACCGTGATGCCAGTGGCCCTGAACCGCGTGGAACTGTTCTTCAATATCCTGCGGCGTCAGGAATTCATGATCAACGACCAGCGACGTCAGATTTGGTGCGTACTGACCGAGGAGTGAGATGACCTTGTACGCATAGGTTGATTTCTGTTGCTGCCATCCGCCGTCAGGCGCGTACGGCACGAAAGCGACGTTAACAGACATTACATGGTGGCCGTCCGGTGCAAGTGAACTGTTGTGCAGGCTTGGCAAGGTGATTTCGAGAACCGGATTTTCAGAACACTCGTTGTATTTGGAGTGATTGAACGCGTGTTCGATATATTTCATTGATGGCGCGACCAACAGACGGTTTCTCAGCTGTGGCTCGGCCAGTCCAGTGAACTCCGGCAGTCCCTTGAGTGCGAGATGCAGTTTCGCAACGACACCGCTACCGCGAATCTGTGTGACTCGATTCGCGAACATCGCGTCGAGCTGCGGTGCACCGACGAGGTCAGAAAACGTCGAGCGCGGGTCAGCGTTGGATATGATGACCTTTGCCTTAACCATGTCACCGTTAGTCAGCTGCACGCCAAAAGCCTTGCCATTTTCGATCAGGATTTTTTCGACGTGAGTGTTCAGCTGAATTGTCACGCCGGCGCTTTCGGCCGACTGCGTAAGAGCATGTGCGAGTTGTGCCTGCCCACCGGATTGCAGCGATAATGGACCGTTGATCTCTCCCTGAAGGCGCTGCAGCCAGGTTAGTACAGTGCCGGGAGAGCGCGGCCCCATTGCGCTTCCCATTATCGCGTCAACGGCAATAGCGGCTTTCAGCCGGTCGTCGTCAAACTCCTCGTTCAGGACGTCATAGATGTTGATCGCGGCGACGCGCAGGAATTCGTACATCGTCTCGCGGCCCAGCCCCAACCGAACATTCCAGCCAAGCTTCGCGAGCGTTGCCGTGTCGGCGAAGTCCATGTCTTTTAGTCGTGGCGGCTTGCTGTCGAACAATGGCCGAATTGCCTTGGCGAAGGCCAGGTAGGTTTTTCGAAATGCCGGGTAAGCTTGTTCATCAGCTTCTGACAGGTTGTCGCCCACGATACGGTCTGTGCCGATAGTGAGGTGCTGTCCTGCCGCATCGAGTGCGATCGTATCGACGGCTGTACCAGGGACATAACCGTATTGATCGAGCTTTAACTCGCGACGGATTGCCGCGCTGATCGGATAGGACGCATGGGCGAGACCGGGGAAGTGATAATTTTCTCGGATAGATCGCGGCGCCGACATGCCACCGGCCGAATCGGAAGACTCCAGACACAGGACCTTCATGCCGGCACGGGCCAGCGTCGAGGCGCAGACAAGCCCGTTGTGCCCGGCACCAATTATGATCACGTCAGTTCGTTCAATCATCGCTGAACTCCACCGGCGTTGTATCGGGTCTCTTCAAGTCACGAAGAATCTCACGAGCGGCATTCGCACCGGGTGCCCCCATGACGCCGCCTCCCGGGTGCGTTGACGATCCGCACATATACATTCCTTTGACCGGTCCGCGGTATTGCGCGTAGCCGGGGAATGGGCGATTGAACATCAGCTGATCGAATGTGAGTTCACCCTGGAAGATATTCCCCTCCGTTAAGCCAACCTCGTTCTCAAGTTCACGGGGTGTGCGTATCTCGGCATGCAGCAACAAGTCTTTGAAGTCGGGACTGTAGTCGGCGATCTGATCGATCACTGTTTGCCCAAACTGATCGCGCTTTTCATCGGTCCAGCCGCCTTCGGGCTCGACGGGACAGTATTGAACGAACACGGTCATCATGTGTTTGCCGGGCGGGGCAAGACTGGGATCATACTGTGACGGGATGAGTGCGTCGCAATACGGATCAGCTGACCAGCGATCGTCCTTCCAATCGTCATACGCTTTTTCGAGACGTTGCAGCGTGTCCGTGAAATGCATGTGGCCGAGCGTGAGTGGTGAATCTTTTGGCAGTGACGGAAAAGTCGGCATTCCATCAAGCGCGATGTTGAGTTTTCCTGATGAACCACGGATCTTGAAGTTTTTCGCCCGTTGCAGTAACTCGGGCGGCAAATCGTCCGGCTCCATAATCTTCGTAAAGGTTCGTTTTGCATCCAGATTCGAAACAACGACCTTGGCTGATATCTCTTCTCCCGAAGCAAGGACTACACCGGTCGTCTTCTTGCCGGAGACCATAATCTGCGCCACTTCTGCGTCGGTTCGAATCTCGCCGCCGTACTCTTTGAAGGATGACGCGAGGGCTCCGGAAACAGCGCCCATCCCGCCGCGAGAGAAACCCCAGGAACCAATGTTGCCGTCAACGTCGCCCATCGCATGGTGCAGTAAAACGTACGCCGTGCCGGGCGAATAAACGCCGAGGCCGGTGCCGATAATGCTGCCACCGGAATAGTGCGCAAGAATCGCTTCGTTCTCGAAATAATTTTCGAGGTATTCGGCGATAGACATCGTGAAAAAGCGAATGAATTCGTAAATTTGTGATTCGCTGAGTTCGTAGAATTTTTTCAGAAGGTAGGCAAATTCGAATGCGTCACGCGGTCGAAAAGAACCGGGGTCAGGTGGCGTTCGAAGAAGGAAATTACGAATGAGTTTGCACCACCGCATCACGTCAGCATCAAAGCGAATTGCCGCGTCGGCATCCCGCATACTGTGGCGCATCAACTCATGACGGCGTACGTTTGAATCGTAATAACTACCGAAATAATCCCCATCTTGCTTGAAGGTCATGCTGGCGGTTAGGGGAATGACTTTCAGGCCATGCCGGCCGAGATCCAGTGCCTGATATATCTCCGGACGAAAGAGGCTGCAGACGTATGAGCAGTTCGAATACTTCCAGCCCTCGTGCAGTTCGCGACTGACGGTGGCGCCGCCGACGTAATTGTTTTTCTCAACGACCAGAACATCCAGACCCGCTTTGGCGAGAAAGGCTGCGTTGGTCAGGCCATTGTGGCCCGCACCGATAACAATTGCGTCGTACGCTTTAGTCATGAAGCATCTGCGAGTGCTGGAATTTCACGTCTCAACATCAGGTACATGTAAAGATATACGAGCATGGCGATAATGGAAGCCGAAGCACACATTATGAAAACGCCGTTGTAGCCGACACCCCACGCGAGGACCGTAGCGGCCGCACCCGGACCGAGGCCGTTACCAAGACCTTGCGCCGCCGGCAGTAGAGAAACGTAGCGGCCCGAACGATCGACATTCGAAATCATGGCCGCCTGATAAATGTCTACGAAGATCCAGCAGAAATTGAAGGCAAACATGCTGAAGGCGACACTGTAATTGGTGATTCCGAATATGAGCATCAGTACGATGCTCGCCTGAAAAACAAGGGTCACCAGCAACGGTTTCGAAAGTCCGAAGCGATTACTCAGCAGTACCGCGAACAGGCAGCCTATGAGCGAGAAAAAGGACGTGTAGACCAGCATGCTGGCGACCCATTCGGACGATGCGTCGGTACCGACCGTTGCCAGTTCAATATAGGCCCAGTACCCCCCAATGTTGATGTAGGTAAAGACGACGGCTGTCAGAACCAACCACGGCACATAGGCCGGTACGTGTCGATGCTCGACATGGTGATTACCTTGCGGCTCCGCGACATCAAGTTCTACGTCCAGCGCGGGTTCAGCGGGTCCTCTGGGCAGCCAGCTTATAAACATGAGTCCGACCACGAAAGTGGCGGCGAAGGCGACGTACATACCCTCAACCGAGAGATAGGGCAGGAATTTCAGTTCCCCGGCTTGTGAGAATGCAAACGCGAACAATTCGAGGCCGAATGCGAACGCGGGTCGCGAATGTCCGCCAATCGTGGCAACGGCAATACCGGTGTACAAGCCAGCACCGATTCCCGCAGCCAGTCGCAGCACCAGCGTTAAGTCATAGCTTTGGAAATAGATACACAGCAGGTTGGCGGTAATCGCGACACCTGCGGCGACAACCGCCAGGTAGCGGCGATCGTATTTCGCGACAGTGAAGTAGGCTAAAACAGCGCCGACGGCCAAACCCAGCAGATCAGCGCTTGTGACGTAGCCGACCTGAACCTCAGAAAATCCGAGGTTATTCACCCACGACGTGGAGATGACGGGCAGTCCCACCATGACGGCGTAGCCGGCCAGCGCCATGTAGATGCCGATGGTGAGCGATCGCCAATCGTCAAAAATGGTGCGGTGATGCAGTAATTTGCTGCCGTCGTCGGTCATGCCGAATTCCCGTTGTTATTATTGTTTCCTGCCGTCAATCAGCGCGTTTAAAGGTCGGTAGGCATTGCTCACTGTTTCTATCACTTCCCACGTTCCTTTACTATCATTTGAGAATACCGCCGTCTGTGGAGCGTGTAGGCTCGGTAGTCGGATTCCAGGATCAGCGCTGACAATCAGACCTGTTCTACGGCATCGCTGTGGTCGCTGAGCTGAGCTAATACAAACGAAAAGGGGAGCAACCAGTGCCGGACAAAAGCAGACAGGATTGGACTTCGCTCGCGGGCGAAATTGACATCGAAAGTCGTGCGTTTATCGATGGCGCATATCGCGACGCGCTGTCAGGCGCAACGCGCGAAACCGTCAATCCGGCCAATGGGCAAAAACTCGCGGATGTTGCGAACTGCGGCGTTGAAGATGCCGATCGTGCCGTTGCAGTAGCGAGAGCCGTTTTTGAACGCGGCACCTGGGCGAACATGGCACCTGCAGATCGAAAAATGGTGCTGGTCCGGTGGGCCGAGTTAATCGCAGACCATGCGGATGAAATCGCACTGCTCGAGTGTCTTGACGTCGGTAAGCCGATCGCGGATACGACCGGTGTGGATGTGCCGTCTGCTGTGCGGACGATCCGCTGGAGCGGTGAAGCGATCGACAAGGTTTATGATCAGATATCGCCCGCACCAGCCGACTGTCTGGCGTTGGTGCAACGACTGCCGCTTGGCGTGGTTGCCGCTATTGTGCCGTGGAACTTTCCGCTTTCCACAACGGCATGGAAGCTTGCACCGTCACTGGCGACCGGTAATTCCGTTATTCTCAAGCCGGCCTCGAATACGCCGCTATCAGCGCTGCGAATAGCAGGACTCGCGACCCAGGCAGGACTGCCTGACGGTGTGCTGCAGGTATTGCCGGGTCCGGGCGGTAGCCTCGGCAAACACCTCTCACTGCACGAGGGCATCGACGGGCTGACATTCACGGGTTCGACCGAGATAGGCAAGCAACTGATGCAATACTCGGGTCAGTCCAACCTGAAACGCACGTTTTTGGAGCTGGGCGGTAAGAGTCCGAATATCGTCTTCGCAGATTCGAATCTCGAAAAAGCAGCAATGATGGCAGCGGTTGCTGTGTTCTATAACGGCGGTCAAACCTGTACGGCCGGTACGCGGCTGATCGTAGAGAACAGTGTTAAAGAGAAATTCGTAGCAATGGTCGTAGAAAATACGCGTAACTGGATGCCGGGCGACCCGCTCGATCCAACCACGAGTATGGGTCCAATGATCGATGCAGCACAGCTACAAACAGTTGCCGACTACGTCGAGATCGGAAAGGAAGAGGGCGCCTCTGTCATGGCCGGGGGAAATCAGGTGTTGGCTGACTCCGGCGGTTGTTACCATGAACCGACGATCTTCGACGGCGTGAACAACAACATGCGAATCGCCAGAGAAGAGATATTCGGGCCCGTGATGTCTGTGATCGGATTCAAGGACGCCGAAGAAGCGGTCGCTATCGCGAATGACTCGATTTACGGGCTCGCCGGCGCGGTATGGAGTAACAATATCAACACCGCACACAAGGTTGCGGCTGCAGTGCGAGTCGGAACCATGGGGATAAATAATTACTTCGGCGGTGACGTCACAGTGCCTTTCGGCGGCTTTAAGCAAAGCGGCAACGGCCGCGATAAGTCGATGCATGCTTTTGACGACTACACCGAATTAAAAACCACCTGGATTGAATTCGACTAGCAGTCCGGTGGGGGAGTCTGGCGGGCTCGCCCGGGCGTCCAGAACGGCTTGGTCTTGCGCGTGCACCTCGCTACCCGACTGTAATGGCGCAGTTCTTTCTCGTAGTATATTTCCGCGAAGAGATGGCCATGGAGATACTCCGTCTTAATCATCGCCAATGCGATATTTGCCTTAACGGCTGGTGACCACATCGCCGATGTGACGTAACCAATTTCCTTTGTGCAGCGGCGGTTATTGTATATGTAGGACCCGTCCGGAGGCTTATTGCCCTCGACATCGAGCTTCGTCAAGGTGTATTTCGAGCCGCATTTTTTTTCTCTCAATAATGCGCTACGGCCGTTAAAGTGCGGTTTGTCGAAATGCACCAACCACCCCAGATTCAACTCGAAAGGCGTTTGGTCGTGCTCAAAATGTACGGTCCTGAGTGCCTCATTAAATTCCATGCCGGGCATAATGAAAGCGGCTTCAAGCCGAGCCATATTGGTCGCAGTCTCACCGAAAGCTTGTATGCCGTAGTCTTCGCCCGCGGCATAGAGTTCATCCCATAGCGGCAGGGCGAGGTCGGACTGGATCCAGAGCTCGTAGCCCAGATCTCCGGTGAAACCGGTGCGCGAGACCATGAGGGTGTTGCCATGGAAAGGGAAGTGCATGATTTCGAATGGTTTGGCGCTCTCGATATCGTCGAGTCCCATTTTCTTAAGTACGGCGCATGATGTGGGCCCTTGCAGCGAGAGTGCTGCCAATTCGTCGGTTACATCATGCACCTTCACAGCGTCGAAACCGAACGCACTTTTCTCCAACCAGGCGGTGCAGGGGCTGCCGCAAGTCAGCATGAATTTGTCGCTGGCCAGTTTGAAAATCGTTCCGTCGTCTATCATGCGACCGGCATCGGTGCACCAGACACAGTAGGCCACGCGATCGAGTTCAATCTTCCTGACGTCTCGTGTGACCATACGATTTAGCATCGCTTCCGCGTCACGGCCGCTGATCTCGTATTTTTGCATTGGGCATATGTCGTACGTCGCACAGGTATTGCGGACACAAAAATACTCGTACTCTGCGTCGTAATAACATTCAGCGAATTTGTAGCCGTTCCAGGAAGCCCAGGCATTGCGAACATTAAGGGCGTCTTCTCTCGGGTAGAAGGGAGTCAGTTTCAGGCGCTCGCCGGCGTATGGGTCGATGTTATTCATATTTATTCGTCGTAGAAGTCATCATCGGGCACGGAGTTCGTGCGTCGCAGATCCAGCAGTATTTCTCTTGCTGCGTTGGCGCCGCACACGGAAGAAACACCGCCGCCGGGGTGTGTCGACGATCCACACATGTAGAGATTCCGCACCGGCATGCGGTATTGCGCGTAACCCGGGAATGGACGATTAAACAGTAGCTGATCGATCGTCAGTTCTCCCTGGAAGATATTACCTTCCGTCAAGCCAATTTCCTGTTGCATGTCATAGGGCGTGCGAACATCGACGTGTACGATCAGGTCTTTGAACCCCGGGCTGTATCGTGCGATTTTGTCAATGACGGCCTGGCCAAATTGATCGCGATCTTCCGGTGTCCATTGCCCGGTATCGAGCTCAGGTGGACAGTACTGCACGAAGTTCGACATCCAGTGCTTTCCAGTGGGAGCTACGGTCGGGTCCCATGCGGAAGGTATGACGCCTTCGACAAACGGGTCTGCAGACCAGCGTTTGTGCTTCCAGCTGTCGTAAGCGCGTTCCATGGTTTCGAGCGATCCGGTGAAGCCCTGGCCACCGCGATTGATGTAGCGATTATCCGGCACGCCTGTGAATTCAGGCATCCCCGACAACGCGATATTGACCTTGCCGGAGGAGCCACGAATCTTGAAGTTTTGCGCCTTCTCATAGATACCGTCGGGCAGCTCGTTCTTGTCGATCATTTTAGTGAAGGTGCGCTTCGCATCCAGGTTGGAGACGACGAGTTTTGCTCTAATTTCGTCGCCGTTTTCCAGCACAACGCCAACGGCCTTGCGGTTTTCCACCAGCACCTTTTGCACACCGGCGCTGGTTCGAAGCTCGCCGCCGTATTGACGCATCGCACCGGCGAGAGACTCTGATATGGCGCCCATGCCACCACGCGGCAATCCCCATGCGCCAATGCTGCCGTCGACATCACCCATTACGTGATGCAGCAAAATGTATGAGGAGCCGGGCGAGCGAACACCGAGTGCCGTACCAATGATGCCTGCGCTTGCCATCGCCGCCTTGATCAGATCAGTTTCGAAGTAATCGTCAAGAAACTCAGCTGCGCTGATCGTGAAGAAACGCACATATTCGTAGATTTCTCTTTCGCCCAAGGCCCAGAATTGCTTGGCGAAAAACAGCAGCTCCATGATGTCCCGCGGTCGAAATGAGGTCGGATCGGGCGGCGTGCGCATTAGTGTTTTGCGGATGAGCTGCGCGTAACGAGTCAGGTCCGCCTGAAAGCGATGCATTGCATCTGCGTCACGTGGTGAGTGGCGTTTCAGTTCAAGATGCGCCGCTTCTTCGTCGTGATAGGAAAAAAGGCGCTGCTCACCATCGCCAAAATTGACAGTGCCAAGATAGGGGACGATCAGCAGGCCATGTCGGGCCAGGTCGAGGTCACGATGTATAGCCTGTCGCATCATGCTGCAGACGTAGGAATAACTTGAGTACTTCCAGCCTTCGTGGAATTCCTGCGTACATGAGGCGCCGCCGATAAAGTCGTTTTTTTCAAGCAGCAAAACGTTGAGACCGGCCTTTGCGAGGTATGCGGCGTTTGTCAGGCCATTATGTCCTGCACCTATTATGATGGCGTCGTAGTTTTTCATCGCAGGATCTCGCTCGCGGCATTGTGTCCGGCGGCACCTGTGATATCCCCACCGGGATGACATCCCGCCCCGCACAGATACAATCCAGGTATGGGTGTGCTGTACTGTGCGGCCTCGTAAGTGGGTCGCATCATGAGCATCTGGTCCAAAGCAAACTCCGCGTGATGCCAGTGACCTCCGGTCACGCGGTAGTCTTGCTCAAGGTCCTGTGGCGTCAAGAACTCCCGATGAATAATCTGTTCACGGATACGCGGCGCATATTCGGCGAGTGTGTCGATGGCACGCTCACACATCAGATCACGAGCGTCATCGGTCCAGCCGCCTTGCATTTCATGAGGAACGTACATGACGTGTGCCGACAACACGTGTTGCCCGTCTGGGGCAAGCGACGCGTCGTGCACGCTTGGAATAAGGACTTCCATCACCGGACGCGTTGGGCATTCGCCGTACTTGGCGGCATCGAACGCGAACTCCATGGTGTCCATGTCCGGTGCGATGATCATACGACCGTCGTGCTGCTTGAGTCCGTTGAAATCGGGTAGAGCACTTAATGCGAGATGCAGTTTTGCTACATAGCCATTGCATCGCAGCCGGCGTATGCGGTTCGTGAAGCCTATTTCGAGGTGTTCGACACCAACGAGATTGAGGAAGGTTCTTTGCGGATCGGTTGCCGAGATAATGCGATCCGCTTCGATTTTTTCCCCGTCGGCCAATTCCACACCCGTCGCAATCAGACCATCGGCATTGCCGTCGATGACTACGCGATTGACGGGAGAGGAACATCGAATTTCAGCGCCTGATGCTGTGGCCGACGCAGACAGGGCGTCAATCAGACCGCTGACTCCGCCGGTCGGAAAGCGGTGCTCGCCCCTGGACTCACCACCCATGCGATAAAGCAATGCAAGCACGGCGCCGTTTGGTGATCGTGGTGCTCTTTCCGAGCCGACAAGGCCATCCCAACTTAAAACGGCCTTGAGAAGGTCATCGTCAAAAAACTCGTCCATCAGATCGCGGGCGGGAAGAGTGGCAATGCGCATGAATTCCCGCATGTCCTTCTTGCCAAGCATGCGCATGTTCAGTCCCAATCGGCCCATGGTCAGCGTTTCGGACAGGCTTGCATTACCAATGCGTGGAATTGTCTTGAGCCAAAACGGTTGCAGTAGTTTGGCAAACCGCTGCGTTAGCCGCGTGAACTCCTGATAGGAAGCTGCATCGGCAGCGCTGACTCCATCAAGAGAACCGGCGTGTACGACAACAGGTTCTTTCTCGGTACGCAGGCCAATTGTCGCTAGCGTTTTTGACGTTGCGGCATAGCCGTACTCCGAGAGCTTCAGATCACTGGCTACCTTGCTTGAGAAATGACTGAGCGAATGCGCAACCGAGGCGTGAAAGCCAGGATGAAATTCCCGGCTCGCAGCTAAACCGCCGCTTGTATCGGCGGCCTCGAGTACCAGCACACGTTTTCCGCTCTTGGCGAGGTAAGCGGCGCAGACCAGTCCATTGTG
>Ga0055584_100003029_pt1 | contig 16623 bp, 18 predicted proteins | sample OSDHelmetaG_FD_58716 | JGI IMG/M metagenome (GOLD analysis project Ga0055584, IMG submission 58716) | Pelagic marine sediment microbial communities from the LTER site Helgoland, North Sea, for post-phytoplankton bloom and carbon turnover... | ecosystem: Environmental > Aquatic > Marine >... | reverse complement strand
ATCTCATGCCTTTATAATACCACAAAAAGGAAAGGGCCGGATATACCGGCCCTCATCTTAATCTCAAAAATGCAAAACTTTTAGCCGGCAACAGCCGTTTTCTTTGTGTCTTCCACAGTGCTATCAGCCGTTTTTGCCTTCTCTTTTTCATCACCGCGAATTTTGTGCCACAGACCCTGAATATCAAAATTCATGCCGCCTGCTTCCTGCTTTGCCTTGCTAATCGGGCCGGTAGCGCGGCCATCCTGATTGTCATTCTTGGTGCTTTTTTGCATCCGGCGCTCCATCTCCTGCTGGCGACGGGCGCGGGCGCGACGTTCACGCTCTTGCAATTCTGCCTTCAACTCTTCTGCCTGCTTCTGGCTATACTGGCTGGTCAACAAAACCTGCTGTGCCTGTTTTTGCCACTGGTCGCGCTGCTCTTTTAAATCTTCAATGCTGCCTTGTGCGACATCCACTTGCTCTTCCAGCATACGGATACGCATTTTCAAACGCTCCATCTCCAGCATCTGGGTTGCTTTTTCCAGCTCGGCTTCAACGGTAGCGCCATTATTACGCTCCGGCTCCTGTGGCACCAATCCGAACGCACGATCCAATTCCGCCACATCAATCACACGGCGACCATTATTGTCAACATCATACGAAATCTTGCCGTTTTTCATCGCGCGCTGAATCGTTGATTTAGAACGCCCCGTTAGATCTGCTGCGCGTTGTGCGCCTACTTTTGCCATGTGGTTTTCCTCCTTCAGTCATTAAAATTTAATTTTTCAAAGCCAGTGCTGTGCGCCGATATAAACCGGTGCCAACACATAAAAATGCAACAACTCAAAAAACGCGTTTCGGCACAGAACCGTGTTCTACTTGCCGTCCTCTACGCCGCCGGACTTCTGCCGCAGCATATGAGTCAGACGCTGCCACTGCGCGCCTGAAAATAAATGTGCATACAGGAACGGCAACCACCCTTTTTGGCGCCACTCCATGAAATCCTTATCCGGCAATTCAGCCAGCTTCGCTTCATCTACAATGCGAAACCCTGAAAAACTAATGCGCTTGCCTTCGCCAATCGTCACTTCCGCCTGGCGGTCGACCAACAATCCACTGGCGGCCAGCGCCCGGCTGAATTCCTGCGTCTGTTGTGCAGCAGCATGATAAGACTTACAAAATTCAAGGGCATTTTGTGCCAGTTGCGTTGGCTTACCTTCGCCATCGAAAAATTTCTGGTCGCCTTTTTCATCGACAACCGCATCATTCGCATCAACGCACAATGTCAGACGATCACTGTCCGGCATTTCCGAGAAAATAAAAGGATAACGGCGGATGTACGCGGGAATGTAACAATTCTCTTCCCATGCGCCCTTTTCATTAACGAACAAATTTTCGTTGTCGCGCAGGCCCATCAACGCCACCGGCGTTGCATTACCATCCGGCGAAAAAGCGATCGGGTAAAAATGACAGATCTGCGGCATCTCGACCATATTGATCGGCACGGCATTTACTTGCGCCGTAAAACCAAGACCAAAATCTTTTTTCAAACCAAACTTGCCGTGCTTTGTCGCATCCAGCGGTGTCGGCTTTTTATAAAACAGGGGCAATGACGGCGCAGCCACATCGGCCTGACCCTCCGTTGCACCAGCTTTTTTGTCTGCGCTTGCCTGTTCTTTAGCCATGATTAAATGTCCTTTTTGCTGTAACACATACAATGTGTTTAGCCGAGATCAAGACGCAAGACAAGCATGGTTCTTTGTTTTTGGCAACAAATTACAGTTCTGGAAAGAATGTTATCCCCAACCTCTTATCGCCAATAGCGGCATAAGACGGCATCATTTCGCGCTGCGTGTCAAAAGTGAGCAATGCACCGTCGATGAGGCGGCGCATCTCCCCGCCGGCATTTTTCAAAATCAGGTAATCTGTGGCATTGTCCCATATATAGCCGCCGCCCTGCATGAATGACGGATCATACCCCGTCGCCAGATGTATGTCTGCCAGCCCTTCTGCCACCCGCAAATTACGCGGTAAATGCGGCACACTATCCGGGGCCGCTGGCAACACAACGCCTTTTTGTATCAATGTCAGGCGGTGACGGTCATAGAGATATCTGTCCGCATGCGCCGCATTAAACAGCGTACGTATGTCGCCTTGGCTGTATGTGCGGGTTTCCAGCGATAGCGGCGATGCCGTGCCCGTTTGTCGTGTCGCCAACCCATCCCGCAAACCGCAATAAAGCGTATCAAAGGCCGGCGCATACACCACACCCAGCACAGGCTCCCGCCCGTCCATCAGTGCAATTTTCACAGCAAAGCCGCCCGTCTTACCAATAAACTCCTTGGTACCGTCCAGCGGATCAACAACCCAGTACAAGCCGGTCATATCCGTGAGTGCATCATTTTCTTCCGATATCACTGTAATGCCGGGGGTTATATGGGCCAGACGCCCTTCGATCAGGATGTTTGATTCGTAATCGGCGTGCGTGACCGGGCTGCCATCATCTTTCACAAATGTTTCCGGCTGGGCGGCCTCATTATAAAAGCCCATAATAAGCGCGCCCGCCGTACGGCCCACAGCACTCACATGCGGCAAAAGACGGCGTAGTTCCTCATCACGAATAGCAGGATTTCCCTGTTCTTTATCTGTCATCCACACACCCTGTTATAACAAGCACATACACTTGTTGTTGTTTTTATTTTTTATTCTTTATACTTATAGCCCACACCATACAGCGTTTCAATACGATCAAACGCCCCGTCAACATCACGGAACTTCTTGCGTACGCGCTTAATGTGAGAATCAATCGTACGGTCATCAACATAGATATTTTCACCATATGCCAGATCAATCAACTGATCACGGTTTTTCACATGCCCGGGCCGCATCGCCAGCGCCTTCAGCAATAAATACTCCGTGACCGTTAAATTCACCGGCTTACCATGCCACGTACACTCATGCCGCGAATCATCCAGTATCAAATCACCGCGCACAACCTTATCGATCTCATCATCCGCAGCATTTTGACTGCTGATTTTAGCGCGCAAATCCTCCCGGCGCAAAAGCGCGCGAATGCGCTCGATCAGCAACCGTTGCGAAAAGGGCTTGGTAATATAATCATCCGCCCCCATACGCAGACCAATCACCTCATCAACCTCATCATCCTTGGATGTCAGAAAAATCACCGGCACAGCCAGCTTTTCACGCAGCTTCGAAAGCGCTTCCATCCCGTCCATACGCGGCATCTTAATGTCTAGAACAACTAAATCGGGCGGGCGGGCCGTAATGCCGCTTACACCTTCTTCTCCGTCATTATAGGTTACGACATCAAACCCTTCCGCCTTCAACGCCATTGATACGGATGTTAAAATATTACGATCATCATCAACCAAAGCAATCTTGTAGGTCATATTTTGCCGCCTTTTCAATATGTTCAATACCGCGCGCCTTTGAAGATGACAAGTATTTAGGGCGATATAAAGGCTTTTTTAGGAATTCTTCATTACAATCATAAAGACGAAACAAATACATAACTTGACAAAAACACCAAGAATGCAGCATTCTATGTATAATTACTGCATTCTTATAACAAGGCGGAGGATAACAAGATGGCAAAAGACAAGCGCAAGAACATGTACAAACGTGACGATGGCAGAAAAGGCCTGAAAACGTCATGGACCGAGCGCGAAGACCCAGATGTCCTCGCTGACAAGCGCGAAGCAATGAACATGTTCACAAATGAAGATGTAGCGCAGGCACCAAAGCCAGAGCCTAAATAAAGTACAGCTCTTTTTATAAAATCACTTATCATCACCCCTGTTAAAGCAGGGGTGATTGCATATGAGCACCACTATCCTGGCATTAAAATCTTGACGCTTGAGGATTATATTCCTATAATACCTTTATGAAACCGAAAAGCCGCTCTCCCCAAAAAACCACAACAAAATACCGGATAAAAAAACCGCATAACAGCCCCACCCCCCACAATGCAGCCACCACCTGCACCAGTGCCAAAGACGGCATTATGTATAACAACACCCCTAAAGGAGCCGCTTTAAAAAAATCCAGAATCGACGAACGAACTGATAGAACCACCACAAAGCATTGCATAATAAATATGTCAGGGAGCAAACGCAGTGGACGACTGGACCAAAATATTTTACCTTTCACAGACCAATGAACGAAGGGCGTAAAGACGACCATGACATCCACCCCCCACGATACCGCTATAGTCAACGAAGTTGAAAAAGAAGCAAAAGTTGTTCTCGACTATGCGCGCGACAGCTGCCAGGCCATCGGCCAAACCATGATGCATCTTTTCAAAACTGTGGGCTGCCTAAGCGTCTTTATTTTTCAAGCCATCATTCATGTTTTTCTGCCGCCGTTTTTTCCACGGCTCATTGCGCGGCAACTTATTGATATCGGATATTACTCCCTGCCGGTTGTCGGCATGACCGCACTCTTTACCGGGATGGTGCTCGCACTGCAAAGCTATACGGGCTTCACCCGCTTTAATGCCGAAAGTGCCATTGCGGCTGTTGTTGCGCTATCTGTGACACGGGAACTGGCACCGGTGCTGGCGGGGCTGATGGTGGCCGGACGCGTGGGCGCCTCTATTGCTGCTGAAATCGGCACCATGCGCGTGACAGAACAAATTGATGCACTAACCACACTGTCTGTTCATCCCTTCAAATACCTGATTGCGCCGCGCGTGCTGGCGGGCACAATAATGTTACCGGTTCTTGTTCTGGTCGGCGATATCATCGGCGTGTTTGGCGGCTACCTCGTCAGCGTCTACCGCCTTGATTTTTCACCGGGGTCCTACCTGCATCAGACCTGGGATATTCTGGAAGCCGTAGACATCATGTCCGGCCTGTATAAAGCAGCGGCCTTCGGCTTTATCGTCGCCGTCATGGGATGTTATCACGGTTACAACTCACAACGCGGCGCACAAGGTGTCGGGGCGGCAACAACATTTGCAGTCGTGTCATCTTCCATTTTAATTCTGATTTTCAACTATATTCTAACGCAGGTATTTTTCTCATGAGCAACACACCGGTTAAATTAAAGCTGGCTGGTGTCAAAAAATCTTTTGGCAGCAACAAGGTTTTACAAGGTGTTGATCTTTCAATTCCAACCGGACGCTCGCTGGTGGTTATCGGTGGGTCGGGCACCGGTAAATCCGTGATGATAAAATGCGTGTTGGGATTAATTACACCGGATGCGGGATCAATCCTTGTCGACGGACAAGAAACGATCAGCATGAACACAAAAGAACGCGCGCGCGTTATGCGCAAGTTCGGCATGTTGTTTCAAGGGGCCGCCCTGTTTGACTCCTTAAGAATCTGGGAAAATATTGCTTTCGGTCTTATACAGGGGCGCGGCATGCACCGCGCCGAAGCACACGAAATCGCACTGGATAAAATGAAAGATGTTGGACTGGGCCGCTCCGTTGCGGAGCTCTACCCGGCGGAATTATCCGGTGGCATGCAAAAACGTGTCGGACTGGCCCGTGCCATTGCCGCCAACCCGGAAATTATTTTCTTTGACGAACCAACCACGGGCCTTGACCCCATCACCGCTGATGTCATCAACGAATTGATTGTTGAGCGGGTAAAAGATCTGGGCGCGACAACATTATCCATCACACACGACATGGCGAGTGTGCGCAAAATTGCCGATGATGTTGCTATGATCTGGCAGGGGAAAATAATCTGGCACGGACCGGTCAAAGATCTTGATAACACCGGTAATGAATATGTGGACCAGTTCATCAATGGCCGCGCCGAAGGCCCGATTACGATGGCCGCATGATAGTGGTTTTGGTGGCGCCTTTGATGGCGCTTTTATCACGGCGCACAGGTGATCGTGTATCTATTGCCATTCACGTTGAGCGTTTTACCCGTCTCTGTTTTACAATCCGGCAATGTTACGCCCGATGTAGAAGCATCAAAAGCCTCTGCAAACCCACTACGAATCTTCTTTGTTGCGCCGACAGGGTCCAGCGAAAAATTGTAAACCCCAAAAGCCAAAAACGTACTTCCGGCAATGAACAGCAAATACTTATAATTTTCCCAAACATCTCTCATCACTTTTTCTCCATTACAGATTCAAACCGGAGGACAGCGTACAAATAATACAATGTTATGTCAACAAAATTTTCTATTATTTTATTCTGCTAAAAGCCTGACGACCTTACCAATCTTGCTTTTCAGTGCCGGATCATTCACCGAGGAGAGCACAGCAAGAATTTTCAACGTTTCATTATCATGCAGGAGGGGTTGAGGAACATCCCTGTCAGCCTCCAGCCCGTCAAAAAAGCTCTCATAGGACACATTATAAAGGACGCTCAAATCATGCAACATAGAAGCCGATACGCGACTTTCCCCGCTTTCGTATTTTTGCACCTGCTGATATGTCACGCCCAGCTGCTCCGCAATCACGGCCTGCGCCAGCCCGGCGGACAAACGTAGCAAACGCAAATTATTGCCAATGCGCTTGTCCTTCGCCCCGCCTTTTTTCTTATCATTTCCCATAGCGCTCTTTATATGTTTCTATTTTAGAAACTATATACACCATAATTTCTTAATTGGCAATATAAGTTTCTATTTTGTTCTGTCAGAATGCCAAAATGGACAGCACATGGCTAAAAACACAATTCAAGCTCAACCCCGAGAAAAATAAGGCAGGACTGGCAAAAGTGCTGGGTCTGGGGGCACCGGCCATCAGCAAGATTTTGGCGGGCGAGCGGCAAATCAAGGCTGCGGAATACATGCTGATGCGGCGCTATTTTGGCTTGCCGGTTGACGGAGAGTCCGCCGCACAAGGCAGCAGCAGCCGGGCCGGCGGCCATGACCGCTATGTGCTGGAACCGCTATCTGCAAGCCTGCATGAAAAAGAAGTGGCACCGGAACAAGACAGCTGGGTTATGCCCGCCAGCGTCTTGAAGACCCGCACCACTGCGCCGCCCGATAAAATAAGGATTTTTACTATTCAAGAAAGCGCCATGGCACCTGATTTCACGCCGGGGGAGCAAGTGTTAGTTGATCTATCGGACTGCAAAGCATCCCCGCCCGGTGTTTTCATTATCTCTGATGGGATCGGACACATCATCCGGCGCTGCGAATATGTGCCGCACTCCGACCCACCGCAAGTCAGGTTAAGTACCGCCAGCGGGAAGTTTGAATCACGCATCGTGCCGTTAGCAGATGCCAGCCTGTTAGGGCGCGTTATTGCAAAACTAAGCTGGCTATAATTAAGCACACTATAAAACACAAAAAAACGCCCGGCAGGGCGCTTTTTCAATATGCGTATATGCGCAATATTATTTTTTGTGAGGCGGCATTTTCTTCTGTTCAAACAGAACATGAGCGCCCGCCTTCTTTTTTTCCGAATGCCAGGCGCGCGGATCATACATACGCTTCACCAGCTTCTCAGCCGCATTTTTACTAACTTTAGCCCAGCGGCGATAACCGGTTGCCCGTCCATCTTCCGTCTTGCCTGTGCTTTCCAACCTTATTTTCTGTGCAACGCCTTTTTTTGCCATTGTCTTAATCCCGTCTAAAATCCTACGAATAGAGGCGCAATTTACGGATTTTGGGGCATTTGTCAAGAAAATCCTGCATTCACTAGGGGCAGCGGGCAATACCGACACCTAGCCTAAAGTATTAATGAAGTAATGGCAGGGCTCAAACCACAAGTTGAGTAACAGTGAAGTAACATATTTTCATAAAAAGTTTACCGCAAGTAACTACAAGAAGATAATTACTGTATATTGTACAACTAATTGTATTAACAAAAATTAATACTTTAATCTGCAGTCATTTTCTGTATTCATTACATGGAAAAAACTTGCTTTTTGCACTCACACGTATTATCATGATAATAGGGTAGTGTACCTGCGTTGTATGCGTAGGACACTGGGGAAAGAAAGAGACGGTTAGGAACAATGTTAGAGGCTGTAAATTCAGTTTTGCAAACAGCTCCCCTGATTCGGGCACAAACCGAACAGGCAAGTGCTGTTGATTCCTTCGCTGCTAATCCGGACAGGACGCAGCGCGTGGCGCCGCCACAGGCGCCCTATGTCAGCCTTTTCATTCATGTTGATAATAACCTGAACAAAGCAGTTTTGCAGATCCGTGATTCAGAAACGGGTGATGTGACGGGACAACTTCCGTCCGAAGCAAGTCTGAGAGCGCGTGCAAGTGCCGCAGAGGCGCAAGCACCCCGTACCGACACAACGCCATCACCACAAACCGACACAACGCCATCACCACAAAGCGGAACCACGGGCGGTACACAGACATTTACACCATCCCCTGCACCAACAACGGCAAATGAATCTGGCGGTGCAGATACCTCTGCCGCTACAGCCGCTACAGCACAGCAACAAGCTGCCTTTATTTCTGCTGCACGGGCCGGAAACTCAAATGCCGGCAGCGTAACACTGTTCGCGTAAGACGAATTAAAATAAGCCCGTATCATGATGCGCCCTTGGCGCATTTTTTATTATCCGCATACAGCGGTGCTCCTGCTATTTCCAACCCGCCACATAGATTAAAATACCCTGTAAGCGAAAAGCAGCAGGTTCAAAATGTCAGACAGATCTTCAGCACATATTCTCCTGATAGAGGATACGCCCACACTGGCGCAAACATACCAAAGCGACTTAACGAGCGCGGGGTACCATGTGACATGTGCCGATACAACCAATGCTGCGCTCCAGTAAATGCAGACGCACAAACCTGACCTGATTTTACTTGATCTTAAATCACCGGATATAGACAGCCTGAATGCCATAGATTACATCCGTGAAAACGCGGCCAAAGCGCCGATTATTATTATCACCGGACATGGATCCATCAGCGTAGCCATCGAAGCGATGCGGCGCGGTGCACGTGATTTTTTAGTGACGCCGTTCAACGCAGAACGCCTGCAGGATTCAATTCGCAATGAACTCGGCAAACAAAACAGTAATTTTTTTAGCATGCCGCAGGATCTTGCGGGACTTCATCACAACAATATAAACAATCTTACACCCAAGAACACGCATACTGTGCGCCCACAAAAAAAGAGCAATAACGGATTTATTGGCACATCACCCGCGATGCTTAATCTGTATGACCAGATAGAGCACGCCGCTGCATCACAAGCGAGCGTCTTCATCACCGGCGAAACCGGCACAGGAAAAGAAGTGTGCGCCGAGACCATACACAGGCTGAGCACACGTGCGGACAAACCATTCATTGCATTAAACTGCGCAGCCATTCCACGCGATTTAATAGAATCGGAACTATTCGGCCATATAAAAGGAGCCTTTACCGGCGCCATTGCCGACCGGGAGGGTGCGGCCCATATGGCCGATGGCGGCACATTGTTTCTGGATGAAATTGCAGAAATGGCGCCCGACATGCAAACAAAGCTGCTGCGCTTTTTGCAAAATCTTACATTCATGAAAGTCGGCAGCAGCCGCCAGGAAAAAACAGACACACGAATTATATGCGCCACCAACCGCAACCCGATAGACGAGATGCAATCCGGGCGTTTTCGTGAAGATTTATTTTACCGCCTGCATGTATTGCCGCTTCATATGCCGGCCCTGCGTGAACGGGGGAGCGACATCATCGATATCGCACAAATACTATTGCAAGATTATACGGCAGAAGAAAAAAAGTCTTTTTCAAGCATAAGCCTGGAAGCTGAAAATATGCTCCGCCATTATTACTGGCCGGGCAATATCCGCCAACTTCAAAATGTCATACGGCACGCCGTTGTCATGAACAAAGGCAGCCTGTTAACAGGGCACATGTTATCCTTACCAAAAGTATTCAAAAAGCATGAATTAAAACCAGCAACAGCCACAGCCACCGCAGAAAATGAAGACACCATCCGCCCGCTAGAAGAAACAGAGCGTAAAGTCATTGAAGACGCCATCCGCCGCAGTAACGGCAATATCCCGGATGCCGCCGCAAAGCTGGGGATAGCCCCTTCGACGATTTACCGCAAAAAAAGCGCATGGGACACAAACGGCCACCAATAGAAGCGATGCGCTTGTTATCGTACGCACAGCCGATTACACTTCGTTGTTGTGAAGAAGAACGCTTTTGGCATATTCAAGTTTGGCACCGACAAGGCCACAGACGACATGGCGCGGCTGGAGGCGTTTGTCGATGCGGCGCCACATGAATATTGCGGCTGGGCACCCGATAAGTCCTTTGTTTTCAGTCAGGGGCTGTGTGGGCTGTTTGATCTTCCTGACATAAAGAATATGGATGATCTGCAAAATGCCTTGTCGCCCAGCGATGCAGCCGTTCTGGAGGGGATGTTTACGCGCCTGCAAGATAACGGCGACGGCTTTACCATCATAGTCAAAACTGCAGAGGCGGGACGTACGCTGCGCCTGACCGGCAAACGGGGGAACGCCAACGCGGCACAACAGCATTTTGATATCATCTGGGCCGAGGATATGAGCGCCCTGCACGCTGAAAATACAAAGCTGCAACGTACACGCGCAGAAGCAGAGGCAGAGCGCGACAAAAGCCATGCCGCACTGGATGCTATGCCGCTACCGCTCTGGATGCGCAATGCCCGTACAGATATTGTCTGGTGCAACCGTGCCTATGCGCAGCTGCTTGATGCCACACAGGCGACCATTATTGCCGAACAAAAAGAGTTACCCCTTAAATCCGCCGCCAAAAAAACGATCAGCGGACGGGTTTTTGCACAAAAAGCACTCGATACAAACAAGTTGCAACAAGCAACGGCTCATATCATTACAGGCGGCAGCCGCCGCTTGATCAATACAGCAGAAATCCCGTTAGCCGGTGCCAACATGACACTCGGCATGGCGCAAGACATAACACGCCAGGAAGAGCTTGAAACAGAACAAAAAAGACATTCATCCGCTAACAAAGAACTGCTGGAACAACTCGGCACGGCCATTGCCTTTTTCAACGCCGAACAAAAACTTGAATTTTATAACGCTGCCTTTGCCCAGCTTTGGGGACTGGAAGACCAGCACCTGAACAGCAAGCCGAAGCTGGGCGATATCATGGAAAAATTACGCGAAGCCCGGCATCTGCCGGAGCAAGCGGATTTTAAAAAATTCAAGCAAAGCTGGTTAAACATGTTCACAAATTTGCTGGCGCCGCACGAAGACATGCTGTACCTGCCGGATGGTCGCGCCTTACGCATGCTAGCCATGCCGCATTCAATGGGCGGATTAATGATGACATTCGAAGATGTCACCAGCCGCCTTGAACTTGAATCATCCTATAACACGCTTATCGCCGTACAGAAGGAAACACTTGATAATCTGGCCGAAGGTGTTGTTGTGTTTGGCGGTGATGGCCGTATCAAATTGTGGAACCCTTCCTTTGCGCGGCTATGGAATCTTAACCCCGAAGATCTTGAAGGTGAGCCACACATCAACCGCATCACCGATAAAATGAAACCCCTGTTCAATGCGGATAGCTGGCCAGAGCAACAAAAACAAATTGCCTCACAAGGCATCGATCGTAAAGCACAGGAAGGACGAATCGAACGTGCTAATGGATCTTTGATTTACTACTCAACCATGCCTTTGCCGGATGGCGGTGTGATGGTAACGCATGTGGATGTCACAGACTCAGCCCGCGTCGAAAATGCCTTGCGTGAAAAGAATGTGGCACTGGAAGAAGCCGAGCGGCTCAAGCTCGATTTCCTTGCCAATGTGTCCTATCAGCTACGCACACCGCTCAATGCGATCATGGGTTTCTCTGAAATTCTTGGCAATGAATATTTCGGCAAGCTTAATGAACGACAGGGAGAATACACCGCCGGTATACAAGAAGCCGGAGAGCGTCTGCTGTCACTGATTGATGACATTCTTGATCTGGCGACGATCGAGGCCGGTTACATGAAGCTGAGCGAGGACACTGTATCCGTCAGTGCGATCATGGAAGCTATTTACAACCTGACGGCTGACTGGGCGCGCAAACACCGCATTGATGTACAACTGGATTGCGCGGATGATGCCGGTATTATCATGGCTGATGAGCGCCGTTTGAAACAAGCATTGCTTAATCTGGTACGCAATGCCATCACCCACACACCGGAAAGCGGCATCATTACATTATCGGCACGACGCAGCGCAGAGAGTATTAATTTAAGCGTCCATGACACCGGGCCCGGTATCCGCCCCGAAGACCGCAATCGCATTTTTGAACCTTTCGAACGTGCCAGCAGCCCCACCATGACCAGCAGCAAAGGGCATCGCGGCGCCGGGTTGGGGCTATCGCTGGTTAAAAATATTGTCGAACTTCACGGCGGGCATATTCTTGTAGAAAGCCGGGAAGGAGCCGGAACAGCCTTCATCGTCAGCCTGCCTACAAAAAAGCCAGCGGATAAATCAGCAGAAAAATCAGGAAAAGCCAAGATTAAGAAAAAAAGCAATCTGCGCGCCGTCTGATCTTTCTTGCAATATAGAGGCACACGTTCTATATCAATCATCGGAAGGTCGGCGCGGGCGGTGTCTTCGCCAACCCGGTCAGGGCCGAAAGGCAGCAGCCGCAACGAAATTCGCTGGGTCGCGTCCGGCCTTCCACCTTCAAATCCCGTCCCATCCCCCTTTGATATTCTTATGTTAAAATTATTGTGGGGGTTTTTAACCATATGAATGCAAAGAAAATTTGCCTTAAACAGGGAATCCCGTTAGGTAAGAAGGTATGTCTGAGCCAGAAAAACAAACGCCCTATCGTGTGCTAGCGCGCAAATACCGCCCCCGTCACTTTGACGATCTATATGGGCAGGAAGCGTTAGTCCGCACATTAACCAATGCCATAGAAGGCGGGCGCATCGCGCAGGCCTATATGCTGACCGGTATTCGCGGCACAGGTAAAACGACCACAGCACGCATTATTGCCAAAGCGCTCAACTATACCGGGCCGGACGGCACATCCGGGCCGACAGCAGGGCCGACAGATGATTGCCAAATCTGCAATGCGATCACAGCAGACCGCCATCCAGATGTGATGGAGATGGATGCCGCATCGCGCACAGGGGTGGATGACATCCGCGAGATTTTGGACGGTGTGCGCTATGCCCCGACCGAAGCCCGTTACAAGATATACATTATCGATGAAGTGCATATGCTTTCCAAAAACGCATTCAATGCATTGCTGAAAACGCTGGAAGAGCCGCCGCCGCATGTCATCTTTATTTTTGCGACAACAGAAATCCGCAAAGTACCGGTGACAGTCCTTTCACGATGCCAGCGCTTTGATTTACGCCGCATGGATGTCGAGACGCTGGTGCGTCTTTACACCGATATATGCCAGAAAGAAAATGTCGAGATAGAAGAAGGCGCACTTTCACTCATCGCCCGCGCCGCTGATGGCTCGGCACGCGACGGCCTTTCATTACTGGATCAAACAATTGCCCTCGGCAGCGACAAGATAACAGCGGAGCAGGTGCGCGCGATGCTGGGCTTGTCCGATCGCGGGAAAACACTGGATATCCTTGATCACGCGCTCAAAGGTGAATGCGCGGAAAGTCTGGAAATCATGGCGGACATGTACCGCAGCGGTGCCGATGCCGCACAGCTTTTACAAGACATGCTGGAGCTTGTGCATATTTTAACGCGCCGCCGCGCCGTACCACAAATCAAGGGCGTCGAATCAAGTCTGGCGCCGGATGCTGCGGCACGTGTTGAATCCATGGCCGCGTCTTTGTCTATGCCGGCACTGGGTCGCGCATGGCAGATCATTTTAAAAGGCCTGAACGAAGTGGCTGCCGCACCAAACCCGCAAGCTGCCGCAGAAATGATCGTTATTCGTCTGGCTTATGCTGCTGATTTGCCCGATCCGGCAGATTTATTGCGCAAATTGAAAAAGGCAGAAGCGGAAGGGCCGGTTACCCCACGCTCCGCCCAGCAAAACATGGAGACACGCACACCCGCGCCCGTGGCAAAAATGACAGCCAGTGGCGGTGGTGGTGGCAGCATGGCGATGGCCGCACCGCAGGAAATTGCAAAACCGGTTGAAAAACTGGCATCCTTGCAAGATGTTGTCGCGCTTTTAAAAGAACACAAGGAAATGATTCTGGCCTCACAGGTTTATTACTATATATGCCTGATAAAAATACAAGAAGGGCGGCTGGACATTGGTATTGACCCGCAGGCTGATCCGGCGCTGGCGCAGAATTTACGCAAATTTTTAATTGCCACAACCGGCACACAATGGATGATCAGCGTCTCCCCAAGCCCGACAAACGCACAAACACTGGAACAGCAAGAACAAGCTGTAGAAGCAGCCCTGATAGACGAAGCAAAGGAACACCCGGTGGTACAAGCGGCTATCGCACTGTTCCCCGGCACAGACATTAAAATCAAACAAGGAGAAACATAACGATGAACATTCAGGAAATGATGAAACAAGCGCAAGAAATGCAGCAGCGCATGCAGGAAATGCAGGGGAAACTGGCTGACATGGAAGTGCAGGGCCAATCCGGCGGCGGCATGGTATCCGTTATCATGACATGCCGTGGCGAAGTGCGTAATGTTACGATCGCGCCCGAAGTCATAAACCCGCAGGACAAGGAAACACTGGAAGATCTTGTCATGGCCGCTATGAACCTGGCTCGCGAGAATGCCGATACGACATTAGCCGATGAAACCAAAAAAATGATGGGTGAAATGGGCTTGCCGACAGACATGCAGATCCCGGGCATGTAATTTTTGATGCGTATCCTGACATGGAATATCAATTCAGTGCGACTGCGGATGCCGTTGCTGGGCAAGATCGCCAAAACATGCAAGCCCGATATTATCTGTTTGCAGGAAACAAAGACACCTGATGAGCATTTCCCGATAGAAGCTGTGACGGCACTGGGGTACAAACACACCCACATTCATGGCATGAAATCATATAACGGCGTGGCAATCCTGTCCCGTGTACCTTTCACGACAACAGAAATACACCACCGCGTCGGCAAGAAAGATTGCCGCCATATTGCCGCACAGATACAAAGCAAAAAATTCAAAAAGCCGGTCGAGCTGCATTGCCTTTATATTCCGGCGGGTGGTGACGAGCCAGACCCGGATATCAATGAAAAGTTTAAACACAAACTGAAATTCGTTGATGAAATGACACGCTGGTTCAAAAAGAACCGCACAGCCGATGCACCGTTAGTGGCGCTGGGTGATTTCAACATTGCACCACTGGAACATGATGTATGGTCACACAAGCAGCTTCTGAAAGTTGTTTCACACACGCCGGTTGAAGTTGAAAAACTGAACAAAATGTATAGCTCCATCGGTTGGCAAGATGCGATCCGCCACTTCGTACCGGAAGAAGAAAAATGTTACACATGGTGGTCATACCGCAACCGCGACTGGAAAAAATCAAATCGCGGACGGCGGCTGGATCATATATGGGTGACAAAACCGCTGATGCCGCACCTTAAATCCCACAAAATTCATACAGTCGCGCGCGACAGCGAAAAGCCCTCCGACCACGTCCCGGTCATGATTGACCTTGATTTATAGGCACCTGTTTTTCCTTTGTTTTTCCTTGTAAATTCACAATACGCAGCCAAATTTAATATTTCTTAATCCCTTTTACGTAGACTGTATCTATACCAAACAAAGCCTTTTAAGAAAGGAAAGTGCCCCATGCCGGACATGGATACAGACACCGCACAACCAGATGCAGAAACAGATGTTGTAAAAGACGGTGACATGCAATCACCTTGCAGTTTAATGGATGTCTTCAATCCTTTAAGTGAGTGCACCGGCGCAGAATGGCTTCAGAATCTAACCAAAAACAGCACTGAAGTCGGGGAAAAGCTGGGAGAATCGTACAAGGAAGGCACAGTCCCTAAAATGGAGCCGTAATGTACGCGCGCGCTTAAAGGGCACAAAGAATACAAAGAGCGCACAGAGAGCAAGGAACAACGTCCCTCTTCTTTAAATTACTTTGATTGCGCCCACCACGTATCAGCAATACCGGGGGTAATGGGTGACATTTGCGCAGGCTGTTGCAACATGTGCCACCATGCTAAGCGCCAGTGATCAATATGCCATTGTGGAATGCAGTAAAAACCCCACTGCAACACACGGTCAAGCGCACGCACATGGGCAACAAGTTCCGCACGGTCGGGCGCTTTAATAATCATTTCAATCAACTCATCAATGACGGGGTCTTTGACACCAATATAGTTGCGCGATCCGGACATGTCAGCTTTTGCCGTGCTCCAGAAATCGCGCTGTTCATTACCGGGCGATTCGGACTGGCCAAAACTACCAATCGTCATATCATAATCAAATTCATTCATACGGTTTTGGTACTGCGCACTATCAACAACGCGGAAAGAAGCTTTCACACCCATTTTTTCAAGATTTTTAATGAAAGGCAAAACCCAGCGTTCAAAGGCCGGGTTCGCATCAATGATTTTAAATTCCAGACGTAGGCCCGTTTTGTCATGCACGCGCACACCATCCTTGCCCAGCTTATAACCGGCACCATCCAGAATATCCATCGCCGCCTTCAGATTCCTACGGGCGTTACCACTGCCATCCGTCACAGGCGGATTATATTCTTTTGTAAAAATTTCTGCCGGAATACGGTCTTTGAATTGCTCCAGAATTTCAAGCTCACGCCCCGT
>Ga0055584_100003028_pt1 | contig 16627 bp, 18 predicted proteins | sample OSDHelmetaG_FD_58716 | JGI IMG/M metagenome (GOLD analysis project Ga0055584, IMG submission 58716) | Pelagic marine sediment microbial communities from the LTER site Helgoland, North Sea, for post-phytoplankton bloom and carbon turnover... | ecosystem: Environmental > Aquatic > Marine >... | reverse complement strand
TGTGTGGTGCGGACAAATTTCTATTAATGTTTAGCATATGTTGGTGAAAAAGCGGTATCCTTGTTCGTCAGGTTCAATGCGATTCACTCGAGTAAATATATAGGCAAGTTCGCGGCATGACGCTCCCAAAAAACAAAAACCCCTTTGATATGTTTGGCGATTGGTACGCGGAAGCGCAAGCCAAGGAGCCTTTTGACCATACAGCGATGTCCCTTGCCTCGGTTGATGCAGAAGGCATGCCCAATGTGCGTATGGTGCTATTGAAGGGGTGGGATGAAAATGGCTTCGTTTTCTATACGAACCAGGAAAGTAATAAAGGCCAAGACCTGATCGCAAACCCCAAGGCCGCTTTGTGCTTCCATTGGAAGAAGCTGGCGCGCCAAGTGCGCATTCGGGGCGATGTGCTTACGGTGCCGGATGCTGAAGCCGATACCTATTACGCCTCGCGTGACCGGGGCAGTCGCATTGGTGCTTGGGCATCCAAGCAATCGCGCCCGTTGGAAAGTCGCTTTGCCCTTGAAAAAGAAGTGGCCAAATATGCTGCCAGATTTGGGGTTGGCACCATCGATCGGCCTGACCATTGGGTTGGCTATCGAATTGTGCCAAACTCTATCGAGTTCTGGCAACACCGCGACCATCGCCTGCATGACAGGGTAATTTATACCCGAGACGCTACCGCCAGTAAGGACTGGCAATCTGATTGGCTATACCCATGACTGTTCTAGAACGCGCAAAAATAGACATGAAAGACGCCGCCCCCATGATGCAGCGGGCAAGCTATGCCTCTGTGGTGGTCGCCAGTATTTTGATTGTTGCCAAAACCATCGTCGGGCTAATGACAGGATCCGTGGCTATTCTTTCTTCGTTGATGGATTCTGTGATCGACTTGGTGGCTTCGGTCGTTAATCTGGTTGCCATACACCAAGCCTTGCAACCAGCTGATGTTCAACACCGATTTGGCCACGGCAAGGCCGAGGCCGTGGCAGGCCTGTTGCAAGCGGCAGGTATAGCGGCTTCTGCCCTGTTCATCTTGTTTCAGGCGGTAGAACGCCTCATCACCCCCCAGCCTGTAGAATATGCAGAATCTGGCATTATGGTCATGGCGTTCTCTATGGTCATGACCGGCGTTCTGGTGCTGTACCAAAGCCATGTGGTTAAAAAAACCCGCTCGCTGGCCGTGTCTGCAGATTCGCTGCACTACAAGGGTGATTTGTTCACCAATATCGGTGTCATCATTGCGCTGGTATTGGTGGCCTATTGGGACATCCCCTGGGCTGACCCTATCATGGCGGTGCTGGTTGCTGTCTATTTGGGCTGGAACGGCTGGGACATACTCAAAGAAGCCCTCGATGTTCTGATGGACCGCGAATTGCCGATTGATGAGCGTGAAGAAATTGAAGCGCTGATCATGCAGAATGAACATGTGATTTCGGTTCATGACCTACGCACCCGCTCTGCCGGGCAGACTGTGTTTTTGCAATTTCATATCGATCTGGCCCCCGATATCAGTCTGCATGCAGCGCACCATATTTCCGATGATGTTGAGGACTTATTGTTCGAGCACTATCCCGGTTCAGAAATTATTATCCATTCCGACCCCTTGGGCGTGATGGAACGACGCGACGACTTTACAGAGGAAGACGAGACATGATTGTTTATGGCATCCCCAATTGCGACACCGTTGCCAAAGCCCGCAAGTGGCTAGATGCTGAAGGTATCGACTTTACCTTTCACAATTTCCGTAAAGACGGGCTGGACCGGGCTGTCGCAGAAAACTGGATTGCTACCCTGGGCGCAGATGTTGTCATCAACCGCCGGGGCACCACGTGGCGCAAACTGCCTGACGACCGCAAAGAGCTGGCCAATGACGTTGAGGCTGTCGATTTGATCCTGGAGTTTCCGGCCATGATCAAGCGCCCTGTCATTGATAAAGACGGCGCGCTGCATGTGGGTTTTAAGGATGATGCCCGCGAATTTATCCAGTCTTAATTCATGAGTGAAGAGTCCGCACCCATACCCGATAAAGAGCTGGAAAAGCTCGACATCGAAGCGCTGCGTGATGCACTTGAGGCTGGGGACGATATCGAGAAGGTCGATATCAGTGGGCTTGATCTCTACCAAGACCAACTAGCCGACCACAAATTCGTCGGCTGTGTTGTTGATAAAGCCGTCTTTACTGATATCTCCCTGGAAAATTCCATCTGGGAAGATTGCAGCTTCATTGGCGCATCCTTCAAAAGCGTCGATATGGCAGATGCGACCTTTAAGAATTGCCAGTTTTTTGACAAGAAGAATGCTGTCGGTGTGTCTTTCCGATTCTCAGCCATGAATCATGTTCGATTTACTGAATGTGACCTGACGCTTGCGGAGTTCTTTCGGTGTGATGCGCATTCTATTGAGTTCAAAAAGTGCCGGATGCTGGGGGCAAATCTAAGCGAAGCCGACTTCAGCCGTTCATTTTCCAAGACGGTCATCCGCACAGAAGCAGTTTTCTAGGACTGTAATCTGGAACAGGCCGATTTTACAGCGGTTAATCTGTAGCAATGCGAGATTACCGATTGCAACCTCACAGAAGCAGTGCTGGCGCAGGCCAATTTGTTTTCAGCCAATATGCAGCGCAGTGTATTGGTCGATGCATCGGTCTTTGGTGCAGACTTCGGCGGGGCTGACCTGCGCGGCTGTGAGGTCGACGGCCTGAATTTGTTGGAGATGGCCAATTATGACGGGCTCATGATCACCCATAACCACACGCCGGGCCTGTTGCGGACACTGGGGCTGGATGTTTATCTAGGCTAACAGGCCAGGCCTCTAATTCCGAACTGGTAGAGTCAGGCAGTTTTGATATAGGCTTTGCACAGACATCAAGCGCTGCAACAGCGACAATAAAAGAGATAAAATGAACCAGGCTGGCGAAAGAAAAACGCTTATCCTAACCGGCGCAAGCCGGGGGATCGGCCATGCGACCGTTAAGCGCTTTTCCAGCGCCGGGTGGCGCGTGATCACGTGTTCGCGCCAGCCTTTTTCTGAAGATTGCCCCTGGGATGCTGGCCCTGAAGACCATGTGCAGATCGACCTTTCTGACCCCGTCGACCGTGCCCGTGGCATTGCCGACATGCACCAACGCCTTGAAGGTGCGCCGCTGACGGCCTTGGTCAACAATGCGGGGATCTCCCCCAAAGGGGAAGGCGGCGCCCGCCTGGATACACTGACCACCGACATCGATGTGTGGCGGCAAGTCTATGAGGTCAACCTCGTGGCCCCTTTGGCTTTGGCGCAGGGCTTGTTGCACGAATTAGAAGTGGGCGAGGGCTGCATCGTGAATGTGACCTCCATTGCTGACAGTCGGGTGCACCCCTTTGCAGGCTCTGCCTATGCCACCTCCAAGGCGGCGCTGGCGGCGCTTACTCGCGAGATGGCCTCAGATTTTGGCCCTAAAGGCATTCGTGTGAATGCTATCGCCCCCGGTGAGATCGACACGCCGATCCTGTCGCCTGGCACCGATGAAATTGTTGCGCAGTTGCCCCTGGGCCGCATCGGCACCCCTGAAGAAGTGGCCAAAGTGATTTACTTTTTATGTTCGGACCAGGCGAGCTATGTCACCGGCGCCGAACTTCACGTCAATGGCGGCCAGCACGTATAGGGAGGCTTTAGCTGAGACTATTCACGCACTACATATTTGGATCAATTTTATCAGCCGCTCTGATTATTTTCGCAGAGACTTACGCATCAGCAGAAACGATCGGTAGCCAACAACTGCTCGCCAGGGCAGTTTCTCACGAAGCATTTCTCGTGAAGACCCAAAGGCATCGCTTCCGGTACACGAACAAATTGCCCAACCTGCTTGCGAAGCGAGGCCATATTGAGCTGGCAGAGCTAGCATACAGTTTACTAAATGAAGCTGGTGTGCCTGTACCAAGCCCATGGCCTTCACGGGATCAGATAGTTGCCATGGGACGAGGTCGGCAGGTTCAAAAATTTGAAGCGCTCTGTCTTCGTGAGGCCCTCCAAGAATGCAGCAATGATAAGCTTATTGCATTTGCCGATGGGTGGGGACGTGCCGATGGGGCAGCGAATTCCGAAATCGACCTTGCGCAGCTCCCAATTGATGGTGATGACAAAGTCATTTATTGGTATTTGAACGGCTATTTACTAAGTCAATACCATCAAGAGAAATTTGATCTCGGCGAGCGGCGGCTATTGGAGTCAGGCTTCGATTTTGAAGAAGAATGGGGCCTGCCTAAGGTAATTTTCGCCTGGTTAGATTTAGGTGAGAAGGATGCGGCATTAGAGGCCTATGAAAAGCTCAAGCAGCATGGAAGCATGTCGTTGTTGGAAGAGGGGGTTTTCTTGGCTTCATTCGGACAAATCGATGTGGCGTTATCAAGGATAAGGCAGCAATTTGAACACAGGGACGGGCGATATATTCAACGCTCTCACACTATTGAGCGGGCGCTCGATATGCATATTGATCTGTACCTGCTGCCAGATGATTGGAACGAGGAGGCGATTTATACGCCGGAGAATATTGTTGCCATGGCGATGCTCAAGGGGGGCTTAACTGACGAAGCGCTTAAATTGATTGGTTCGCAGCAGGATGCGAAGGGCCGTGACGCCGGCTTGAGGTTGGTAGCGAAGATGGGAGTATGGCTTCGGGGAATAGACAAAACTGTCGAACTGTTTGATCGCATTCAGACCCGAGAATTGAGAATGAAGGCCTATTTGGATTTAATTTGGGGCGGCCCGGACTATAGACTCTCGGACGAATATTTCATGCGTGTAGAGGCGATTCAGGAATTGGTTCGCCGTGACCAATCCGTCGATGCGGTCGTCCGAGCAGAGGCCTTGATGAGGTTTGGCTATATCTACGCCAATCGAGGCCAGCTTGGTAGAGCTTTGGCCCATTATTATGCTGCGAAGGTGATGCCGGCTACGTATTCCCCGCGCCGAGGATATCGAGCCAACTTGCAGGACCTACCTTCGGTAATCGCTCTCGCGGCTGCTAGACAAGGCGATTTCAGCGACAAATGGTACCGTTTGAGTGAGCATGACAAGGAGGGGGATAGGCATGCGCAATATTTGTATCATCAGGCAATAGTGGAGCCCTGTCAGGCTCTGGATAGAGCGCGCCTAGTCCCTTGGTACAAGAGGTCCCGAGCATTGGCTTGGGTTTCAGTTGCCATATATGAACGCGAGCAGTCTACAGGTGAGCTATTAATTTGCTCCTGACTAACTTTGCGCTTTCCGTAAAGTGATATTGGCCATAGTCTCTGCGAATGCCAAAATTAAAGCTCAACAAATTGCAGGCGCGGACGCTTGCCCTGTTTCAGGAACTCGCCCGCCACCCCGAAACCGGCATCGTCGATGCCGAAACCGGCGAAGTGACCATCGCCCAAATGCCGCACGCCCATGGCGACCATATGCATCTGGGTGACCTGGTGATTTCCAGCCGCGATGCCAGTGGCTTTCAGAACGAGGCCGTATGGGTCGCACTGGAACGCAAGGGCCTGGCGCGAAGCGCATTTCCGCTGTCCATTACCTTAACGGCAGAAGGCCTGGCCTTCGAGACCGGGCTGCTGAAGCCCACCGTTGAAAAATCAGATCACTAGATTTCAAGACCAAAAGGAAGACCGATGAGCTACGAGGCAATCAAGACCAATATCGACAATGGCATTCTGAAACTGACGCTGAACCGGCCCGACCGGTTGAATGCATTTAATCAGGATATGCAATTGGAGATGATCGACGTTTTTACCAAAGCCAATACCGATGATGATGTGCGCGCCATTGTAGTGACCGGCGAAGGCCGGGGCTTTTGCGCAGGGGCAGACCTTGGTGCCGGTGCCGCAACATTCGACATGGATGTCCGTCCCGGTGGCCAGACCCAGGGCCAGTGGCGCGACGGCGGTGGCAAAGTGTCACTCTCGATTTATGAATGCCTCAAGCCTGTTATTGGCGCGATTAACGGCCCCGCTGTTGGCGTGGGCGCGACCATGCAATTGCCGATGGATATTCGCATTGCGTCGACGTCCGCACGATTTGGTTTTGTGTTCGCCCGTCGTGGCTTGGTGATGGAAGCCTGTTCCAGCTGGTTCCTGCCGCGCCTGGTTGGCATGGACCAGGCAACGCGTTGGGCTTATTCCGGCCGAGTGTTCGAATCAGATGAAGCCCTTAAGGGCGGATTGGTGTCAGAATTGCTGGCCCCTGAAGATCTGTTGCCACGGGCTTATGAACTCGCCCATGACTTGGTCGATAATTCATCGTCTATTTCGGTGGCGCTGATGCGCCAGATGATGTGGCGCATGATGGGCGCAGATCACCCCATGGAAGCCCATAAGGTTGATAGCCGGGGCATATCTATTCTGGGCAAATTGCCTGATGCTGCTGAAGGCGTGACATCGTTCCTTGAAAAGCGCCCGCCAGAATTCGGCATGAAAGTATCTGAAGACATGCCTGAATACTTCCCGTGGTGGGACGATCGGCGGTTTCAATAGATAGCTCAGGGCAGCAGCCCTTCGGGGCTGCGCCTCCGCTGGGGCGGCACAACGGTGCCGGGCCGCGCTTGCGGCCTTGGTATAAGTGGCAGCGTTTGCAGCCTTACTTGGCCGCCTCGAAGTCCATGCCAATATCCATGGCTGGGGCAGATTGAGTGATGCGGCCTACGGAAATGTAATCGACACCGGTCTCGGCGATGGGGCGAATGGTTTGCAGGTTAATGCCACCCGAGGCCTCAAGTGGAATGCGTCCGCCGATCATGGCGACGGCCTCGCGCAGAACATCGGGGCCCATATTATCAAGCAGCAGCATATCGGCACCGGCCTCTATGGCTTCAGCCGCTTGCTCCAGCGTATCGCATTCTACTTCAATCTTGAGGTCCGTGCCTGCTTTGGCTGATGCCACAGCTTGGGGCACGCCGCCTGCAAGGGCGATATGGTTGTCTTTGATCAGAACGGCATCAAACAGCCCGATGCGGTGGTTCTGACCACCGCCCATGGTAACCGCGTATTTTTCCAACATGCGCAGGCCGGGCGTGGTCTTGCGCGTATCCAGCAGAACCGTGCCAGTGCCAGCAATGGCATCGACATATTCACGGGTAAGTGTGGCAATGCCAGACATGTGTTGCAGAATATTAAGGGTAGGCCGTTCGGCAGTTAACAATGCGCGGGCAGGGGCCTCAATGCGGCACAGCACCGTGCCGGTTTCGACGAACTCGCCATCTTCAACGCAAAATTCTATTTTGGCTTCGGGTGCCAGGCGTTTGATGAACTCGATAGCAACCGGCAGGCCAGCCACGATCAAAGGTTCGCGCGCCGCCATGGCTGCGTGAAAGATGATGCCCTCTGGCACGACAGTATTGGAGGTGACATCACCGGTGCCGACGTCTTCGGCAAGGATGCGGTCTACAAAGTCGTTGAGGGTCGAAAGAATATCAGGCTGCTGCTTCATCAGGAATAGGCTTTGCTGCGGGAGACATGTCGAGCATGCGTTGGACGGAGTCGAGGGCCTTGACGCGGATATCTTCATCCACTTCAATTTGTGGCGTCATATTTGCCAACGACAAATACAACTTCTCCAGCGTGTTCAGTTCCATGAACGGGCAATTATTACAATTGCACTCGCCATCATCGCCAGGCGCGCCGATGAAGGTTTTTTCAGGCGCGCGCATCTGCATCTGATGAATGATGTGGGGTTCGGTGGCGATGATGAACGTATCCGCCGGATTTTCCAGCACATAGCGCAGAATGGATGATGTTGAGCCCACATGGTCTGCATGGCGCAAAATGTGCTCAGGGCATTCCGGGTGGGCGGCTACAGGCGCCCCCGGCGTGTTGGCCTTTAGCTTGACCAATTCGCGTTCGGAAAACAATTCATGCACGATGCATGAGCCCTGCCACAGGGTCATGTCACGGCCAGTTTTCTTGGACAGATAGCCGCCGAGATATTTATCGGGGGCAAATAAAATGGGCTGGTCTTCAGGGATCTGGTTGATCAGGTCTTCAGCATTCGACGACGTAACAATGATGTCTGACAGCGCCTTAACTTCAGCCGAACAATTGATGTACGTCAGCGAAATGTGGCCAGGGTGCGCTTCGCGGAAGGCTTTGAATTCGTCCGGTGGGCAAGAATCCTCCAGCGAACAGCCGGCTTCCATGTCGGGCAGGATAACCGTTTTTTCCGGGCTTAGGATTTTGGCCGTTTCGGCCATGAAGCGTACGCCGCAAAAGGCAATGACATCGGCATCCGTATTGGCAGCCTTGCGGGACAAGTCCAGCGAATCGCCGACAAAGTCTGCAATGTCTTGAATCTCAGGCGATTGATAGTAATGCGCAAGGATCACGGCATTGCGCTCTTTGCGCAGGCGGTCGATCTCGGCCTTGAGGTCGATAAAGGGGTCGATCTCGGTGATGTTAAGCGGTGTAAGGTCCGCCGTAGCTTCTGTCATGGTCTGACCAGTCATCTTCTTCATATGGGGAAATTTATGCTTCCCACAAGGTGAACAGCTTGTTTCGCCGAGTCATGGCGTATGCAGCGCCTTGGAGCAAGCTTTTTTCGACAGTTTATGTCTGTGCCTTCGTTACGGCAGTATAGAGCGTTGGTGTTATGTAGCCGGGCACCGAGGCAACCACGCGTCCGGTTTCAATCATATGATCAAGGTGTGCTTGCACCGAGAGGGCAGCTGCAGGGTGCAAATATTCAGGCACGTCATGATACATCGACTTCACCATGGCCGAGACATAGCGCATGTCATATTTCAGGCATTGCAGAATTTGCGCCTCGCGGTTCTCGCGGTGGGCAATGAATGAGCGGACAAAATCTTGCGGCTCTGTGATTGCGGGGCCGTGGGTTGGCCAGTACACAGCATCGTCGCGATCCAGCAGCAGGCGCAGGCTGTCCATGTAGGCCGTCATATTGCCATCGGGCGGTGAGATGACGGAGGTGGACCAGCCCATCACGTGGTCACCGGTAAACAGGGATTTTTCTTCGCGATAGCAAAAACACATGTGGTTCGAGGTGTGCCCGGGCGTGTGCACGGCTTCAAACGACCAGCCATCGCCTTCAATGATATCGCCATGGGCGAGGGTGTGGTCGGGGGTGAAATCCCGGTCGCCGGCATGTTCCATGGAGTTTGATCCCTCGGCACCGCCGTGGGGGCCAAAGCCATAGGTCTGGGCACCGGTTGCCGCTTTCAGAGGAGCAGCTGCAGGCGAGTGATCGCTATGGGTATGGGTGATCAGGATATGCGTAATAGTTTCGCCTTTTACAGCCTTCAATATGGCTGCGATGTGGTCGTCATCCAGGGGGCCGGGGTCAATAACGGCTACATTGCCTGTACCAATGATATAAGTACCCGTACCCGTATAAGTGAAGGGGCCCGGGTTGGCGGCGATAACCCGGCGGATGCCAGGGGCCACCGTATCGACAATGCCAGCTTCAAATTCGATATCGCGAACGAAGGGGATTTCACTCATGGGATGGGTCTTTCACTTTTTGCCAGTCGAACGATTTACAGATGAAACTGATGCAGCCGGAAATCTTAAGGGTGCCATCTTCATTAAGACGGATTTTTGATCGGTAGGTTTTGCCCGTCTCGCTGTTATATAGCGCGCCATCGGTCCACTTGCCATCACTGTCGGCGGTTAAGCCTGTAAACATGGTGAGCCCCAATAGAGGGCGATCTCTCAATGCAGGGTCCGGATTGTTTTGGTCGACAGGCTGCTTGATGGCATCTGCAGGCCTTAGGGTGGTCACTGTACCACACAACGTATTGCCACAAGGGTGAAAGCTAACCTCGCCTCCTTCATGGGTGGCCCAAGGCCCCGCGACAGCGGCAACGAGATCGGGACTTCCATAGTATTGGGTGTTTTCTGCAATAGCGGTGTTCTGCAGGGTGCCCAACATGATGAAGGCTGCCATGATCAACAGCTTGCTCGTCTTGGTTTGTGTCATATGTCATTTCCCGATTCTTCAAGCCGGTACCATTTGTAGGAACGGCAAAAGATAAACACGCAGCCCGAAAGTTTCAATTCTGTGGGGGAAAGCAGACGTAACTTCGAGCGGTAGGTTTTGCCGTTTTCAACATTATAGATACGTCCATTGTCCCAGCGGTCGTCACCGACATATTCATATCCACTGAACAGAGTCATCCCCAGCAAAGGAACATCGCGTAGGGTAGGGTCTGGATTTTGGGAGTCGGTGGGCGGGGTGAGGTGGTCGGTGCGCGCCAGCTTTGAAATGCGCCCGCATATTCTATCGCCGCATTTTTCGAATTTTATCTCGCCCCCTTTGTGGGCCTTACATACGCCCAGCACATCAGTTTCCGCTGCTTCAATGTCTGAAACGTATAGGGCGAGTGTTAGGCACAGGAGCCATCGAAGGGTTGGTATTGCGCGCAGCATGCTGAGTCCGACTAGAAAGAGAAAGGTTCGCACATCGCATGTTTGGTTGACTGTTGCAAGCTGAGTGCGTGCGTCACCAAAACTGAACAGTGACAAGTTTACGGAGGTTTTGCTGTTCTGTTCCGTTTTTTCTTGCCATATGTTCCTGTTTTGTTTACAAGAACAAATACGGAACGAATGTAGGCGAACAAGCGGAAGGGTTGGAAGAATGGCAGATATATTTATGCAGTTGGCAGGTTGGGTTGCCGTGATGGCAATATGGACATTTTTGCCCTTTGCCGCGTGGCGCACATGGCGCGACTACCAGCAGCATCGTCAGGCCCGGTCTCGTGTTATCCCCATTACTCGTCTTGGTGTTGGTCATGTCGTCCCGCAGCCTATGCGGCAAGCAGCCTAAGCCCTAAAGCAGGTTCCTTAACCGGCGAGCCAGCTCTTGCCGATGGAACGGCTTTTGTAAGCATGGGGCTTTCAGGCTTTCAATTGCTGCACGGTGATCTGGTCGGTCTTCGTGGCCGAGGATAAAGAGTACGTTGACGCCGGGAAATCTAGCTTTTGTCTTCTCAAATATGGCCGGGCCGCTGGCATTACCTGGCAGGGTCGCGTCTATCACAAGAAAGTCTAGGCCTTCCAATTGCGTTAACGCAGCCTCAGCGCTTTGCGCATCGTGGGATTCCTGAATGGCATAGCCTTGCCGCTGCAACATCATTGATGCCATCGATCGCAGTTCCCGCTCTGCCTCAACAATCAATATTCGGGTGACATGCGGGCTGGATTGGGGTGAGGCCGATGGTGGCTGGCGTCCAAATTCGATCTTTTGTTCAGGTGCTGGTGGGGTGGCCGATGCGGTAGTTTGTTCTGCCGGCGGTATATACAGCGTGAGTGTCGTACCTTGGTCCGGTGTTGACTGCAAGGTTACCTGGCCATTGTACCGCGTTATAAAGTCACGTACCTGGCTGAGCCCCAGCCCATCACCTAGGCTATTTTCTTTGGTTGTAAAAAATGGTTCGAAAGCGTTGCTTTTGGTTTCTACGGGCATGCCAGTGCCTGTGTCGCTGAAGGCGATCGCAACCCAGTCACCGGCGGGAACCTGGATGGTTTCGGCTGTATCTTCACTAACGCTGCATTTGCGGGCTGCAATGGTAAAGCTGCCGCCTTCTGGCATGGCTTCACCAGCATTCAGGGCAATGTTCAATATTGCCTGATCAAGCTCGCTTTCATCGAGTGAAACTGACCAGAGGTCGTCTTCCATGCGGGTGATTACTTCAACATTGGTACCGGTGGCGCGGTCAATCAGCCCGTGGATTTTCTGAATTGTTTCGACAATTGCTATTTCGCGGGTTTCACCCGTTGGCATGCGAGCATAGGACAATATCTCTCGGGTAAGGCTGACCCCTCGGCTGACGGCGGTGTTGCAGGAAGATAAATACCGGTCATATTGCAGTTCAGTTGCTGCCGCAGATGCAGACAGCTTTCCTTCCAGCAATTCCAGATTGCCAGAGATAACCCCCCACAGATTATTGAAGTCATGCGCGACTTGCCCTGCTAGCTGGCCAATAGCCTTGAGCTTTCCGGCTCCTTCCAGCGCAGCCTCAGCGTTTTTTTCCCGCGTTGTGTCCAACAACAGCAATTCGGTTGCTGGGCCGCCATTCCAACTGATAGGCCGGGTTCTCGCGACGATATAGCTGGGAAAATTGTCAGTTGGGTTGAGGGCTAGCTCAATAATGTTGTTGTTCTCTTCAGCGGTGAAGCGGTCCAGCTGAGATCCGGCCTCTGGTGTCAAGTGGTCGTGGATGCGCGCGCCTATAAGCGGCTGACCGCCGCCTGTCAGAATCACCTCGGCAGCGCGATTGGCATAAAGAATTTCTCCATGCTGGTGCACAATGTGCCCCTGCAGCGCCTGGCGGGCCATGTCTTCATATAGGTTGGATCTGTAATCCAATGTGCTCACATCTCCCAGGCCAGGTAACAAGGGCGGGGTCCAAAAGGGTCTGACGAAATCGCAGGGTCGGATCGATGCTCAAAATGCTCCAACTGCTTTGGCGATACTATCGATTCTATAGGCTTTGGAAAACAGGATTTTCTGCCTTGCAGTTGAAGCCTCGCCCGTTGGTGCTTCGCAAAGTTGAAACTTGGTGCTACGAATTGCGATCTGTTATTCGAATCAAACCGCTTTAGGGGAGCCCCATCCATGCATCCAGTTGTTTACGCAGAGAAGACGCCGAACAAGACAGCAATTACCATGGCGTCGACGGGTGAATCGTTAACCTATAGCGAACTGGAGGCCGCTTCCAACCAGGTGGCGCACTACTTCCGTACCAAGGGTCTGGTAACCGGCGACCATGTTGCCATGTTTATCGAGAATCATTTGCAGTTTTACGTCTGGTGTTGGGGCGCGCAGCGCGCGGGTTTGTATTTCACCGCAATCAGTACGCGGCTCACGGCGCCAGAGGCTGCCTACATCATCAACGATTGCGACGCGCAAATATTGCTGACATCTAAATCACTGGCCGAAATCGCGAGTGAATTCCGCGGGGATATTCCCCAGGTGCGTGAGTGCCTGATGGTTGATGGCACGATTGATGGATACCTTTCTTTTGAAGATACCATTGCAACAATGCCGACAGACCGGATCGCTGATGAAACCGCTGGCATGGATATGCTGTATTCATCCGGCACCACCGGGCGCCCTAAAGGGGTGAAGATTCCTCTGTCTGGCGAAGCAATCGATGCCGACAACCCGATTTTGGACATGACCAAGACCATGTACGAGTTTTCGGAGGACATGGTCTATTTGTCCCCAGCGCCGCTATACCACGCAGCGCCGATGCGCTTTAACATGACCATTCTGCGCTGTGGCGGCACGACCGTGATTATGGATCACTTCAATGAAGAAGAAAGCCTGCGCCTGATTGAAAAGCACAAGGTGACCCATTCTCAATGGGTACCAACGATGTTTGTGCGCATGCTGAAAATGCCTGAAGACGTACGGAAAAAATATGATGTGTCGTCGCTGAAAATAGCCATTCATGCGGCTGCGCCTTGCCCCATTGAAGTGAAGCGCCAGATGATCGAATGGTGGGGGCCCGTGCTGTTTGAATATTACGCGGGTTCAGAAGGCAATGGGGCCACCTACATCACGTCAGAAGATTGGCTGGAGCACCCAGGCTCTGTTGGTCGATCTATGACGGCGACCCTGCATATTCTTGATGAAGAAGGCAATGACCTGCCACCACGCGAAATCGGGGCCATCTATTTCGAAGGCGGCGGCCAGTTCTCCTACCATAAGGACGAAGCCAAAACCGCTGATTCCCATAACCACCAAGGCTATTCGACCTTGGGTGATGTGGGCTATGTGGATGAAGATGGCTATTTGTACTTAACCGACCGCAAGGCCTTCATGATCATTTCCGGCGGTGTGAATATCTACCCGCAAGAGGCCGAAAATATTCTGATCGGCCATCCGCAAGTTGCCGACGTGGCTGTGTTCGGTGTGCCGAATGACGAATTTGGTGAAGAAGTAAAGGCAGTAGTCCAGCCCATGGATTGGGCCGATGTTGGCGACGACTTCGAGCAGCAATTGCTGGCTTACTGCAAAGAAAACCTGGCCTCAATCAAGTGCCCGCGCTCTGTCGACTTCGACAAGGAACTGCCCCGCCACCCCACAGGCAAGCTGTATAAGCGCCTGCTGCGGGATCGCTATTGGGGCAATAAAGACTCGCGGATCGTTTAGGCTGAACGCTTAAGCCGCCCGGCTGTGGGTGCGGCCTGCGAGACCTATATATGAGTCGAAGCTGGCTGCGACTTGTCGGACGATAAAGCGCATGTCTTTGTTGACGATGACGCGACCATTGCTGATCTCGACTAATCCATCCACGGCAAGCATGGCGAGGCGGTCATTGCCCTCCAGAAGCGATGCGCTATCTGCGCCATGGGCGGCGCATATCTGTTTTAGGTCGACCTCGAAGTCACACATCAATCGCTCGATAATGTCAGCCCGTAGTAAGTCGTCAGGAATGAACTGGTAACCCTTGGCGGTGGCTAATTTGCCTTGGTTGATGGCCTTGGCATATTGCCCTAGCGCGACATTGTTTTGTACATATCCGCCCTTGAAACACCCAATTGACGAGGCGCCAAAGCCGACGAGCGTTTCGCAAACGTCGGTGGTGTAACCTTGGAAGTTCCGGTGCAATTCGCCTTTGGTTTGGGCGATGGCGAGGTCGTCTCCGGGCAAGGCGTAATGATCCAGCCCAATGCGTTTGTACCCGGCCGCAACGAGTGTTTCTGAAATAGCCTCAGCCTGTTCGTGACGTTCCTGGCCGTCAGGCAGGGGCAGCTCGTCGATAACTTCTTGGTGCTTTTTGAAGCTGGGGATATGCGCATAGCCAAAGACCGAAAAACGGTCTGGCTTCATTTCCAAAGATTGCTCAACGGTCTCTATGCAGGATTGCACTGTTTGATGGGGCAAGCCGTAGATCAGGTCGAAGCTAATGCCCTCAACGCCGACATTGCGCAGGTCTTTCACTGCCTTATTTGTCTGGTCGAAACTTTGGACGCGATTGATCGCCTTTTGCACCACGGGGTCAAAGCTCTGTACGCCCAGGCTGGCCCGGTTCACACCGCCTTGGCCTAGCGCCTTGGCCATGTCCGTGGTCATGGTGCGGGGGTCAACCTCTATGGCAATTTCGGTGGTGTCGCTGATGTCAAATTTCTGGTTCAGTTGGGCCATCACCTGCTGGAAGGCATCTGGCCCCATGATGGTGGGGGTGCCGCCGCCGAAATGAATGTGCCCTGCTGGCAGTGCCCGGCCAATGGCATCAGACGTGAGGTCGATTTCCTGCTGCAATGTGGCCAGATAGTCGACGATGGGCGCATCTTGCTGCGACACCTTGGTGTGGCACCCGCAATACCAGCACATAGACCGACAAAACGGCACGTGGAAATAGAGCGAGATTGGCTTATCCGCAGGAATCGCCTCTAACCAATCACGATAGGTATCGGCGCCGATTTCTGCAGAAAAATTGGGGGCGGTCGGATAGCTGGTATATCGCGGTAGGCGTTCTTCGCTGTATTTGGACAGCATGGCCTCGGGCTTGGCGTTTAGCTTTATTTTTGGGCTGGGCATGGAAGATCCTGACATCTTGTATAGCTACGCTTCGGGTGGCTATACCGTCTGTCGAGTTAGCTTACATTGCGTTAGATCAAGCCATCTTCGCGTACGCAGTCCAGCGACGCGCAGATGCGCGCAATTGCGTCATCGATAATGTCTTCGGTATGTGCGTATGACACGAAAGAACGACGAGTGCCGGGAACAAGAGCGCCTTTATCCAACAGGTGCAGGTAAAATTCCGTTTCAGCGGGTGACTTTTGTCGTGGAATATCCCGCGCCGTATAGATGGGCGTTGCTGCAAAATATATCTGGAACATCGAACCCGCATTTAACACCTGCACGGCCATTTCGTTGGCTTCTGCATAGTCGTTAATACCCTGGGTCAGGCGTCTGCCCAGCGCATTAATAGTGGGGTAGACCTTCTGCCGGTTTTCATCAAGGTAATGCAATTGTGCAAACCCGGCCGCCATGCTGAGCGGGTTGCCCGAGAACGTCCCGCCCGACATGATGCCTTTGGGGTCGGTACCCAGGGCATTGAACAGGTGCATAATATCGGCCCGCCCGCCAACAGCACCAATGGGGCAGCCCCCGCCCAGAATTTTGCCATAAGTCACGATATCGGGCTGCACGCCGTAATGCTCTTGCGCCCCACCATAGGCAAAGCGAAAACCGGTGATTACCTCATCAAACATCAACAACACGTCATTGTCGGCGCAGACTTGCTTGAGCTTTTTCAGGTAGTTGCCAATGTCGTCACCCATCTGGGGGTTGGAACTTTGCGCAGGCTCTATGATGACCGCTGCCAAGTCGTCTTTATTGTCTCGGATCAGCTCAAAGGCGGCTTCAGCCCGGTAGGGCAGCATCATTTGGTGCGCGGCAATGCCTTCAGGCACACCTGCGCCAGAGGGTCGATAGGCCGGGGCGTCGCGGGGGCTGTCTGGGTCAACAACGCCAATGCCGTAATCATGCGCGCCATGGTAGGATCCATCGAACACGGCGATTTTGGGTTTGGACGTAAACGCGCGCATCGCCCGAATGGCATACATGGTGGCTTCCGTGCCTGTATTGCAAAAGATCACCCGTTCAGCGCAATTGTCTGCTTTGATGATTTGCTCTGCCAGCGGGA
>Ga0055584_100003027_pt1 | contig 16637 bp, 17 predicted proteins | sample OSDHelmetaG_FD_58716 | JGI IMG/M metagenome (GOLD analysis project Ga0055584, IMG submission 58716) | Pelagic marine sediment microbial communities from the LTER site Helgoland, North Sea, for post-phytoplankton bloom and carbon turnover... | ecosystem: Environmental > Aquatic > Marine >... | reverse complement strand
GCCAGTCACTTTGGCCAGTCACTTTGGTCGATTCGATACAGGCAATGAGTGCGGCAAATGTTGGTAGATCTGAGTCCAGCCACTGGCGTGCCCGCAGTCGTTCAGTTGTTAGCGCTTGCGTAGGGGGCATCTTGCTTCCGTAACTGCGGTGGTGGTGCTAGCTAGCGTATACAAAAAAGCGCTCTGTATGCACGATCTGCATGCCCGCAGTGGCATCGCGGCGCGTTGCGGCGAGTTTCGGCAGTAGAGTGCGTAGACGGCCATGCCTGACGCGGCTGCGTTGAGAGCGCTGCGAATGGCGAGCGGTTTGACCTCTGACGCGAGTCATGCGTAGCTTCGTTATTGTTTGTTAACGCGGGAGATGGGTATGGGAAAGGTTGCAGGTAAGACAGTCATCGTCACTGGCGCGAGTCGTGGCATCGGTCAGTCCATCGCCGAGTTATTCGCGGCGCAAGGCGCTCGGGTTGTGTGTGCAGCGCGCACAATGAGTGAAGGTGAACACCGCCTGGAAGGGTCGCTGGAACGCACTGTCGACAATATAAAGAAGGCCGGTGGTGAAGCGGTGGCGGTGGCCGTCGACATCTCCGCTGAGCAGGGCTGTGAGGCCTTGGTTGATGCAGCACACACGGCTTTTGGCGCCGTCGACGTGCTAATTAACAATGCTGCGCTGAACTACTACACACCGATAGCCGACTATCCGCGCAATCGCTGGCAGCGTTGCTTTGACGTCAATGTGCATGCGCCATTTATGCTCGCGCAAATGGTGATCCCAGACCTGGTTTCGCGCGCAAGCGGCGGCGCGATTGTGAACATCAGCTCTGGCGCCGCGATCGGGCCAGGCCGTGCTCCATATACGACTAAGACACGCGGAGGGACAATGTACGGTGCGACCAAAGCTGCGTTAGAACGATTTACTCAAGGTTTGGCTGAAGAGTTGGCCGAGCATGGCGCGATCGCGGTTAGTGCGCTGTCACCGTCGCGCGTGGTGCCGACACCAGGCACCGTGCACCACAAGCTGGTGACAGGTATGGATGACCCGCGCGGAGAGCCGCCTGAAATGATGGCGCGCGCAACATTGCTGCTCGCTAGCGAGCCAGCCGAGCGGGTTAATGGTCGGGTTGGCTACAGTCAGCAGTTGCTGGCGGAATTTGGTTGGATTGATTCGGCGGTAGGGCGTGGGGTGGAGTCGCTCGGCTCGGGTTATGCGCAAATCTAGCGCTGAGCAGTCAAGCGCCCGCTCGCGTGAAGGCCTAGATACGCGACAATGTTCGCGTTTGCTCCACCAGCGCAATCAGTGGGCTTGGATCAGCCGCGAACAACTGTGCTTCGGTTTTGGCGTCGTGCGCGATCTGATCGAGGTAGGTTTCAGCCGCTGGCAGTGCGCCCTTGAAGGCATTCATCAGCGCTGGCATATCTTGCTTTTCGGGTTGACTGAACAGGCGCGCGATTGGCGCGTCAAGTATGGCTATGGCCGCAGGCAAGGTCAGGATGCCATCGCGTAGATCGTCTTCGCCACCACCGCCAAGCGCGCTGGTGCCGCGCACATCAGCAACATCGTCGCAGCCGTGATAGAGCAGTCCGAGCAGGTGTCCGAAGCGCCGCAACGCACCGCTGCGGTCGCCCAAGCAAGCACAAACCTCAAACATGGATCCGGTATCTTCGCCAGCGATCGCACGCCAAGTTTCCACGCCCAGCGCTTGGCGGCGCAAACGCCACTGCAAACACTCCGCGGATGCCAAGCGCGTGGTCAGCTCACACAGCAATTCGAGCGCCTGCGGGTCGTGGATCACTGCTCTATACGCTTCAGCCATCATGTAGCCTGAGGCCATCAGCGATGGCAATTGCCCATAGCGGCGATGCAAGGTTGCGCGTCCTCTGCGGGTGTCCGAATGGTCCAAGATGTCATCTATCGCGAGCGACATGTTGTGTAAAATCTCTACTGCTTGAGCGCCATTCGCAATTTCTTTTGGGATGACGTGCGCCCGTGATTGCGCGCGAAAGCAGCTAAAAACGGTGAGCGGCCTGAAATACTTCGAGCCACCTTGAAACTGCCACTGGAGCGGCGTTCTGAGTTCTGGATCGCAGCTTTGAAGCCACTGGCCTAGCTTATCGCGTAAGACAGCCAAGGCGCTGTCGAAGCCTAGCGCCGCGCTGACCTCGGCGCTCGAGTGATCTTCCGGCTCATCAGCCTCCTGCTTCCGCGGCTGCGCGGTAGCGCCCGCGGGCGGTCGTGATGTAGGCGCCACGCTCACGCTTTGACCTTGCCGTAGCGGCGATAACGACCATCAGGGTTGGGCTGCGCAAGCGATTCGTGCATTTGCGCACACAAAGTGTCCATCTGCGTTTTCAGCGCCTGAGTGTGTTGCATATTGACGTCTGTGGTTTGGCGAAGAAACCGGGCGGCTTCGTCACTCAGTGCACGCTGCTCGGATTCGCAGTCATCGGGATTCGCGCGAATAGCCTCGATCCGTACATTCATAGCGTTTAGATAGCTGCCGTGCATCGCGGTGAGCGTGCTCCAATGCTGCAAACTGTCAGCCGTCCACGTCATATATGCACGCGCCAGAAACTCAATGACTCGTTGCGTGTCGTCGGGCGTATCGTCACTGCTTGGCTTAGTGCCGCTGGCTGCTTCGTTGCTCGATTGTGCATTCGTGGCTGGCGCGTTTGCGCTAGCCAGTGAGGCACCGCGCTCTAGAACTGAATAGAACGCTTGGGCGCCTTGCGCAAGCCCGGCGGCTAAAACCTCGGGGCTTGTTTGCCGCCAGCCCGGAAACGGCGAGTTTGCGTTCGCCTCGGCGTGGTCAGAGCTTTGCTCATTGGGCTGCGCGTCGTTGGCGTCATTGTCGTTGTCGTTGGACATCATTGTTGGTCCCGTGCGGGAGTGCTGGCTGGTTGTCGAAGCTGCGCGAACGCTGCGTTAGTTATCAGGCTGGGATTACCTCCGTGCTTGAGCTTATTGCAAGCACGCGAGCACTGGATTGGCCCCAATGTCTGCGAGTCGATCCAAGCTCCTTTGGTCACGCGAATCATAACGTACCCACAGTTTGCGTTCGGACAGTCTCGCTAAGGCGGGCTTAATGCGCGTTGAAAAGACCGCGGTGGTTGCGCACACCAATGCTTGATTGGGCCACGGCATTGGGCCTGGAACTTAGCTGAAATCATGCGAACTCAGCGTTTTACGCAGATATTGATGTGAGTGCTTACTATCAATTAAGTTAGTGTTAGACACTGACAATATTCTACAAAAGTAATTTATATCAGTAGCTTGGAAGTAACCACCACAGTTTGTGATCACAAGTTACTGTTATCTGTGTCACTAATTACTGCAAAATGAAATTAATGATAAATTAGGCGAGAAATTGCCATCAGCGCATACCTTACAAAGGTACAGAGCACGGTTATTTGAGCAAGACCCGCTAACCTTGCGGCAGAATTTGGTTTTGAAATTCGCGCCCAACGAGGCTACGAGGATGGCTGCTCGGCGAGCCAATCTGGCAAAGCAGTAAGCGACTCGAGGCGATGATAGGCAATGTCGTGCAGCTGCGCGTCGTGCACGCGCTCATGCACCCAAGTGGTCGCATACGGAATATGCACAGCGGTCGCGCCGAGTTGGGCAACCGGAAGAATGTCTGATTTCAGCGAGTTTCCGACCATTGTGAAGTCGTTGGGAGCAATCACATAACGACGCATTATGTCTGCGTAGGTGTCGGTATTTTTTTCTGACACGACTTCAATGGCGCTGAAGTGGTCGCCTAGCCCGGAGCGCGCTAGTTTGGACTCTTGGTCCAGCAGGTCACCCTTCGTTAGCAACATCAATCGGTGTGTCGTGGTGAGCTGAGCTACCGTTGTAGCAACGCCGTCGAGTAGCTCGACTGGGTGAGTAACCATGTCGCGACCCATATCAACAATGGATTGGATCTGCGCGGCGCTGATGCGCCCTTCGGACAACTCGATTGCAGTTTCGATCATCGAGAGCGTAAAACCTTTAATGCCGTAGCCGAAGTGTTGCAGGTTACGAATTTCGGTTACGTTCAAGCGTTCCTCAACCCAGGCCGGGTCGTGGTAGGCAAACAGCAATTCGCGAAATCGCCTTTGCGAGGCCTGATAGATCGGCTCGTTGTGCCAGAGCGTGTCGTCCGCATCTAGCGCGAGATAAGGTAGTGATGTCGCCATGCGGCCATACTATACAACGCTCGTACGAAAATTAGCTGACAGGCAGACACGAGCCAGCTGATTTGGGCTCAGTCGAAGCCCGGCAATAGCCCTATAAGACATTGAATATATTGAAATAAATGCAATTATATGGGTCTGAGCATGGATTCCCAGCCGAGATCTCTTGCGTCTAATGGCTTCAAGGGTGCGGGATATCGCCACAAGTGGCGCGCAGGATCGCCGGTTTCGCACACGATTGGGCCGCTGCGTGGGAGCGGCCCAATCGTGTGCGAGCCTTGGGTGTTCGCAGTGTTCAGCTCCGCTCAGGTATGACCACGACAATCTCTTTCGGCTGTTGTTTTGGACGATGCTTGAGACGCGTGTAGACGCGATGTTTAGTTCCGTGTGTGGCGGCGTAGTTCAGCGCCGTATTACCGCGATTGTCTACCGCGTCGCGACTGGCGCCGCGTTCGAGTAACACCTGCACACTCGACGAATTGCCTGCTTGTGCTGCGTGCATTAGCGCCGTTCGGCCGAGTTTATCGCGCGCCTCTAGCGTGGCGCTGGCGCGCAATAATGAGCGAACGACTGAGCTGTTGCGGTTATTCGCGCCTGCGGCATACATAAGTATGGTTTGGTTATCCGTACGCACGAGTCGAAAATTGGGATTGGCTCCGGCCGCCAATAGATCGTTAGTCAGTTTGCTATTCGATTTTTCGATAGCCATCTGTAGTGGGAACAGCCTTCGGTGAGCTGCGTTTACGTTCACACCTTGGGCCAGAATTTCCTTGATGAGTCCACGCCGGCGCAAGTGAACCGCGTTGACCAGATCTTTAATGGATGCCGTTGGTGGCGGTGGCGCCGCTGCCACCTCAGGTAGTATTGCGAGCTCCACGGCCGCGCACCTTGGCGCCACCTTGGTCAGCAAATCGGCCTCTAGGCGGCTAACTTCACAGCGCCAGTTCATGCTTGAGCCGACGCCCGATAGCGACGCTGACACGCGCAACAGCATCGCCACATCTTCGCTAATCGTGTCGTTATAACGCACCAGCACGTTGCCATCACGTACCTCGACTGATGCCACCGCATCGTGCGCAAACCTTGCCGGCGCACCAAGCCCTAAAGCGGCATGACTTTGCGCTAATTGTCCAGATTCTTGGTAGCGGTCACTGACCAGTCGTTTGACGTTCGAGGCCTGTGCTTGGCCATCTGCTAAATGCGCTGCGGCGGTGTATTGGTCGTACTAATTGGATGCGAACAACCAAGATAGCGCGCTAATCACGCCGAAGAATACTACGCCGCCAATGACCGTATTTGTGGTGGTGCGGCCAACCGAAACTGTTGTCGATTCCGGAAATCGAACTTAATCCTCAGTCACGAGTTTGACGTCACGTCCGGAGCGCCTTACATGCTTTTTGAGCTTGCGTAACTCACGATCAAATGGGCGTACGCAGCTTCGATAGGCGCGATATTGAACATCGACGAAGATGACGCCGCTGCGTGTAGGCGTACCGCAGGCGGCGACTTTCTGTGACTCGAGTTGTTTTTTCAAGGCCTCTAATTCTTTGTGGTGTTTGAAGATGCTGTCGCGCTCCGAGCCCATATTCTCAAGCTTGGCTTGCGCCCACTTGATCCGACAATCGTTTTCCGCGGCGCGCTTGTCGTACTCGCGCAGCCGTTTCGAATATGAACTTTGATTGGCATGCTTGCGGATGTAAGAAGTTCGCTGTTCATTGGTGCGCTCAGCATTCTCGCGCCAACTAAGGATATTGTTTTCAAGATTGGAAATTGCGACTGCCGCGTTGTCGCTGACGTTTGGCAGTTGGTTTTTACCGCAGTAGAACTTCTTGCCCCTTTTTCTTACCTTGACCGTACCGGAATTGCGCAGGTTGAGTTGTTCACCCTTGGTGGCGCTGTGCGGCGGCGGCGTTTGCGTGTAATGGACCGTACCCTCGGCATTGACCCACTTATAAATTTTCGCTTGGGTGTTGCTGGTCGCCAACACCAACAGCGCCATGGCGACGATGAAATGAGCGAATTTAGTACCGTAAATTTAGGCTGAATGATTATTAGTATTGCTCTGAGGAAGCCTAAACATCGCGCTCAACAAATACTTCGATTAGCACAGGTTCGGTACCCGCGAGTGCGTCGCGCATCGCGGCGGTAAATTCTGCCCCGGTCTTGGCTTTGACGCCTTTCATACCGAAGGCGATTGCAAGGCCGGCGCCGTCAATGCCCGGTTCTTCGAAATCCATGCCGATGAATTCTTCGTTGTTATGAAACGACTTGAGGCGCTGTTTGATTATTCTATAGCCACCGTTGTTGGCTAGCACAAAAATCATCGGCAGCGCCTGCTTGGCGGCACTCCATAAGGCTTGAATGCTATACATCGCGCTGCCGTCGCCGATCACTGCAATAACGCGGCGCTGCGGTTGTGCCAGTTGTATACCCACAGCGGCGGCAATACCCCAGCCGATTCCGCCGCTCGCGTTGCCAAAAAACGCGTCGCGATCGCGAATTGGCAGAAAGTCTAGCAATGCGCCGGATGTGGTTACGCCTTCATCGACGACAATGGCATTGTCCGGTAATTCCTCGACTAGGTTCATCATCAGCCAGCGCGGCGCGATCGGAACATGTGCGCGTAGACTGGGGGTCGATTCGAGCAGTCGCGCGCGTTGGCTAGACCAATTGTCAGCGATGAGCGCGTCGTTGCGTTGGGCTGCGGTGCGCGCATGCGCGTCGCCGCCCAGCTCGCGTAATCGCGGCGTGAGCGCGATGAGGGTTTCTTTGACATCCGCGCGCAGTGCCATGCTGGCCGCATAGTTTTTACCCATTTCCCAGTCGCGCAGTCCAATTTGCACAACTTCAGTGTGTGCTGGCAAGGGGTCGACCTCGTCCCACACTGACATTTTGAGCACATCTGCGCCGATGCACACCATTAAGTCGAACTCATCGAGCTTCTGTCTTACTGCAGGTTGCGAGCGCGACAAGCGGCCAATAAAATTAGGATGCTCGGATAAAAAGTGTGCGCCGTGCGCGATGGTTTGCTGATAGACCGGAACGCCGAGCGCGCTGGCAAACTCTGCAGCTTCGTTAAGCGCATCGCTTGAAACTATCTCTTCACCCGCAACCATGACTGGATTGCGCGCGCGAATTAACTTCTCCGCAAGCGCGTCAATGGCGCTTGGTGCCGGCCTGGTGGCTGTATCAATGCGTGTCGGCGAGCCGAGATCAAGCGCCGCCTCTATATTAAGAATGTCACCAGGGAGCGAGATGAACACCGGGCCGGTTGGTGCGGTCATTGCCACTTTTGCTGCGCGGTGAAGAATTCTCGGTAAATCTTCGATACGCGTAACTTCAACAGCCCACTTCACGACTGGTTGCGCAATGGGTACCAGCGGCGCATACAGCAGCGGCTCGGTGAGACCATGGCCTTGTTCTTGCTGACCGGCAGTAATAATCAGCGGTGTGCCAGTTATGTACGCCGTGTACAGAGTACCGATAGCGTTTCCAAGTCCCGGCGCGACGTGTACGTTGCATGCCGCTAACTGGTGCGACGCGCGCGCATAGCCGTCAGCCATGGCCACGACTATCGATTCTTGTAGCGCCAGCACGTAGTCGATCCCGCGCTGCTCGGTCAGTGCGTGCATTATTGGTAATTCAGTGGTGCCGGGATTACCGAATAAAACTTTTACGCCTTCGTCACGCAGCAGCGCCAGAAATGCGCTGCGACCGGTGGTCAGATTCGAATTTTCTTGATTCGCCACGCTGTGTCCTATCTGTTCGTATGCGCCGGTGGCGCGGCTGTTGTCGCAGCACGAGCCTATTATTTACACCAGCCGCTGGCGGCGCAGCGGCTAGGGGATGGTTGCGCTCGCCACCGAGGCTGTATTAGTCGCGATCCTGGCCGTCATTATCCGCGCGGCTGGGGATGCGTTGCGCTTAAGTGCTGCGCCAGCTGATTGGCGCCGCGTTAAGCGGGTGCGTCACAAGCGACTGTGCCCATGTCTGACGGCACCGAAAGCTCAAGAATCTCAGCGTCTTCAGAGATGGCCGTCTCATTGTGCTTTAGTCCCCCCGGTATAAATAGCGACTCACCTTCGCAAACATGCAGCTGCTCACCGCTTTCGAAGGCAAGATCAACCCAGCCCTTCAACATGTACACAAACTGGCCGTCGCATACGTGGTAATGCCAGCCAGTGGGCTCGGTCATTCCTTCGACTGACTTCATCACCTGCGCACGCAGTTTGCCATCGCTGGCCTCGGTAACGCCGAGGTCGCGGTAGCTTAGAAACGATCGGCGCCCCGGCACTAATGGCGCATTTTCTTTGGTCGCATGACGCAATGACGTATTCGCGGTGCTTTGCGCTGGGACGCTCGCGGCAGAACTCGACATGGTAATTCTCCTGGAATGCGGTTGTTGGGCCTATTTGGCGGTGATTGCTGAGGCACTGGAGCAGTCTAACGCCAATCGCGGCTGCTACGAAAATCCATACTATTGAAGCGGCCCGCACTGTGTGTAAGGCTCACGCAAAATGCGTGCTAGCTAAGGAGGCACTATGGAACTGGGTTTAACTGGCAAAACAGTCTTGATCACCGGCAGTTCTAAGGGCATTGGGCTTGCCTGTGCGCATACATTTGCAGCCGAGGGCTGCAATTTGCAGCTGGTCGCGCGCACCGCGCAAACCCTGGAGGCGGCTGCCGCGGACATTCGTGCACGCTTTCAAGTGCAAGTGATGACCCACGCATTGGACTTGAGCGATAGCGCTAATGTGAATGCCTTGGCGGCGCGCGCTGGCGACGTAGATGTGTTGGTCAATAATGCTGGGGCCATTCCTGGCGGCTCAATTGACATGGTGGATGAGGCCGCATGGCGCCAAGGCTGGGATTTGAAAGTCTACGGCTATATCAATATGACCCGCGTGTTCTTACAAGGCATGACTGAGCGTGGGCATGGCGTAATCATCAATGACATTGGCACCGGCGGTGAGAAGCTTGACTATGACTACATCGCAGGTGCTGCTGGCAATGCGTCGATAATGGCGTTTACCCGCGCCATCGGTGCACGCTCTATGCATCGCGGTGTGCGTGTCGTCGGGGTCAATCCTGGGCCCGTCGAAACGGACCGAATTCAAACAGTGATGCGACAGAAAGCAGTGGCTGAATTTGGCTCGGAAGATCGGGCGGGCGACTACTACGCGCATTGGCCGATGGGACGCTTTGCGCAACCGCAAGAGGTCGCCGATCTAATTGTGTTCTTGGCGTCCGCTCGCGCCAGCTATATTTCTGGCACGGTTGTCACGATTGACGGCGGTATGGTCAACAACAACTCGATCCTCTAGCGCTACCCGGCGCGTATTCGCTGGGTGGTAAGTTCAGATGCTCATATCGAGCGCGTTGTAGTCGTGCATGGTCGCGCGCGCGTGCTCGTCCCAACGGTATGCCAGGCCAGTGCGAGCGAACGGTCGATAGCAAAATGGCTGCTCATTGGGAAATCGCTGTAAGCGTGCGTCGATGGCATAGCCGATGATGCGCGAGCGTTCGGCAATATGTGCGTCGTCATAGACTGCCGGCGCCGAGTGTAAGCCGCCGCCGCGCACGTCTTGCACCGATGCGCGACGGTGAAAGCCCATGTTGATGGTGACCCGCCAATCGGCGCTGGTATTGGCAAACGAGCCGTGCAGGAGTTGGCGATTGCTGATCACAACATCACCTGGCTTGCATAACATAGGCACCGCATCGGGAAGCCGTTCTGTGCCTGCTGCATGCACTTTAGCTTTGATATCGAGTTTGCCAAGCTTGTGTGTACCCGGCACCACCCAAACACCGTTTGCCGCAGTACACCCGTACAGCTGCCCCATAAAATTGAAGCCGTGTGATCCTTCATCCCAACTCGGTGTGTCCCAGTGGGTTGTGCCGTCTTGGTGCCACGCAACTGATGCGCCGAGGCCTGGTTCCTTGATAAATAGCGCGTCGGCGAAGGGTACGAAGTCATCGCCGTTCACGGCCGCTGCGACCGCCAATAGGTCGGGATGTGCGTAAGTACGTAAGCAGGCCTCGGAGAATTGCAGCGAGCCTAGAATGAGGTAGACGACTTCGTCTGGCGCATCAGTAGCTGCGACCGGCTCATGCATTTTTACCGGATGACGACCATTGGCCAACTGTGTGCCGCCAAACGGGTCGCCCAGCGGCTTTGACCAAAATAATGTTGGCGCTTTGCAACCGTTAGCCAGTGCCGGCTTGCCGTCAGCATCAATGAGTGCATCTTTGTGCCGTGGTAAGCGACGCATGATCGACTTGATGTCAGCTTCGATTTCATCGAGCTCCGCGCGGCCAATAACGCCTTCGAGTACATAAAATCCACAGCGCCAATAAGCTTCGAGGATGTCTGGATGAATATCACCCGCGGCGGTGTAACGCACCGGGCCTCTATTGTCCAGGGCGCGCGCGCGTGCATCTCCGTTGCGCATGTAGATTCGCCTGGCCTCGTCTTCGCGCCCATCGCTTACGCTCGGGCTTACGCTCGGCGTAGCTGTTGTGTTACTCATGTTGGTGTCTCAACTAGCACAGTAGCGAGATGAGCTTAGGCGGGCGTTCAAGAAGCAGTCAAGACCACTTTGAAATTGGGGTGAGGCATTCGCCGCCAAAGCGGGCGCTTGCACGCGCGTTGCGCGCCAACATCTTAGGCTTTGTGGTTAGCTTTTGTGATGTCATGAACTGAGGCCGAGTGCTGGCGCCGGCATAGCAACTGCGCTGCAAACTTGAGGCAGGACCGAGGGTTCTGTATGGCCCTGATTAAAGTTCGATTTGAATTGGCTTAAGTGGTGCAAGCAATGACGCGGTGGGTGCTAAACTGCCCCGTTACTTAGTGGTACGGGTCGTTATCCACCAGCAAACTTGGCCGTCCATCAACACTGGCCGAATATTGAGGCTTGCGACTCACGCCGGGCTCGGCCTGCGGCGCAGCTAAGTCGTTTCCTCGCTCGAACGCGCGCAAATTAAATTGCGGCGTAGTCGAACGGGACCACCTCGGCGTCGCCATCACCTCGGCCAGACCATGTCTCGTCTTAAGAGCAAACTGTCATGTCTACCAATCTGAATAGTCTGCAAGAACTTGCGCTTGATCTTGTCGCGCACAGTTACGAAAGCGTTGCGGCGCTGGAGGCGGAAGTGCGTCTGTTGATGGGCAATGGTGTTTCCAAGCAGCAAATTACCGCTGCTCTGGAAGCCTTACGCGAGCTGGGATTGGCCGACGCTTATACCTATCGTGACAGTGATGGGGTGTATCTGCGTTATCGCCGGGACAAGCTAAAGCCCGGTGTTGACGTGAGCTGGTATGCCAGCGATTCAGGTCGAGAGCTAAACGCTGCTTCCGCCTGAAGGCTTAAGCCTAGCCCTAGTAGCCCTGGCGCCAGCGCGGCTACGCGCGCAAAGACGTAGAGCTGATGCTGCGCCAATGCGCACCAGTGTTACGGGCTGTATGTGGAAGTCTGTGACGCGCTAGCGTTGTCGTACTGCGCCTGAGGCTTCGAGCTCGTTTAGATAATCGGCGTCGAATCCCCACTCCGCTAATGCTTCGAGTGTGTGCTCGCCCGCATGCGCTGATCCCATGGAGATGCCGCCTGGGGTTCGCTCAAAACGTGGCGCCGGTGCTGGCTGTGGCACTTCGTCTATGGATACGAAGCTGCCACGCGCGACATTGTGTGCGTGTGTTATAGCTTCGCTCATACGTAGAACCGGTGCAAAACACACGTCCTGTTGTTCCATCAATTCGCACCACTGCGCACGTGTCTTGGTTTTGAAGATCGCCGCGAGTTTTGCTTTCATCATCGGCCAGCTGGCGCGATCGGTTTGCGCAGGTAGATCGGCATCGCCCAAGCCAACAGTTGTTAACATCAATTGATAGAATTGCGGTTCGTTGGAGCCGATACAAATATGCTCGTTATCCGCCGTTTCGTAGGTGTTGTAGTGATGGCAACCGCCGTCGAGACGGTTGGACTGGCGTTGCTCGACAAACGCGCCTGAGGCGAGTTGCCCGAAGGCCGCGGTCATCAGTGATGCCGCACCTTCGACCATTGATGTATCGACTACTTGGCCGCGACCCGAGCGAGCGGCTTCGATGTAAGCGGCCAATGCGCCCATCGCCATGTATAGCGCACCGCCGCCAAAATCTCCGATAAGGTTCAGTGGCGGTACTGGGCCGGATTCTGGCGTGCCGATGGCATGCAAGGCGCCGGTCAGCGCGATGTAGTTGATGTCATGCCCGGCGGTGTGCGCGATAGGGCCGGTTTGACCCCAACCAGTCATGCGCCCGTATACGATGCGCGGGTTTCGTTGCAGTACCACCTCTGGGCCAACGCCAAGGCGTTCCATAACACCAGGGCGAAAGCCTTCGATCAAGATGTCGGCTTGCTCACACAAAGCTAGCGCCGCTTCGCGCCCGGCAGCACTCTTCAGATCAATTGCGACGTTCTTGCGCCCGCGCAGTAAAGTATTAAAGCGCGGCTCAATCGGATCGCTGTTGACGTTGGCTGAGCGATCGATGCGCAACACAGTTGCACCCATGTCTGCCAGCAACATGCAGCACATTGGCCCAGGCCCAATGCCAGCAAACTCGACAACCTTGACTCCGTCTAATGGCCCCATATGTCACATTCCTTCTTATGTGCGAATCCGCGTGCGTGTCGGTGCTGTGTGCCGGGCTATTTGCTGGGAGATTGCGCCAGCATTGCTTCAATCAACGTTTGCACGGCTAGTGCTTCATCGAATGTTGGCATCGAGTGGCTTTGACGCGCAAACGCTGCATGTGCGTTGCTTAGCTGCGACTCGTAACCGCGCTCGCGCGGGTCGTCTATATCGCTAAGTTCTGCTTGCCAGCCGTCGCCGCCAGCGCTGGTGTAGAGCTGATTCCAGTCGACGATCCGACATGAGGACTGCTCGCCCCAGATACTGTATTCGACCAGGTCTGGTCCGTCACCACCGGTACTGGCGGCGACCGAGACCGGAATGGCGCCAACTCGCAAAGCTGCATGTAAGTGGGTCTCAGCTAGATCACCTTCTGGATAGCGCACCCACGCGTCTTTGAGTTCGAGTGTGCCGAGCAGGCGCTGGGTCAGGTAGATCCAGTGCGACAGCACTTCGCGCGCAAATCCTCCCTCATGGCGATAGCTTAGCCAGGAGGCCGCGTCCATTTGCCACGCCCGTGGCCAGGTTGCGAAATGCAGACGCACATCCACACCGACTACAGCACCAAGAGCAGCGTCTTGCAGGCGCTGTTCTATGGCTCGGGTGGCCGCCGCTGAGGCCAATGAGAAGTTAACGATGTGTACTTGCCCGCTGGCGTTGGCAGCTGCGGCCAGGGCTTGGCTGTCGGCAACGTCGACACCGAGCGGTTTCTCGCAGTACACATGTTTACCGGCTGCAAAAGCGCGTAGGGCGTGTTCAGCGTGAAACTGCGGAGGGCTTGCGATGTACACCGCGCTTGTTGTCGGGTCTTCAATGACGCTCGCTACATCGTCACTGACGCGTAAATTCGGGTACAGCGAAGCGACACGAGCGCGTGCGTCCGGATTCGGGTCGAACGCACTGGCGGGCGTAAAACCGGCGTAACGTGCCATGTTGTTCAGCATGCGTTGGCCCATTACGCCTAGGCCAACAATAGATATCTTATGATTCGTCATGGTTTAGCTGGACTTGTTCCGTCGAGAAATGAGTATGTCGGCAGGCGCAGTGTGCCAAACATGCTGCGCTCTCGCCATGCGAAAGTGGCGTTATACTCGCGATATTCGTTAAGCAATTTATTGGATTTATCATGACTGATCTCGAACTTCTGGAAGAACTGAAGAAGATTGACACGCCTACCGTGACGAATGTCGTCGCCACTTATCCGGGTCGGGATTTTTGTCTGGAGATTTACAACCCGTGGACCGAGAACTGGTATACCAACAACACCTTATCGTGCTGGTATCCAGAGTTGGGGCCTATGGCTGCCTATGCGGTTACCTGCACTTATAGTTTGCCGGACCCAAATTACAAAGGGCATACGCTGATGGATGTGCTCGAAGAAATGGACAAGTTGGCGAAGCCGTCGATTTTTTGTTTCGAGCAGAAGTTCCCATGTGAAATCGCTGACAAAGTAGGTTTGTCCGGCGGCAATATGACCTCCTCAATGCGGGCTTGTGGTGCGGTCGGCGCGATCACCAACGGTCCCTCGCGCGACATCCACGAAATTCGCCCGATGGGCTTCCAGTATTTAACCCGTGGCATCTGCGCGGGCCACGGCCAGCAGGCCATTCAGGCGGTACAAGTGCCGGTGCGCATGGCGGGCATGGATGTGGCTCCGGGCGAGATCATCCATATGGATGAAAACGGAGCGGTGAAATTTCCAGCCAACCGCCTTGAAGAGGTGGTCACCAATGCCAAAGCGCTACTCGCAGAAGAAGACGATCGGGTCGGGCGATTGCTGCAGGCGAAGGGCTTGGCGGAAGTTAAAGCCATTATGGCTGGCCACCAGTACGTGCAGAAACCCTGATAGCAAGGTACTTTTTGCAATCCGCGTCTGTGGTCGTAGCGGCTATGGTTCGCTAAGGGACGAGCGGATTGGATGCTGGCCGAAGATGCATTGGCGTGCATGGAATGAATCGATTTAAGCAATCAAGTGGGAGTGCAGGCGATGCCTAACAGCGACCCTTATAGCGGCTACTACAATCGTGCGCAGCATGATACGGACACGTTTTTAACTGACGTGAATCCGGGGTCGCCGTGCGGCGAATACATGCGCCGCTATTGGCAGCCATTCATGCTTGCCTCCGAGCTACACGATTTACCTGTGCCGGTGCGCTTACTCGGAGAAGATTTGGTTGTCTTTAGAGACGGCTCAGATCGCCTTGGCTTGTTGCATCGCCATTGTTTACACCGTGGTACGTCTCTCGAGTTTGGCATTATTGCCGAGCGTGGAATTCGCTGTTGTTACCACGGTTGGCACTTCGATGTTGATGGCACGATTCTGGAAACACCGGGAGAGCCCCCGAACGTACGCATCCGCGATCGTCATTGCCAAGGTGCCTACCGCGTGCAGGAAGCGTATGGGCTGCTATTCGCATACATGGGGCCGCCGGAAGAAACGCCAGAGTTTCCGGTCTACGATACTTTTGACTATCCGCATGACAACAAGCTAGTGCCGTTCAATATGCGTTTGCCCTGTAGCTGGTTGCAGATCATCGAGAACGGTGCTGATCCTATACACAATGCATTTTTACACGCGATCGTTAGTGGTGAGCAGTTCTCATCAGCGTTCAAAGTACTGCCGACATTGGACTTTCCGCAAACCCCAATAGGTTATTTGTCGATGGCGACCCGCAAAGTCGGGGACCACGTTTTTGTGCGCGCTAGTGACATGATTTTGCCCAACGTAGGTCAGTTCCCGAACGGCGCTAACACGGCGGATCAAGAGTCCTTTGGCGTGCGCCCGTATCTCACTCGCTGGGCGGTGCCGCTCGATAATGAAAACTCCCTGTATATCGGTGTCGCGCATTTAAACGACTACAACAATCCGCAAGGGACCTTACAGCCCGACATGTACGGCGAGGAGCTAATTCCGTTCATCGGCCAAACCGGCGATCGTCCTTACAAAGAGCGTCAACGTGAGCCAGGTGATTATGATGCCGTAGTCAGCCAGGGACGTACGGCGAATCGGCGTGCTGAGCATCTGGGTACAAGCGACAAAGGTGTTGTGTTGATAAGGCGCTTGTTGGCGCAAGCAATCAAAGCGGTTGCTGATGGCGAAAAGCCGGCCTTGCCGCAACAAACGGTTGTCGCCGGGAAAGTGCGCACCTATGCACATGAGAGTGTGGTGAAACTGCCGAGCGCTGATGCCCTGGATGATGCCAATGAGCTAGCGGAGTTCGGCCGCCGTGCCGCACTCGCTTATGTCGAGACTGAGAACTTGGCGCCAGCTGAGCGTGAAGCGCGGGTCGCGGAGTTGGTACGCGGATTACTCGAGCATGCATAAACTTTTGTGGGCCAATGATTTTAGTTTCCTGGCTGGGCTCGATGCTGGCGAGCTAAACGATGCGTCGCAGACATTGCCGGAGTCAGTCGAGGCGCAAATCGCCAAGACACTTACGAATCTCGATGCAATGTTGACGGCTAATGAACTGACGCGCGTAAATATCGCTTCCATACGCATTCACTTGACGCAATTTGGGCGCTTCCATGCGCGCATGCGTCGACGTCTGGATGCGCACTTTGCGTCGGCCGATGGTCCTGCCGTCAGTTGCATCGGCGTCACTGATCTGCCGCGCGATGCGCTTGTTGCGATAGACGTGGTGATAAGTCGCTCGCCCGCAGGCAGCTAAACGGCCGCCCAGCGGCCCATCGTCAATGGGCCATACTGTTAAAGGGGCGCACCGTCAACGGGACGCACTGTCAATGGAAGGTGCGCCCGCCGTCAGCGGCAAGCGCGGTGCCGGTTACAAACGACG
>Ga0055584_100003026_pt1 | contig 16639 bp, 16 predicted proteins | sample OSDHelmetaG_FD_58716 | JGI IMG/M metagenome (GOLD analysis project Ga0055584, IMG submission 58716) | Pelagic marine sediment microbial communities from the LTER site Helgoland, North Sea, for post-phytoplankton bloom and carbon turnover... | ecosystem: Environmental > Aquatic > Marine >... | reverse complement strand
GATACGACGATGTACGGCTTTCGCAGTTCACAGGCAGTATTACCGCACCCGTAGTAAATGCCCATACTGCCGCTCACGACGCTAGGATCCTCATTCTTTGGATTCAAAATAGGGGCTGGTACCGACAAATCCACAATGTCTTGAGGTAAGTCACGCATGACCTCTCCTTCGGCGACCGATCCTCCCTCACCGCAATCGTATTCAAATACGGGGTCTGCCGAACGCGCCGAAAAGGAGGTGCTCCCTTCCCGCACGTCACCGCTCTCGAAGTGAACCGCGTAGTACCATTGATACTCTCCCTCATCGTTGTAGTAGACATCCAAGGGTTCATTGAACCTTACTTCCCTGAACCCATTGCCATCACCAAAATCAATGGCCATAGCGTACGGAAGGTCATCGTACACATTCGTGAAAAAGAAACTGGAGTCTAAAATGAAGGATACCTTCCCCTCATGAAGGTATCCTTCGATCAGCGGAGATAGCGCGAACACCTCCTCTGATCTAAATAGATCATATGAAACTTCTTTATCTGTCACCTTCAACGCGTACTCGTCCCAGTAGATTCCCCCTTTCTCCTTTGCTTCTTCCGATATCTGATGATACTTGTACCGAAGCAAACCGATGGTCACGAGGTCGTCCTCGACAAATGCTTCCCTCGCCGTTGAATCCAACTGAAAAAAGGCTGGCTTAGGCCTCAGTGGAATATGCGCATCGGACATCTCGGTATATATTAAGTAGAAGTCTTCTAGCGTTAGCAGACTATCCGGATGCTCTCCCTTGAACACCCCGCGTCTGGAAATCTCGGGAACACAATCAACCAAAACATCAAAAGTCAAGTGCTTCTCAAGATTTCCATAGATGTGGTCAAGGACATCACTGTAATCCTTGAAATCCGCAGGTGGCGTCTTTGTTGTATCCGGTCCCCAGTAAACCTGAGGATCCTCCTGTGCCAAAGCAGTAACGCTGGTTACTACTTGGAATAAAATGATCAGTACGGTTACCGCTAGCCTCATTATTTCTCAGCATTTGCGGTTTCCAAGGCAAGGAGACGTTCTTCCAATTCAAGGATGTAGAGCACCAACTCCTCTTGCTTCTCAAGCATCAGCCGCGACAACTCGCCGAGCTCCATCCCTCCTTGTTCCTCGAACTCAAGCGCCGATGGAATATTGGGCAAATGACGCTCTTCGGCTATGTATGTCCGCAATTCCGATATGGGCATAAGGGCATAGTCTTCTTGAAACACATAATCGGGAATGGATTCATTGATATCGACCAAGATTTCCCTGGCCACTACATAGCCCGTGCTCTTTACTTCAAATTGATTGACGCCTTGTGCATTGCCCACCACAAATCGACCATTCTTAATAAAGACTTCACCACTGGTGACCTCTACATCTCCATTCTTGACTAAGAGTTGCCCATTGTCTACCTCTACACTGCCATTCTGCACTTCTAGCGCACTGCTGGGATTAGTAGTGCCAATACCGACTCGGCCGTTATTCGTAACCGTCAAGCGAGGCAGAGGAGTCGTGCTTGTGCCAATTCCAGTGTATATCCGTAACGCCCCGTTGTGGTTCTGAATGGCACTACCGCTTTGACCTGAGGTCGTTTGAGACATCAACCCACCATTCACCCTAGCTCCCAGTCCCAAGGTGTATTTGAAAAGAGATGAACCCACTTGGCTAGAGAAATGAAAGTCATCAGATAGCAATACCTCATCGCCGCCAATACTGGTTTCGTTCTCAGAAAGTGAAAAAAGCGTTGATGCACTTGATCCCGTCCCCGCGATGAACTCAAGTTCCTCTCCTGAATGAATGTCCCACGTATAAAAGGTGGAGATCGAACTCGCTGTCGGTGGGTTTGGATGCACCTCAGTAGTAAGCCTCAACGCTGGGTCATCTGCCGGTGGCAGTGAAGGGCAGTTGATACAGGTGGGCGGAGGTATGAAGTCGTTCTTGATCTCCAATTTAGCCTCCGGATCGTTCTCACCGATCCCGACGTTGTTGCCGCTGATCGTGTTGTTTCCATTGCTGTAGAGTTGTGCAAGGCTTACACCTCCCAACCCGAATTGCAGAGCGGCACCTAGTGCACATACTCTTACGTAGTTATTAATCCTCATTTCCGTATAATATTTTGTGAATAAAATTTTAACCGAACAAACATGATGCGCTTCTCCCATTTTCAAAAACGACATCTGCGAATGCCTTACTGGCTGATTTGCACTTATTAAAATTTTAGAATCAGGCGTTGGCGGGAAGTGTCAAAATTTCGAGGCACCAAAAGAGGCGTTCCATCAACTTTTTCATAATTTGCCCCCGACTACGCCGATTGATTGCTCCCCTTTTATCATTTATTTAAACCAATTTAGTGACCTATGAAAACAGATTCACTGATTCAGCGTCGTGTCTTTGATGAACTAAAGAAGCAGACACCAAAGGGAGTAAGCGTCGTCGACAACATTGCAGAGCTGCTTGATATTAGTACCGATAGCGTGTACCGCCGGATGCGCGGGGACACCGATCTCACTGCCAAGGAACTGGAGATCATCAGCCTTAACTACGACGTTTCCGTTGATGAAATCCTGGATGGCTCAAGCAAGCGTGTGAGTTTCAACTTCCAACCGATCAACGAAGAGAGCTTCACATTTATCGATTACCTGAACTACATCAAGAACATGATGCGATTGGTACACGAGGCGCGCGATCGAAAAATGCTTTACATCGCCAACGACATACCATTCTTTCACCTGCTCAGTGCGCCTACCATCGCTGCTTTCAAGCTTTTCTTTTGGCACAAAACCATTCTTGACTACAAAGACTACAGGCAATCGAAGTTTGAGCTGAACGTCAAGAACGATGCTATAAATGAAATCTCTCGGCTCACCCGACATTATTACCTGGGCATCCCTTCCATTGAAATCTACTCTCCAGAAACGATCAATACTACGCTCAAGCAGATTTACTATTACTTCGAATCGGGTCACTTCTCCAAGCCTACGCTTGCGCTTCTACTGTTAGATGATCTAGAACGTTTGGTAGATCACCTCAGAATGCAATGCGAAGTGGGCTACAAGTTCACACCCAATAAAAAGGGCAGCACGCCTTCCCCCAATGAAGTCCCTTACGATACAGATGGCAATTACACCGTGTACCACAACGAAGTGCTCTATACGGACGCCACCATCCTTGTAGAGCTTGACGACCAAAAGTGGAGCTACCTCACCAATAACGGACTCAACGTATTGAGCACTAGAGATGAACGCTTTTACGAGGACAACCTGAAAAGCTTTGAAATATTGAGTCGGCGCAGCACACGTATCTCCGGCTCCTCGGAGAAAGAACGAAGCAAAGTGTTCAACAATTACCAGTTATCCATCTCTCAGATGCGCAAGAGGATTGAGATCGCTATGCAGCTGGGGATGTGAAGGGGAAGGTGAAGTGCCGCGATTTTGCGGCTGCGTGCTTCTGCCGCGCGTTGGTTGATCGCTGGATCATATGCTACATGACTCTCTTCATCGTGTGCTAGTCCGGTGAGCGTGTACATCCCTCCTTTCATTCCTGGGATAGGACGTTGACTCAACCCGGTTTCTTCGGCCCATTCATAGGATCGAACTCCTTCTTCCCAATCGCTTTGATCGATGGGAGATGCGAACCAATCTTCCGAAATCTTAGGCCTTGGAAACGCCGAAACTCCTGTAGCCAGGTTGGCATCCGTAAGCACGAACACAGGGGTGCGGAAGGATTCGGCGAGCTTTCGAGCCAGAATGATGAAGTGAAAACATTCTTCAATGGTACTGGGAGCAATGACCACTTTAGGCGCATCTCCCGGATCACCAAACAGCACCGAGAGCAAGTCTCCCTGCTCCACTTTTGTAGGTAATCCTGTACTCGGACCGCCGCGTTGCACATCAACGATGACCAGCGGAACTTCCGCCATAACTGCTAGGCCAATGAATTCTGTCTTCAGTGCGATACCCGGTCCGGATGTAATCGTGATCGCTGTTTTACCCGCATAGCTCGAACCGATTGCAAATCCAATGGCGGCAATTTCATCCTCTGCTTGGTGCACTAATCCACCTACCGACTCCATGTGCTCGGCTAAGTGGTGTGATGCAGAAGTTGCAGGCGTGATCGGATACATCGAACAAACGTCAATTCCGGCTGCCATTACACCGAAGCTGATCGCTTCATTTCCGTTCATCACCAGCATTTCTTGGTCTGTCTCGATGGCGGGAATCTCAAAGTGCAGATCAAGGTTTGTCTCCGCCCAGGTATAGCCCGACATAAGGAGGTTGATGTTGTCTTGAATGATCTGATCCGATTTCTTTCGGAATATCCTTCGGATTTGCTGTTGTGCCTTCTCGAGATCGCGCGAGTAGATATAGCTTAGCATACCGAGTACCCACATGTTCTTACCCTTCTTGGCGTTCTTAACCACCTTGAGGCATTCCTCTTCCATGGGAATCTCAATTACATCCGCCCCAAGTACTTTGAATTGCTCAATCGCCTCGGTGTACTCCTGCCTGATTTTTTCGGTGGGATCGTTTCGCCACTTGTTTTCGATCAGAAGATGCGTGCCCGGTTTATACGCCCGTTGCTCGATCCGTCCGTAGGGAACCTGTTCATTGAAGGCAACAACCAGCTGGGCGTGGTCGCCCATGTTGGTGACCGATTCACTTCCAATGCGTACCCGAATACCAGAGGCTCCGGCACGCGAACGAGCAGGAGGTTGGATCTCTGCTGGGATGATCTCTACGGTCCAAACACCATTGCCCATCTTCGCCGAAATGGCGCCGAGGCTTTGCCCACATTTTTGCGCGCCTTCCCCTGAGTCACTGACTATCTCGACGATGGCTTCTGAAAGTACGGTAGGTTTTTTTGTTGGCTGTTTGGAACCTTTTGGGGGGCTCACTATTGTATCCATATCTGGAGGTTAATGTTCTTTCCCAAAGGTGTCGAGATTGACAAGGGCAAAAGCTGACCGTTGTCAGACGGTGGCCCGTAATCCAACAGATTCAGATTTCCAGATAGACGGGATGAGATAGTCACAACTAAATCCCTGCACCTATTTTCGTCTCATGGCTGAAACCCATCCCTATTGCGCCTACGTGGATACGCTAGACGAAAACAACGTGCACAGGCACTACCATGACCATGAATACGGTTTTCCGATTCCCTCAGATGACGAACTGTTTGGGCGTCTGTTGCTCGAAATCAACCAAGCGGGATTGTCTTGGACTACCATCCTCAACAAGAAGGACAATTTCCGAAAGGCCTACGCTGGATTCAAGATCGATGTGGTAGCCAATTTCTCAGAAAAGGACCGCGAACGCCTCCTCGCAGACGCAAGCATCATTCGCAACCGGCTTAAGGTCAATGCAGCCATCCATAACGCCCAAGTAATCCGCGGTCTGCAACAAGAGCATGGGTCCTTCACCGCATGGCTGGACCAACACCACCCCAAGTCAAGGGAAGCATGGGTTAAGCTCTTTAAAAAGACCTTCAAGTTCACGGGTGGAGAAATTACGAATGAGTTCCTGATGAGCTCCGGATACTTGCCCGGCTCTCATTCCGATACTTGTCCTGTCATGCAAAGGATCAAAGAAGAAAACCCGCCTTGGATGCGCGCTTGAACCTATTGACCAGCAAATTTACCTTGCTGGTAGTCCAAATAGGCTTGACGGATCTCCTGCTCGGAATTCATCACGAAGGGACCTTGAGCTACAATTGGTTCGTGAAAGGAATTGGCATGTCCAAAAATGATGACTACATCTTCTGAAGTTTCAATCGTCACTTCCTCGCCTTCGTTGTTGAAGTCAACCAACTCACGAAGATCAACCTCCATTCCATTGACCCTTGCCTTGCCTCGTACAACATAACACAAGATGGTTTCCGACGCGGGAATCACTTTCTTGAAGGTACTCCCCCCCTTCAAATAGAGCGTGCTCAGAAAGATCGGGTAAGAGGACACAAAGGAGGCCTCGCTTCCCTCCCAAGCACCGAAAATGAGCTGCAAGCGACTCCCGTTTTCAAGGTCGATTACTACCATCTCTTCTTCTTGCTTCCCCACATACCGGGGTTCGGTCATTTTCAGACTAGCCGGTAAGTTGAGCCAAAGCTGAAGGATCTCCAGGTCTCCCCCATTCTGTTTGAATTCAGGACTACTCACTTCCGAATGAATGAGCCCTCGTCCAGCCGTCATGTACTGGATACCACCTGGACCGATTACTTCTTTGTGTCCACCTGAATCTTCGTGCATAATATCGCCGTCGAGGATGAAGGTCACTGTCTCCATGCCTCTGTGGGGATGCGGACCAAAGGGCAAGCCATTGTTTTGCGCAGGATAAGTTTGAAACCCGTGGTGATTCAGGAAGAGAAAGGGATCGATGTGATTCAGCCGGCGGGTAGGCATTGGGCTGTACGTAACCAAATCGTCTATGGGTCGATACTCTGCCGGGTGAATAGCCTTTATGGTTCGCATCATGGTGCATCTGATTTTAGCTAAAACAAGGAAATAGAAAAAGCGTTCATCGCAAGGTGCGTATTCCAATGAAATCAACCCAAACTTTCATGTTGATACGATTGTAAAGCGGCATTGTACACGCAAGATATCAAACCGAACCACCGAGTGCTTCCCCGTCGACCTATGAAACCTCAATAGCCGTATTTGCAAAACACCAATTCATCCATAGTTTTGATCAAAATCAACATCTATTATGAGCTGGCAAGAAGAAGACCTCGGTGAGGGCAAGAAAGGATTGATCCGAACCTTTGAATTCGCTGATTTCAAAGAAGCGTGGAGTTTCATGAGCGAAGTCGCCGAACTCGCCGAAGCCCATCAGCACCATCCCAATTGGACAAACGTATACAACCGAGTGACCATCCTGTTGAGCACGCACGACGCCGACGATTCCATTACCGAAAAAGACAAAGCATTGGCCGAGGCAATCGATGCCTTAGACGGATAAGATGAAGGCAGAGCGAACGAGCACGCTGAAAGCCCATAGCGCCCCGCTCTACGCGCTAGCTCCGGGAAGAAATTTGGGCACGCTCTTCTCCGGAGGAGGTGACCGAGTAATCGCGGAATGGGACCTGAGCAACGAACAGACCAATCCATTCGGCATCCGCACCGATGCTACCATTTACAGCCTGCTCAACATAGATCAAGAAACATTACTCATAGGAACCAACCGAGGGAGTATTCACGTTATCGATCTCGCTTCAAAAAAGGAAGTTCGACACCTCAAACTGCACGACCAAGGGATTTTTCACATGTGCTATTGCAGCACACTCAACCGCGTCTATGTTGGAAGCGCTGACGAAAGCATAAGTGTTTGGGAGGCAGAACAATGGAGCTTGCTTTGGCACCTCAAACTTGGACAAGGCAAGGTGCGTAGAATTGCGTTGAATGCAGACCAGTCCAACGTGGCCATCGCCTGTGGAAATGGGCGTGTTCAGATGCTAGAGACAGCAGATAACACCATGATCTATTCTATTGAAGCTCATGATGACGGGGCGAATTCAGTGGCATTTCTGCCCAATGGGAACTTAGTCACCGGGGGCAAAGACGCCCACCTAAAGGTCTGGGACGGAAAAAATCATTTTCGGCAACTGATCAGCATTCCAGCACACAACTTCGCGATCTACGACATCATCGTTCAACCGCAGGGCAAATGGATTGCAACCGCAAGTAGAGATAAAACAGTGAAAATTTGGGACATCGACCTCTTGGAAAAACCGATCAGGCTAGACAGAAAAAGTCATGCGGGGCACACTCATTCGGTCAATGCGCTTTGTTATTTGGAAGAGGAAGACTTGCTGGTCTCGTGTTCCGACGATCGCACCATCTGCCTGTGGAACGTGGGAATCTAGCAAGTTGTCTATAGAAGATGGAGCACCACCAATGTAATCGCCGCAGGAAGGGCCTGAATCCAAATGATCTTTTTAGAGATCGAGTAGCCGCCATATAAACCAGCTACTAGCACACAGCCAAGAAAAAAAACAGCCACATTTTGCGCCCAAGGTCCATCACCGATCAACAAGGACCATGCTAATCCAGCAGCGAGGAAGCCATTGTACAATCCCTGATTCGCCGCCATACCTTTGGTCGCCTCAAACATCTCAGGAGGCATTGCACCCCTAAACGCCCGCTTTCCGAAAGTGGTCCAAGTGAACATCTCCATCCAAAGGAAAAACAGGTGTTCAATTAAAACAATGGAAACCAATATCTTGACTATGATAGACATGGGCTAGGCGGTTTGATAATGACCAAAATAGACCTTTTGTTGGCTTGATTGAAATGTGGCTTACACAAGGCGCTTTTCAAAGCAAACGCTGTTCACCATCTCCTTGTAGGGTTCATAGTTGGGAATGCGCTGAAAACCTTCGCGTTCGTAGAGTCGGATTGCCTCTGGTTGACGCAGTCCCGTTTCTAGGATACAACGCTCGTATCCGAGTTCTTCGGCCCAATCTTCGAGTGCACTCAACACCACCGCTCCAAGTCTATTTCCTCGAAACTCGGGAGCGGTGAACATGCGTTTGACCTCCGCAGAAGTGGCGTCGTATTCCTTGATGGCCCCGCATGCTGCAGGCACTTCATTCAGGTACAATACAACCGCGTGTTGGATCGCTTCTAGTCCGTTGAACTGGGCATAAAAGGCGTTTTCGTCACCGTCTCGAATGGCAAGGTCTGCGTCGAGTTGGCGGACCAACCCTACAAATGCCTCATCCGCGCTGCTTACTCTCTCTAGTCGATGTGTTGTCATCCTTCATGTGCTCTTCCAAAGATGCCATTCTTTGCCTTTTTCGCCTCCATCTCCTTTCGTTCTTGTTCAATGGCCTCCAATACGGCTGGATCAATAGGCGTGTCCATATCCGGTTGACCAGCTTCTACCCATGCCGAATACCAAAAGCTCCCGATCACGATGATGCTTCGGCGGATGCGTCGCTCTACCATTCCGTTGAGCATATGGTGATAATCAGCTGAAAATCCTCGACTGTAGGTGTTCACCACGGCATTGCCACGCTGATCAAAGGCGTACTTCTCATCCGATGGATAGTTGATCGTGAGGCTGCGTTCCATGTCCAAGACAGAATCGACCGCCGCGTGGCTTTGCTCTACTGCCTTCCAAATGCTTTCCAAGGGCGATGAAAGGAGCTGGGCGCGGCCGACGAAGAAATCATAGTCATCGGCATATAACTCGGGAAGACGGGACTCCCAAAAGCCATGTATGCCGTGCTGATTTGTCAGTTGACCATTATAATTCTCGGTAGTGTGCAAGGGTACATGCGCGTCGGCTATGTAGTGGCCCAGGTCACTGGCTGTTTTCAGGACATAGGCCGCATCCTTCCTGCGAAACGCCTCCACCAGTCGATAATACATGCGGTTCACATGCCACGGAACAATGCCGTATGCCTGCAAGGTATCCTCCGTGAACTTACTCACTGCTGAGTCCCAGCGTTTAGGAACACGCTCAAACGCATCCTCGCCATAGTGATCGATGTCGATGTAGTGACGCGGCGCCTCCTCCTTCAACGCGTAACGGCGCATGTCAGGGTCTACCGCATGGTCTGAAATGAAATCGATGTGCTCCTTGAAGAATCCCATCAGTTCACTCGGCAACGTATACACCGCTAGCCGATTGATGCGCTTATGACCGAAGAACCCCCAGGATTGAGCAAGCAGCGGAAGGGTCAGCAATAGTATGAAACAAACGGTGCGACGCATGAAGCGCCTAAATTATTTCAAGCTGCACAACTGCGAGAAGCAATCCTTGCAACCCACCAAAGGCAATTTGCACTTTCTGTCCACTCCTTCACTTAATGCTCATTGGCAACGGTGGGTCAGATTTTCTTCCGTCGACCTCAAACAATCCTGAGGATTCTTTCGCTTTGTTCCACGACGTGAACAGCAATGGAGATTGTGACTTGAACTTCTCAGGAATTCCGACCGAACCTTTCGGATTTTCGAGAAATGTACAACCGGTCTTTAAGGTGCCTTCCTTCACAGAAACGAGAATGGAGATCGGACTACATACTCAAATCCAGATCGAATTGATCCGGTAGCACTTGTCCGATTCTTCCTGTAGATAAAGCCAGTGACTACCCCTTGTAGAAAGGAAACTTCACCACCTTGGCCGCCAACACCTTGTTGCGGATGATGATGTTTACCTCTGTTCCTTCAGCGAAATAAGGTCGATCTACGTACCCCATCGCAATGGCCTCTCCTAGGCTCGGCGCCATAGTGCCGCTGGTCACTTCACCGATGCGCTCGCCTTCTTTGTTTTGAATCTCGTAACCGTGGCGTGGGATGGGACCTTTGTCCAAGACTTCAAATCCGACCAAACGCTTGCTCACTCCTTCTTCCTTTTGCTTCAGGAGGTTGGCCGAGTTCGTGAACTCTTTGGTGAACTTGGTGATCCACCCAAGACCGGCCTCAAGCGGAGACGTCTCGTCGTTGATGTCATTTCCGTACAAGCAAAAGCCCATTTCCATCCTCAAGGTATCGCGCGCGCCCAAACCCGCCGGCATAATGCCTTGGTCCTTGCCCGCCTCAAAAACGGCATCCCATATTTTCTCCGCGTCGCCGTTCTTCATATAGATCTCATATCCACCCGCTCCCGTGTAACCGGTGGTAGCTACGATTACATCGTCAACACCAGCAAACCTGCCCACTTGCACCGTATAGTACGGCATATCCCCAACATTCAGATCGGTCAATGAAGCAATGGCAGCCGTAGCCTTCGGTCCTTGAACCGCCAGCAATGCATACGCATCAGAACGATCAACGATGTCGACGTTTTCCGTATTGAACTGCTGGATCCAGTTCCAATCTTTCTCCATGTTAGAAGCATTCACTACCAGCATGTATTCAGATTCGCCCAAGCAATACACCAAAAGGTCATCCACGATTCCACCTTCTCGGTTTGGCAAGCAGGAATACTGCACCTTTCCAGGCGTCAGTTTTGAAGCATCGTTGGACGTCACGCGTTGGATCAAATCCAAGGCGCCGGGTCCTTTCACAAAAAACTCACCCATGTGCGACACATCAAAGACACCCACATTGGCGCGGACGTTCTTGTGTTCCTCCCCAAGGTTGCTGTATTGAACGGGCATATCATAGCCTGCAAAAGGAACCATCTTGGCTCCGAGGGCAACGTGCTTGTCGTATAGGGCGGTCTTCTTCATGGGTGTGATTTTTTAAGAGGGCGCAAAATTAGCATTGTGTGATAGATTGACTATGCCAAAACGTGGTCAAAAAGGTCCATGTAACGCTGAAGGTTTGCCTTGACTGAATATTGGTTTTCCACCGTTTTTCTTCCAGCTTTACCTAATCGTTGGCGCAAGGAGGCATCGTCGATCAACTTGCTGAGCTTTTCAAACCATTCATCTTCATGCGCTGCCAAGAACCCATTCTCGCCGTCTTGAATGATCTCGGTATTGACTCCTACCGGTGACATGATCGTAGGAATCTCCAAAGCCATGTACTGCAAGCCCTTCAGCCCACACTTTCCTTTAGCCCACTCGTCGTCCGGCAAAGGCATGATGCCGATGTCCATTTCACATAGGTCCTCAATTTCAGTTTCGGCGTTCCAGCCCTGACCCTCAATACCCAATGCGGGATTTCGGTATTGCGCATCGCCGATCACTTTGATCGCAACCCGATCTCCATATACGTCCTTGATTCGCTGGAGTACGTTCACTGCAAGGTTGAAGTGTTGGATGGTAGTTATGCTTCCACTCCAGCCAATCGTTATCGCATTGCCCACCTCGGTTTTTGGAAGAGGTCGATAAGCTTCCGTATCGATCGTAGTGGGAATGATCGAGACCTGATCATTGAACTGAAGCGCATAGTCAGCCAGGTATTGGTTGCCAGCAATGACATGATCAGCCAGCGGAATGATGCGTGATGTCTTGTTTGCCCCTTTGAGGAAGCGGAGCGATCGATTGGCGTCAGAAACATTACTGAGCCAAATGCTATCGTCGAAATCAAAAATAAACTTGGCTTGACTTTTCGAAAACTTACGTTCAAAAATGACGTTGCGCGTCATGAAGGCCTCGCGCTGCACGAACACAATGTCAAATTGATTAACCCAAACAGCATCGTCCTGACGTCGTTTGAAGCTATCTGCCAAAATTCTAGCCTTCGCATCATATCTGCCTCTGGTGTATAAGACCTTATCCGCAGCCTCATCTATCAAGTATGAGAATTCGTATTCGTAACCGTTGGCCCTTAAGTGCTCGAAGTATTGTTCAAACCGGAACCGCTGCGAAGGCGATCGATTCGGTCGATGTTGGGCGATAAAAAGGATACGACGTTGAGACATGCGATGCTTAATTATTCCAGATCGAAGGGAGGTTTTCGCTGATCTCGATGTTTTCGAACGTACTGCTTGCACGCGAACCCACCGCCTTGGCCCAATCGGCCATCTTTCGAATGCCTTCTTCCAGTGAAGCGTAGTCCTGCTCGCCAAAAACGCGACGCACCTTCGAATGGTCAGCATAGGCGTGGACCACCTCATTACGAGGAGGCAAGTGCAATAACTTCCCCTCCGTTTGCATGGCCTCCACCACCGTACTAGCGAGTTCCTTCACGCTGTAATCTTGGTCTGCCCCAATATTAAAAACCTCGTTATAAGCACCTTCTACATGCACAGAGCGCGCAATGATCGGCGCCACGTCATCGATGTAACTGAACGCACGCGTTTGTTCACCGTCGCCAAATACGGTAAGGTCCTTTCCTTGCATCAACTGATTCATAAAGATCCCCACCACATTGCGGTAGCGATCCCCGATGTTTTGGTATTCGCCGTACACATTGTGCGGCCGGAAGACGATCGAGTTCAATCCAAACATTTCGTGGGCACATTTCAGGTCCATTTCCACCGCGTACTTGGCCACGCCATAAGGATCTTCGGGTTTCGGGGTCATGTCCTCTCGCATGGGAGGGTCTTGCTCCCCATACACTGCGATGGAAGAGGTGAACACAAAACACTTCACCTTGTGCACTACAGACGCGTTGATCAAGTTAATGCTCCCGATCAAGTTGTTGTTGTAATTGAACCGTCGGATAAAATGGCTCAAGCCCTCTGCAGCATAAGCTGCCAAGTGATAGACATAATCAAATTTATGCTCTTCAAACAACCGGTCTATCAGCACATTATCCTCTACCGAACCTTTGACAAAGACAGCCCGAGGATCTACGTTGTCTTCAAATCCACCCGAAAGGTCATCGAGCACTACTGCGTCCATTCCAAGGGCCAATACGTGTTTCGTCACGTGGGCCCCGATGAATCCTGCCCCTCCTGTCACCAATGCTTTCATAGGCTGCGTTTTGTGCGACGAAAGTACGGAATGGGGTACGTGAAACACAATCGAGAAAACAAGAAGGACTAGGGCGTGCAGCCCACCCTTCGGGTCGGCTACCGCGCTATCCGTTCCTACGCTTCGCCGCTTGCAGCGGCTGCAGGGTATCCACTGCTATCACTCACGCGAATCTTGGACTAAAGCATAAACGCATCGCGTCGAATCCATCCCGTAATGCTTACACGCGGCTCCACAGCAGGCAATACTTCATGTAAGATCTCATCGCTTTTAAAACAAACCAAGCGCCCATGCAAGGGCGAAATGTCTTCAAAGGGACCATCCGCATGATGGATGCGCAACTCCCCACCATCACCTTCCTTCCAATGAGGATTCAAATAAGTGATGACCGAAAAGATACGGTCGCCATGGTCTCGAAATTGATCCACATGGGGAGCGTAGAAGGAACCCTCCGGATAGACTGCAAAATGCAATTCAGTGCGCTCCAAGTGAATACGAAAAAAAGCGCGCAACCGCTCTCTGAGTTGGTCCATCACACGCCAATAGTCCAATTGCGCTTTCGTGGCTTCAGATCGATTCAGCCAACGCACTCGGTCTGACCTCACCTCTTGAATGCGCTGCTTCAAGATTCCCTTTGCAATGTGCGCAGGGGCAAATTCCCCAGCTTTATAATCAAGGATGACTTCGGTCCGCAATGCATCCAATACCGCCTTTGGCAAAACACCGTCCGCAACCGCCCAAGAGCGCCGTTCTAACTGGCTTTCGATCGATAGGAGATCACCCGGTGCTATATTCACATTGCAAATTGACACTAAAGTTCTTTTCTGTGGAGAAACTTCGATGTTATTTTGAGACATGGACACAAAAGACTGCATAGGAATCATCCTTCCGATGAAGAATGCTGAACTTTGGTTGGCCGACTGTCTGCACTCCGTGCATCGCCAATCCTACGCAAACTGGGAGTGTATTCTGGTAGATGATCATTCTCAAGACAACACCTTATCCATCGCACAGTCCTTCGTCGCCTCAGACGATCGATTTTGTTGCATATCCAATAAAGGAACCGGCATTGTAGACGCATTGAATACCGCCCTAAGTCATAGTCAATGTGCGTGGGTAACACGCATGGACGCAGACGACATCATGCCACCCGAAAAACTGGAGTGGATGAAAAATGCCTTGGGAAATCGAAAAGACTGCGTCGTGACAGGAAGGGTACGCTATTTCAGTCCATCCCCAGTATCTGAAGGCTACAGAGCTTATGAAACCTGGCTCAACGAACGTGTCGATCGCCAAGACCATTGGGAATGGGTGTACCGAGAATGTGTAATCGCAAGTGCTAATTGGCTGACGCACCGAGACAATGTTCAGTTTCCGACCGATGTGTATCCAGAAGATTACTCCTTGGTATTCGACTGGTACAGAAAGCACTTGAAGGTGATTGGAATTGACCACGTTACCCATATGTGGCGCGAACATCTCGGTCGCACGTCGCGTACATCGGCGCACTATCAGCAGCCTGCCTTCTTCAGAATGAAAACGGCACGCTTCATTGAATTAGACCGCGACCATACACGTCCGCTCGTCGTTTTAGGTGACAATGTCAAAACCGACCTTCTAAAAGAAGAACTCGAAAGCATAGGGGAATCTCCCGTGCAGATTGACCGCACCGAAGTCAAGAGGATGGATTCGGTCGTCAATCCGCAGGTTCTTGTCGGCGTCTACCCCGCTCCTGTTGATCGACTTCGCTTAGAAGAATGGTTGACTGCAAAGGGGTTGAAAATGGGCGTTGATTGGTTTTATACGTGAAGGATTCCGACCCTTTCCGCAGAAGCAGCTTCAGCCAATAAGAATTCCATTTCTTTGCAACTACCGATGATGCGAACACTACTCAGCATATTTCTGGTCTTCAACCTGATGAACCTATCCATAGAGGTTTGGGGGTCATCCGTCTTATTGGTTGAAATCAATGAAGAGGTAGAGCACATCATTGAGGATCCGCTTGCCAATGAAGCGCTGATGCTGGACGACCATTCCGCCCTGTTCGCCTCTCAGCTTTGGCTGACCGATTATCGCAACCTTCACATCGATGAGTTCTCTCAATGTTGCGATTTCTTTGAGATCGATTCGCCTCCTCCCGATTTAGGCTAGTTCTAACGAGCGTAGATGCTCAGGCAATCTACACGAATCAGTTTCTCATCGTTCAAGCATCAATTTTTACACATGTTCAAACATTTCTCCAAAGACCTGCCCGCAGGCATCATCGTATTTCTAGTCGCCGTTCCACTTTGTCTTGGCATTGCTTTGGCCTCTGGCGCACCGCTCTTTTCTGGTATCATAGCCGGTATTGTGGGCGGTATTGTGGTCGGCGCGATCAGTGGTTCCACCTTGGGTGTCAGCGGCCCCGCCGCCGGCTTAGCCGTAATTGTTGCGGATGCCATCATCAGGCTGGGCACCAACAGTGAAGGTATCTTCAGCATGGAGGTTGGATTTCCATTATTCTTAACAGCAGTCGTGATCGGCGGAGTAATTCAAATCGGATTGGCCTTTGCGCGAGCAGGAATCATCGGCTACTTTTTCCCCAACTCTGTGATCAAAGGCATGCTTTCCGCCATTGGCATTATCATCATTCTCAAGCAGATCCCCCATGCTTTAGGCCATGACGTGATTGCAGAAGGACTGGACAGTTTTTGGCAAAAAGACGGCGAAAACACCTTCACCGAACTCTGGGTCGCGATGGGCGATATCAACCCCGCGGCACTGATTGTCACGTTGTTATCGCTCGGCATTCTCATTCTCTGGGAGCAAGGGTTTATGAAGCGCATTAAAGTCTTTCAAATCATCCAAGGCCCATTGGTGGTGGTAGTGCTAGGCATTGTGGCAAGCAATCTATTTGTCGCCGTCGAAGGCTTCTCCTTCGCCCAGGATGAAATGGTCGGCCTTCCTATCGCCTCAGAAGAAGGAGGGTTCTTAGCATTGCTCACCTTCCCAGATTGGAGCGGGCTTTTCGTGAAGGAAGTCTGGGTCATGGGATTTACCATCGCAGTCGTAGCCAGCTTAGAGACCTTGCTATGTGTGGAAGCAACCGACAAGCTCGACCCAGAAAAAAGCGTCACTCCTACCAACCGTGAACTGATTGCACAAGGCACAGGAAATATCGTATCTGGTTTGATCGGTGGTCTGCCCATCACGCAAGTCATTGTACGGAGTTCAGCCAACATACAATCCGGTGGTAAAACGAAATTGTCGGCCATTCTACATGGCTTTTTACTCGTTTTCACGGTATTGGCCATTCCAGAGGTGATGAACATGATCCC
>Ga0055584_100003025_pt1 | contig 16645 bp, 17 predicted proteins | sample OSDHelmetaG_FD_58716 | JGI IMG/M metagenome (GOLD analysis project Ga0055584, IMG submission 58716) | Pelagic marine sediment microbial communities from the LTER site Helgoland, North Sea, for post-phytoplankton bloom and carbon turnover... | ecosystem: Environmental > Aquatic > Marine >... | reverse complement strand
TCCGTGGTGGCGACTTTTGTGCGTACAAAAATCACCATTGCGTCGAAATCTTCGGTCTCCAGAATTCGGGTCAGTGCGTCGAGCTTGTTGACGCTACTGACTTGCCAAAATGTCTGCGTCACGGTGGCGACGGTGGCAGTTTCGGACTTGATGTGGATCTCAACCGGCTCGCGCGTATGGCGAGCGACGATCTTGCGGATCGACGGCGGCATTGTCGCCGAGAACAACGCTAGTTGTTTCCCCGATGGTGTGTGCTGCAAGATTTCCTCGACGTCATCGATGAAGCCCATTCGCAACATCTCATCCGCTTCATCGAGCACCGCGGTGGTGACTGCACTCAATGACAGAGTCTTACGTCGTAGATGGTCCAACACTCGACCGGGTGTTCCGACAACGGCATGAATGCCGCGACGCAAGGGCCGCAATTGCAGCGCAAAGCTCTGCCCGCCATACACAGGGAGTACGTGGAAACCGGTCAAGTAACGGGCGTACTTTTGCATTGCTTCGGCAACTTGGATCGCAAGCTCTCGCGTCGGTGTTAGCACCAGAATTTGTGGTTGCGCAAGGCTGAGATCGAGCTTGCTGAGTAGTGGCAACGCAAAAGCTGCGGTCTTGCCGGTACCGGTTTGCGCTTGGCCGATTAAGTCGCGCCCTTCTAGAAGTGGCGCTATAGCTGCTGCTTGAATCGGCGATGGTGTTTCGTAGCCGATTTCATAGACGGCGCGCAAGACCGGATCGGAAAGTCCGAGCTGGGCAAAATCTGAGGTTTTCTGAGAGGACACGTTTTACTGCCGTTGGAGGGATGAGGAGGCTTTGCGGTCGCATCGAGAATGCGGCCGAGAGTTGCGGGCCAACTATAATACACGATTACCGCAAGCTTGGCTCTAGCTGTACGCATTTTGGTGGAAAAATTGTCGTTTGTTAGATAGCGCCGGAATGCCGGGCACCGTCAGCTTAGTCTTTGCGGCGAGCTGCCACCTCGGTCTTGCTGGCGGAGCTGACTTTGCCGCGATGACGTGCTGATATGACTCGCAACACGCGCTCATACTGGCCTGCTTAAACAGGCAATATCATCGGAGCAGTGCGCGTAGCTGATCGAAGAAAACTTCAGCGGCTACAAACCCTACAATCGAAACAATTGCCGCGATCTGTATCCAGGTAATTTCGTCATCTAATATAAACACCGCTAACAGAGCGGCGATGACAGGCTTCAGGAAAAACAGATAGTTTCCACGCGCTGCATCAGGGATGTTGCCTAAGCCCCACAGCCATAAAATAAAACCTATGCAGGTGTTCCAAACGCCCAGCGCCAAGATTGCGCCAGCGTTTACGGCGGGTCGATCCATAAGGGTGAATGGGTCGACCCACGAGCCCCAAGCAATACCGACCACGCACCAAAGGATTAGCGCGCCGAAGGCAAAAGTGTAAGTTGTCATGCGGATGGCGCCATGGCGGGCGACATACGGGCGCACTAACACGATGTAGAGCGCGCCGAGCCCGGAGCAGCCAAGCGACAGCGCGATGCCGAGCAAGGTCGCGTTATCAGTGTCCAGCTGCCCGAGATAACCATCGGTTAATAACAACACGCAGCCGAGGAACGCACCGACGCCGCTGACCAACTTAGGCACTGTAATATCAGAGCCTTCAACGACCCTGGCCACGAACACAACAAGTATCGGCATCGTCGTGACGAGTGTTGCGACCTGCACTATCGAGGCGTAATCGAGAGCCAAGTGGAACATGAATTGGGCGAGCGCCATGCCGCCGATCGACAAGCTCATGATTGGCCAAAAATCTTGACGCAATGGTGCGAGTAGATTGCGCGAGCTCGGATTGAGCAGCGCCACCAATACCAACGCAAGCCCGCCGATGAAGAATCTCCAAACCGATATTTCGGCGCCTTGTAAGCCTGACAGCTTGACAAAAAATTCACTCGAAGCGTGCCCGCATACACCGAGAAACACAGCTAAATAAGCGATCCAGACGAGTGAGGTGTTAGGGGTTTTAACGTCGGTATTCACGATGTGTTTGGGAGCTCATGGCCGGTGTGAATGACTGTGGGGTGCAATGCTCTAGTTCGTTTAGCAATATGGTGTTTATCAGCTAACTTTAGCGCGTTGTTCATAATCTATAAGCTCCGCACGCTTCGCGATGGGCTCTCGATAAGCTCTGCACGCATCGCTATAGGTACGATGCTGTCTGCATCGATGGCGCGGGCGGTCATCAAAATGCCGTCAAGATGGTCGACTTCATGTTGCAGCAATTCACTCAAATCAGGTGTTAGGTACTCCCAGCACTGTGTGCATGTGTGAGAATCTTCGAATTTGACACTAATCGACTTATGCCGCCGTACTTTTACTAGTGAGTCCGGCACGCTCAGACAGTCATCCCAAACGCTGAACATCTCATCACTGCGCCAGCTGATGCGCGGATTAATTATTGCGCCGACGAAGGTCTCAAGGTTGACGAAGATTAGGCGTTTTGAAATGCCGAGTTGTGGCGCGGCAATTGCGCGTCCGAAGCCGTGCTCGCGTCTAAAGTCCGCCAGCGCTTCACGCAGTGACGCGATGTCAGCCGCGAGCCTTGCATCAGGCCAGCGCACCATTTGTGCTTGCTGCACTAGCGTTGGGTGGCCTAGCGTTAATATTTTCATTGCTGATGACTAGCGTAACTTGCTTGCGCAGGCGAGGCCACGGGATTGTGTCGGGGCGTTGAGGGTCATTCAAACAGGCGCAAGAATTCACGCGGCGCGCGACGGCGGCGCAAACATCGCGTCGCGGCATGTAAATAGCTGATTCCCAGTGCGCGGCGCGGGGCCTGGGTTGCGTTGCGCCCGGAACAGTGCCACAAATGATTATGAATCAATATGGATTCGCCTGCTGCCACTGGTATGGCTTCGCCTTTTAGCTGTGCTTCATGCTGAGCGAGTGTGTGTGCCTGCACCGTGCCGCCTTCGGGACTTGCGAGGCCAGCCAGGTGCGAGCCCGGTAATACTCGTAAGCAGCCTGCGGCTAAGGGGGCATTATCGACCGCGGTCCAAATCTGCAGCGATGGCCGACGGTCGATACCCCAGAAGTTGCCATCGTCTTGGTGCCACGGCAGTTCGGTTCCGGCGCTTGCAGCTTTGTTCCACAGCACTGCGCGATACAAGCTGACTGCATCTCCAAGATGCGATCGTGCGAGGCGTTCGAACAGCGGATTCTCGATCCAAGCTCTAAATAGTGGGTCAAGCTCCAAACGTTCGAGCTTTCGATAATGCCGCGAAGGACCAACCCAGCCCTTGCCATAACTGAGGTCGGCGTAGCGACCGCTCGGTGAATCGTGCTGAAAGAACAAGTCAGCATAACGTTTGCGACCCATCATCAAGTCATCACTGCGCTGGGCCAGCAAGGCGATGCCCGATGGTGACAACACATGCCCGAGACGGGCATAGCCGTGGTGCGAAAAATCCGCGAACACCCGATCTAGGTCCAGCGTGCGCCACGTGTCTAGCAGCAGCTCGCTTGCGCCAACTGCAGCTTCCACTGGCGCGCGTGCAAGTGGCACTGGCGCACTTGTGTCGCCGCTCACTTAGCGGTGCCAGGATGCTTGAGCTCAGAGCAGTGCATCGATTGCATCAATACACTCCGATTCCTCATGCGCGAGCGCCGACCATTGTTGATATGCCGGATCGGCAAGCGTGGTATCAACATAGTTTTGTGCGTCGTTATCGAGGCTGACCTTATAAGTGACAAAACGCGAGACGATCGGTGCGTACATTGAGTCTGCCACACAGTACTCGCCGAACAGCCATGGCCCAAGGCTACTGGATCGGGCGCGACACTCGCGCCAAATGCTAGTGATGCGCGCTATATCACTATGTACTAGCGGACTCAGATCGAGTGGACCGCCGCGTGCACGCAAATTCATTGGTAGCGTATCGCGTAATGCGCTGAAGCCAGCATGCATTTCCGCGCAGATCGAGCGCGCACGCGCACGCTCTAACGGTGCTTGCGGCCACAGCTGTGGCGAGCGTTCGGCGAGGTACTCGCAAATGGCGAGCGAATCCCAAATAGTTACCTCGTCAATTAGAATAGGTACTTTGGCTGCAGCAGATGCTGCCAGAATTGCCTTTTTGGTGTCCGGCGTGCGCAGCGGAATCATCTCTTCGTGAAAGTCGATGTTGCTGTGCCGAATGGCCAAGCCCGCGCGCATAGACCATGAAGAGTAGTTGCGGTTACCTATAATGAGGGTTGCCATAAGTTTTTCCTTCGAACGCGCAAATGCGGCTCGCGTGTAGGATGGATGTCACCGATTCAATCGCCGCGCGCAACTGTGGCTGCACCGACAAATTCCGATGGTGTATCGCGTAGGCGCGGCACAATTGCTACTGTAACTACCACCAACGAAGTGCCGCGGTGAGACCGCGCCGGAATGAATATGACCAAAGATTCTACCTTATTGCACACTCCTAACGGCACGCCTGTTTGGGTCACTGGGACTGGCCCGAGCGTGATTTTGATTCATGGCGTATTGATGGACCATCGCATGTGGGCTGCGCAAGTCGAAGCGCTCGCACCATTTTATCGGGTGTGTTGCATGGACATGCTCGGTCACGGTGACGCACCAGACCCGGCAGGCGCGCGCACACTTGCTGATTTCGTCGCGCAAGTTGACGACGTTGTGCAGCTAATCTCGCCTGCGGATAAGCCGGTATTGGGCGGTTTCTCAATGGGTGGTTTAGTTACGCAAGCGTACGCCATTAAGCATCACGCAAAATTGAGTGGCGTAATGTTGTTCAACGCCGTCTATGACCGCTCGCCAGCACAACAACAGACTGTCCGACAGCGCTCGGCCGAGATGCTTGCTGGTGGCGCTGCCAGTGCTGTCGAGTCAGCCAATAGTCGCTGGTTTACGCCAGCAGATCGAAGTGAGCGGGCGGAGAAAATTGAGTCGATTCTTGATTGGATGCGCGACGGTGATTTCAGCGCTAAGGTCAAAGCTCATCGCGTATTTGCGACCTCGGATGGCGAGAACACCGGGCGCCTCGGGAGCATTGCCTGCCCAGCATTAGTCATGACTGGAGACGGCGACGCGGGCTCGACAGCCGCGATGGCTGAGCAGATGGCGAGTGAAATTCCGAACGCGCAGTTGCATGTTCTGGACCAACAGCGTCACATGATGCCGATATTCGATGCGGCGCGCGTAAATACTCACGTACTCGCGTACTTAGCGAGCATTTTTTCGGACTGTTGAAGTATTGCGATTGGGTATGACAAATTCTATTGGTGAAGTGAACTTATCCGCCGCGCGCGCAGCTGCGCAGCAGATCGCGCGGTGTTGGCGCGATGGCAGCAAGCTCGATGCTTTGCCCGACGACATACGTCCGCACGATCTTGCCAGCGCTTACGCGGCGCAGGCCGCGCTGGTGGATGTAATGGATGATGCCGTGCTTGGCTGGAAGATCGCCGCGACCAGCGCAAATGGGCAACAGCACATCGGTGTGGATGCGCCAATTGCTGGGCGCTTGTTTGCTTCGCGCGTGCTAGCGCATGCTGACAAGGTGTCGATGCGAGGCAATTCAATGGCAGCGGCGGAGTGCGAATTCGTGTTTCGCTTCGCCAAGCCGCTGCCTGCGCGCACAACCGGATACACATGCGCGGAGGTGATGGCGGCCGTTGGCAGCTTGCACCCAGGCCTTGAGTTGCCGGACTCACGCTTGCGTGATTTTGCCACAGCCGGCGCTGGGCAGCTAATTGCGGATAACGCATGTACGCATTGGATGGCTGTAGGCGCCGCCACGCAAGCCAATTGGCGCGATGTAGATCTACGTTCGCACGCAACCGCATTGTATGTCGATGAGCACTGTGTGACGCATGGCTCAGGCGCGGATGTGTTAGGCGATCCGCGTGACGCGCTGACGTGGCTGGTGAATACCTTATGTGCGCAAAATATAGACATCAGTGTTGGTCAACTTGTGACCACTGGCGTTACTGGCCAACCAAGCCCGGTTCACGCAGGTCATAAAGTTTGCGCGGATCTCGGCGCTTTCGGACAGGTCGAAGTTGAGCTAGTGGACTAGCAAGACGCCAAAATGTTTGCCTTAACTTGGCGCAATTTCTTTAGGCGAAATTTCTTCGACCTCGGATTCTCCGCTGCTGCGATCACCCGTCAACCACTGCCATTGTTCGTGCATGACCAGTAAACCATCTTCGCCCAGCGTTGGCGTCGAGTGGCACTTACCCGCCATCAATACGCCTTCAGTGTTTAGATGGTAATAGTGAAAGTCGAGACTGTCGTCCGCATTAACTACGCCGAGTAGTTGACCACTTGCGATATCGCCACCGCTGCACGTGCCAGTCAGCAGCGTAGCTGTTTGCCCACAGTGAAATTCGGTCATGGCACTAACTTCGCCATTATCTGAGCTGCTACGACCGCGGAACATATTGCCGTTATAGTTCATGATCTGCCGTTGTATTAATCCATTGAACGCTAATCAATTGCGCTGACGCCTGAGCGCTTATTTCTTATCTGTGCTGGTGTGCTCGCTGAGAAATTCGCGCATCAAATTGTTGAAGGTCTCGGGGTGTTCGAGCGAGGCTAAATGTTCGGCGGGCTCTAACCAATGTAGCCGACAATTCGCAATCACTCGTGTCATCTTTTCTGATACTTCGCGCGGCGCGCCGGGATCATTCGCTGTCGCGATGACCATGGCTGGCACGCTGATTTCTGGCAAGCGGCTGGTGGTATCAAGCTCACACATTGCCGCAGTCGCGGCGGCGAAACTCGTTGCGGTAAATCGACTCAGTGCGGCCGTCATGTAGCGATAACCGGGTATATTTTGTTCGGCTGCTGCGCGCGTAAACCAGCGTTGCAGTAATGGCTCGTGCATGGCTTGCATTCCATCGCGCAGCGCGCTCTCAGCGCGCTCTTGCCAGCTGTGAGCTTGCGCCTGCGTGTACTCGCAGGTGGTATTGACCAGTGTGAGCGATGCAATGCGAGTCGGGTTATTTAACGCGAAGGTCTGCGCGATCTGTCCGCCTAGAGACACACCGCAACAGTGCACTTTGTTGATATCAAGCACATCGCACAAGGCGACCACATCTTGCGCCAGCATATCGAGCGTATAGGGCCCGTCAGGTGCGTCGCTGTGGCCGTGCCCGCGTGTGTCGAAGCGCAATACACGCAAACCAGAAAACGCCTCCATGTGCGGATCCCAGTAATTGAGGTCCGCGCCCAAACAGTGGAGCAAGCACACGACCGGCGCGTCGGGCGGGCCGCTCAACTGGTAACGCATCTTGAGGCGACCGGTGTCGATGGTTGAGGTTTGCATTGGCATCGCTTTAGTTTGTGCCTAGAAATTAAGCGCGCAGACTATCGCGCGGCTGACTCAGTGACTGGCATCAAGCATCAGTTCATGCGCGCGCGCAGTAATCGAGACCACTTTGGTAGAGCCATCAGCGCCTACCCATAGCGCCTGCTCCGCGAGATTGACCGTTGGGCATACATGCGATGGCACCAGCAATAGCAGTTGGCCGTAAGCGGGCATCTTTGTTGAGCCATCGAGCTTGAGCGGCAAATGCTCTTCGCTCGGCGTTTGCGCTGTGAGACCGGGATGGCCCACAACAAAAGCGACCGGTGCGCCAGCCTCCGCAGCTAATGATTTTGAACCGGCGTCGCAGGTCACGAGATTCGCAGATGGCTGGCTGACGACGCGTGCAAGCAACAATGCTGCAGGCTTTAGATCCACGTCCTCCAACAGTTCATCTGAACGTAAGTCGTGAAGTACCACGGTGCCTGGCGAGACGCGATGAATGCAGGTTTCATCTGTACTGGTGACAACCTGGCCGTTGGCGAAACCCGGGAACTCGAGTGCCGAGCGGAATGCCGGCGTGCCGCTGGTGATGAGCTCTTGGGTGTGTATTCCGCGGCGATGCAAGTCCGTGCGGAGTTCTAACAATTCATTGTAGAGCGCATGGGTGGCAGCGCGTCGTGCCTCGGCCGTTGGTGCGTGGATATGACCGTCGTAAAAATGTAGCCCGGCGAATCGCTTACCGGCCGCCGCCGCAACAGCATGAATCCGATCACGTTGCGCCAATTCAATGCCAGTACGATTCATACCAGGGTTGATGTCTACAAATACGCCAAGGCAATCAGGTATGTCGCTTACATGTTCCGGTGATTCACTAAGCACACTCACACGTGCCTGGCTGAATTGCGCTGCAATTTGCGCTACTCGCGTCAGCGCTGGGCCTTGAAATGGAAACGCTAACAAAATGTCCACATCATGCACACCCGCGTGCGCTGCAACTTCTAACATGCACAGCGCTTCGCGTGGTGTTGCGCACTTGAACGAACGTAGTCCGGCGGTGATTAACTCAGCGTAGATCTCGGGCGTTTTCGTGGTTTTTAGATGCGCGCGCCAACGCTGTGGATTGCCGTTCATGTAGCGCAACATTTGCTGGATGTTGTCGCGTATGTGTCGTTCGAACAGAACCAGTGCAGGCGTCATGATTTGCGTGGCAATGGCGTCAGGGACGCTGTAATCGCTTAGTTCAAGTGCGGCCATGCGAGCGTGATCGGCATGGCGGGCGGTGGATTGCGTAGAGTCTGTCATCAGTGTTTCCGCCTAGCGTGTTGGTTGCAGAGCCTAGCCCGACTGGGCTTTGTCGCAGTGGTTTGTGGTCTTAAGTCGCATACATTGTTTAGCGTGCGTAAACGGCCGCCTCGAACGCCGCGAAGCGCGCGAGTATGCGCGGATCCGCGAACGGCAGGACTTGCGTAAACAGCGCGCCGCCCAAGCCATTGCCAGGGTCTAGCCAAAAGTAGCTGTTGTAAAGCCCAGCCCAAGCGAGACTGTTCGCGCCGCGTGCGTTTGGGCTAGCGCTAGCGTTGATGAGGAAGCCCAAGCCGAAACCCGGCTGATGCTCAGCCATAAAATTGACACTGTGCGAGCGCGGTGGTTCGGCGCTGGGTAAACGTCCCGCTGTGAGGTTGCCAATTTGATTAGTTCGCATCATGCGCCATGCATCGGCGCCAATTAGGCTGGCGGCGTCGCTTTTGCCTGTTCCCAGCGCCAGTAGCGCGCTCAAAAATAGGGCGTAATCGGTGGCTGTAGAATATAGGCCGCCACCGCCACCGTGAGGTGCACTAGGGTTGATGTCTTGGTTCGGTTCGCGCTGCAGTGCGCCGTCGCCGTCGCGCAAATAGCGTACCGCGACGCGCGGCATGTGCGCCGCGCCCGGCACGTAAAACGAATCCCGCATGGCCAAGGGCGCAAATATGAATTGCTCAAAGTACTCACCCAGGCGCAGCCCAGTAACGGCCTCGACCGCCAAACCGACAAAGTCGGTGCTGGTCGAATATTCCCAGCGAGTGCCCGGCTCGTGTGCCAGCGGCGCTGACAGACGTAACGTAGGGCCAGCGATGGGTGCGTCATCGGGGAAACGTTGGCGATAATCGAAAAGTTCTGCGTTCCAGGTGGTGTAGCCGAGGCCCGCGGTGTGCGTCAGTAACTGGCGCAGTGTGATGGGGGATTTAGCCGGGGATAAGATTGGCGCGCCGTGCGCGTCATAACCTTTGAGCACGGGCGCAAGCGCGAGTATCGGCAGAACTTCGCTTATTGCGCTATCCAGCTTGAGCTCGCCACGTTCAACGCACTGCAGCGCCGCTAGCGAGGTGATCGCTTTGGTCATGGACGCGATATAGAACAGCGCGTTTGCTGGCATCGCTACGTCGGCTTCGCGGTCAAGATGACCGTGCGCGCCTAAGTACGTCAAACCATTGTTGTTGATCGCACAGGCAACCACGCCCACTGCGTCTTGCGCAGCCACCGTCGCGTCCAAAATGGCATCTAATGTGTGCATGACATTTTCCGTAATTTTGCGTCGTGTTAAGCGCAGCTCTAATTTGCGCGCGGCCGCGTTGCCAGTATCAATTGCTCGGTAGTTTGTGCGGTCTCGAGATGGGTGGCTGCATCGATGACCCGATCGGCATCGCAGTTCGAGCCACCGTAGGCGGTTAAGGTGCGCACCTTGGCTTGCAACTCAGCCATGCTCAAGGGCTGCTCAATACTGCCTTTGGCATGCACAAGCTCACGCGTATGAATTGTCCCGTCGGCCAGATGTACTTCAACCCGCGCCGCACCAATTTGTAGCTGTTGGTCGAGTACCGCTTGTACTTTCGAGCGCAGCGCAACCACTTCCGGCTTGTGCACGAGCGCCGGCGTAAACTCCTCAATGCCCGCTTTACCGTATAAGAATGCAACCGCGGCGACGTGATGTAAACTGACGCGCGCATCGCGTTCGTCATGCACGGGTCGGTCGCCACGGGCGAGCAGCAGTGCATCGCCAATTACATTGATGTTGGCGATCGTTGCCGCCTCGATCGCGTGGTCTGCGGCGATCGCTAAGCAGGCATCAATTACCGCGTGCAGCACAATGCCACACGGGTAGGGTTTGTAAGTATTGCGCTCAAGCTCCCAGCTTGTGCCCAAAGCCGTTTCGATGGCGCTACGCTCAAACGTATCGCCGCACGCGCGCGCCCAGCCGAGTGGGCCTTCCAGGCTGGTCGTTGCGCCCGCGTAACCAGCTTGCGCAAACAACGCCGAGACAATGCCATTTTTCGCTGCGTTGCCGACGCTAACGTTCTTGGCTGCAGCAGTGAGATTTTCAACTAGGCCCGCTGACTGACTTGCCGCTATGGCTAGCGCGTGCGCCGTTTGGCTCGCATCTAAACCGAGCAGTTTTGCAGTTGCTGCCGACGCGCCAAATACGCCGCAGGTAGCGGTGATATGCCAGCCTCGAGCATAGTGGCTTGGCGACACGGCATTGCCGATCCGGCATTCCACTTCTGCACCGAGCGCAAACGCGAGTAACACCGCTTGGCCACTCAGCCCACGTGCTTGCGCGAGCGCGAGTACCGGTGGCACGACTGGGGCACTTGGGTGGATCACGGTGTTGAGATGGGTGTCGTCGAAGTCCAGCAAGTTGCCAGCAACCGCGTTGACGAAGGCGGCATCAACTATGCCGAGATCCTCGCTGCGGCCAATTATCGATGCACGCTCTGGCCCGGAATGGGGCGCTAGCACGGTGATGGCGCTGGAGACTGTAGGGTCGTTAGCAACCGCCAAGGCGCAGCCAATGAAGTTTAGGATCGCGCATTTGCTCGCATCGATCTGCGCTGGCGCCAGGTCCTCGAAGCGGGTCTCGGCGACGAAGGTGCCTAGGATCTGGGTTGCTGTACGCGGTTCGGCCGCTAGTTTCATGGTTTTTCCTGAGCTAATGATGACGGCATCTATGCCGCCCGTCTTGCTGCCGTATAGAAGTGACCGGCGCAAAGTCTGGGGCCGAGCCTTATGCAAGCACGCGCAGGTTAACAAGGAAGATCGCGTGAACTGGAGCAGTGTATGGCTGTCATAGAATCGACAAGCGTAGCTACAGTCGAGAAAAATAGATAATTGGAACGCGCTTGTGTTCGCGCCAATCTGTGACTAGCGGTGACCTTTATCGAGGCTTGCCGCGGGATTCGTTGAGCTCAGAGTTCGCTTCACAATCCAAGGCCACAGCTGGTGCTTTTTGTCAGACTCTAGAAAACGTCGTGGGCGCGGTACAGAACTGTTGCCGTAAGCCTTAAGCGAACATTGTTTCTAACTAAACTTGGGAAACTTGGGGGCACGAAATGACTGAACTTGCGAGAAACATCGAACCGGAGCCGGAATCGGTAGAGCACATAGACCAGCGTGTTTTCGACCTCTACGACGTATATTGTCACGGTCACTTCGACCGTCGAGAATTTCTTCGTCGTGCCAGCGCTCTGGCAATTATCGGTGGCTCTGGCTTGCTCATGGCGCAAGCGCTGATGCCGCGTTACGCTGAAGCACAAACGATTTCGTTTACCGACAAGCGCATCAAAGCGCGTTATGTTGATTACGACTCGCTAGGTGGCACCTCAGGAAAAATGCGCGGATACCTGGTCGAGCCCGCTGGCGATGGGCCATTTCCAACAGTGCTGGTCGTACACGAGAACCGCGGCCTGAATCCCTATATCGAAGATGTCGCGCGGCGCGCCGCGGTCGAGGGCTTTTTGGCGCTTGCACCAGACGGGCTGTCGCCGGTCGGCGGCTACCCGGGCAACGACGATGACGGGCGCACTTTGCAACGTAGTCTTGACCAAGCAAAGTTGCGCCAGGACATGCTCAATAGCGCAACGTTCGTGAAAGGCAATGCGAAATCGTCTGGCAAGCTCGGCGTGACGGGCTTTTGTTGGGGCGGCGGTGTGGCTAATTTCTTAGCTGTGCAGATGGGCGACGAACTTCAGGCCTCCGTGCCGTACTACGGCGCTGCGCCAAAATCAGGGGAAGCGAGCCGTATTAGCGCCGCGCTAATGGTTCAATCAGCCGAAGATGATCCAAGGATCAACAAGATGTGGCCAGACTACGAGGCGGACTTGAAGGCCAATTCCGTTAAGTTTGAGCGTCACTTGTATGCAGGCACGCGCCACGGCTTCCACAACAATTCGACCCCACGCTACAACGAGGTGGCTGCAAAGCTTGCGTGGGAGCGCACCGTAGCGCATTTCAAGATGCATTTGGCTTAAGCGCGCTGTGCGACGTCGCCGCGTTAGGCCGAGTTAGGCACTCGCTTGGAAGCGGCGTTACTTGGCAAAGGCATGACTGTATTTGCACGCATTGACCATGCAGCAGGCGCAGCCAAGGTCGGAGCAACCTTGCGCCCGACTCAGCTAGTTATTTTTGGCAATCCCAAAGTCGGCACACCGCTGATGAATTGTGCACAGTCGATCGCCATCGATTTGCCGCAAAAAGCACTAATTTGGCAGGACGAAGCTGGCAAGGTGTGGCTCGCTTATAACGATTCAGCATATCTTGCGAAGCGTCACACGACCGGCGCATGCGGCGGTATTGGTGCCAAAGTTGCCAAAGTGCTGGGTAATTTTGCCAAGGCCGCAACCAAGCTATAGTCGGGGTCGCCTGGCCGCTCGGCCGAGCGTTCACGACCGCTCGTTTGCACCCTGCGCCTATCGCAAGCCTGTGTAGTGTAGATTCTGCTTTGTACACCTTGGCCTGAACCCGGTACTGCGCGCAGGCCGGTATCAGCCTAAGCTATGCAAAAACACGCACACGGAAAGCTCAAAAAACTATGCGCATTGCAATCGCGGGATTCCAGCATGAAACCAATACATTCGCGCCAATGTTGGCTGACCTCGCCGCGTTCGAGCGTGCCGGTGCTTGGCCTGGCTTAACGCAAGGCGAAGCAGTTCGTGACGCCGTCGTCGGCATCAACTTGTCGATCGCAGGCTTCATTGCGGCGGCCGAAGCGGCCGGCCATGAGGTAGTGCCGATCGTTTGGTGCTCAGCTGAACCGTCATCTTTTGTAACTGACGAAGCGTTTGACACAGTAACCACCATCCTCACCGATGGTTTGACGGCACTGTGCGCTGACTCAGATCAGCCTCTTGATGCGGTTTACCTCGACTTACACGGCGCGATGGTGACGCAAAGCTATCAGGATGGTGAAGGCGAAGTTCTAACGCGCGTGCGCCGTGTCATTGGCATGCAGATGCCACTGGCGGTGTCACTTGATCTGCATGTCAATTTGACCGCGAAGATGGTTGAACTTGCTGACGTGGTGACTATCTACCGAACCTATCCGCATCTAGATATGGCAGCCACCGGCGCGCGCTGCCTGCCATTGCTCGAGCGCATACTTGAGCACGGCAAGCCCGCCAAAGCTTTTGCGCAAGTGCCATTTATGGTGCCGCTGCAAGCGCAATACACCTACATGGAGCCGAATACGGCACTGTACGGGTTGCTAGAGCCGCTCGTGGCTGGCGGTGCGTGGAGCGCCGATATTGCATCTGGTTTTCCGCCCGCGGATATCTATGACGCGGGCCCCGCTGTAGTTGCCTACGGTGGCGACCAAGACGCCGCCGACGCGGCGATGTCGGCATTGTTAGCGGCTTATATCGAGGCCGAAAGTAGTTTTGATCCTAGCGTCATGGAGCCAGCCGAAGCGGTACGTAACGCGATGCAGCAGCCGCCGGGCAAACCGATGGTACTTGCCGACGTGGAGGATAATCCTGGCGCTGGCGCGACCTCCGATACCACCGGCATGTTGAACGCCCTGGTAGACGGTAAGGCGCAAGGTGCGGTGCTGGCACTATTGTATGACCCGGACGTGGCGGAGCAGGCGCACACCCTCGGCGTTGGCGCGCAATTTAGTGCCGCACTGGGTGGAAAATGTGGCGGACCTGGAGATGGTAGTTTCGCTGGGCGCTTCGAGGTATTGGCGCTTAGCGATGGTAGGTTTCCGTTCACCGGGCAGATGTACGCTGGCGCAAAAGCCGAGCTTGGTTCGATGGCGCTGCTACGCGTTGTTGCGCCCGGCGCGGATGTGCGCGTGGTGGTTGGCGCGCAGCGTTGTCAGTGTCTGGATCAAGCAATCTTTCGGCATATCGGTGTTGATTTGGATTCTGCGCGCATTGTCGTGGTTAAGTCGACGGTGCATTTTCGCGCGGACTTTGAGCCGATTGCGCAGCAGGTCTGGACTGTGCGGGCGCCGGGGGCGCACCCGTCCAGACTCGATACCGTGGATTACAAGAATTTGCGCCCGGGCGTGCGTCTGGGGCCGAACGGACCCGCCTTCGCACGCGCTTAAATCGCGCAAGCATCAAAAGTCATAGCGCGCGCCGTCGCCTTTGGCGACGCCGCCGCGTGGACCCGTGTTGTAGCGGTCTGAAAAGTTGTCCGCGAGTTCACGCCCGCCGATGATATTCACCCACAATCGAAACAAACAGCGCTTGCGCGCTGGCTCGTCAAAATCGACAAAGTCAGTGCGTGCATGGAACACGCTGTGATTGCTTACCATCTGAATATCGCCCGCGTCCATCATGAAGCGGTAGCCATACTCGTCGCGCAAGCTAAACGCACGTAAGCAGTCGAGAGCGGCGCGCTCGAGTGGCGTGAACGGCTGGTCGCGTTTCACCGCTGCGTTCTCAATCATGCGCAGATTGAACGAGCAGCTCACCCGCCCAGCGTGGTGGCTGTAAATCGGGATGGGACTATGGGTTAGCTCGTTGATATCGCCCGTCGGCCCCTCACCACGTAAATCGTTGTAGAAACCACGGTAGAGCACATCTAGGTATTCCGGATGTTCTGCGAGTACCGCGTTGTAAATGGTGCTTGAGCTAACCACGCGGCTCTCGCCGCCGCTGCGCGCGGTGCGCACGCACAACAAGGTTGTCATGTCAGAGGTGTCCACATGCGGGGAAAGCTCCGCATTGGTGGAGAACCCGCGGGTATTACGGTCGCCATAAGCGTTGCCGCGATCACTGACCTCTGCGAGTAATTGGCCTTTGGAATTTTGCGAGATGACCTTGCCCGCATGCACCCCAAAGCCCCAGTACATCACCCGCAAAAACTCGTCGTCATACTGATCGACCGGCATGCCACGCAGTAGGCTTACGCCGCGCCCATTTTCGACATTATCAACCAGCGCCTCAATATGCTTACCAACGGTGGGTAGCGGAAATTGCTCACGTGTGAACTCGCCAACTTGCAGGCCGCGCGCTTGCGCGCTAACTGTCGCATCGACTAACTCGGCAACCTGTGCGCGCGTTAATCGGTGTTGCCAACTGGGATCGTTGACTAAGTCTGCAGGCTTCCAAGTCGAGGCTTCGTCGGCAGACTGCATTTGCATCGCTACGCCTGCCAAGGGATTAGCTGCTGGGTGTGCTGCGCTTGTGCCTTTGTTTTCACTCATGTTCAAAAACCTCCGGTATTTATTTTTCGCGCAGTATTCGAAGCGCGTCTCAGATCTTAATACTTGCACAAGGTATCAGTAACTAGATCAATGCTGCCGGCGCTGCTGCGATCAAGGGCGTGTAGTAGCCGCAGTGTCTTAGCCTTGGGCCTAAGGACCAAGATGCTGGCCCGTGTTGCTTCAAGGGTGACCAGTATACGCGCGAGCAGGGGGCTGGTGACGGCGACGTAGACGATGTAAGCGCTTGCGGTGAGTGTTGCGGGCTTAGCGAGCGCGCAACTTTTCTGCATGACTTGGCGTGCGTTGCATCCCGAGCGTTTCGGTTTTGCTCTATGTGACCGTCTGAGCTGAGCGACCGCACCCGCGCATGGTACGTGACGCCTTACGGTTTAGTGGAGGGTGTACAAATAACTGTGCTACCGCACTTGTGGGGCTGCCGGTACAAAGTTTGTCCGCAAGCCGATATAGGCCGCGTGCCAAGCAATTTTGCAGGCGCGCGGTGAGCTTGCTGGCAGGCTTGGGCTGGGGCGCGATCTCCACGACCGGATCGTTGCGTCGCAGCAGGCTCACCGCACCGCCCGAACGGGCTATACCGTGAATCCATATGTCCAACATTTTTGCATGCCTTAGGTAGTACTTGCTGTATCCGTAACTCCGAGGCTGGCAATATCTACGCCTGGACCGTGTTCAACAAACGATGAATCTTCATTCGTGTCATGAGATAAAATCATACCTAGGAAGCTCCCGCCACTGAACGCACTACGCGCTTTCGAAGCTGGCGCACGCCGTTTGAACTTTACCGCTGCTGCGGCAGGCCTAGCGGTGACGCAAACCGCCGCTAGTCATCAAATCAAAACCTTGGAGGACTGGTTCGGCAAGCCACTGTT
>Ga0055584_100003024_pt1 | contig 16646 bp, 17 predicted proteins | sample OSDHelmetaG_FD_58716 | JGI IMG/M metagenome (GOLD analysis project Ga0055584, IMG submission 58716) | Pelagic marine sediment microbial communities from the LTER site Helgoland, North Sea, for post-phytoplankton bloom and carbon turnover... | ecosystem: Environmental > Aquatic > Marine >... | reverse complement strand
AATCGTCCTTTGACGCAAGAGTGACCATGATTCGCTTCACCGTCTTTGTGTGGTGTCATGCGGACGACTTGATCGCCCTTCATCTCGGCCTGAAACGAACAGCCAACGCCACAATAGGCGCAGGTAGTTAAAACACTATGGTCCGGCTGGCCCTCGTCAACGATGCTTTTTTCCATCAATGTGGCTGTTGGGCAGGCCTGCACGCAGGCACCACAAGACACGCATTCCGAACCGAGAAAGCCCTCATCCATTCCTGCGGATACTTTCGATGCGAAACCGCGGCCCTGGATAGTCAGCGCGAAGGTGCCCTGAACTTCGTCACAGGCACGTACGCATCGCGAACAAACAATGCATTTACTGGCGTCAAACTGAAAATATGGATTACTAGAATCAACACCACCGTCAAGATGATTTTCGCCTTCGAATCCGTAGCGAACATCGCGTAAGCCGACAGCGCCAGCCATATCCTGCAACTCACAATCACCATTTGCTGAGCATGTCAGGCAATCCAGCGGGTGGTCAGAGATATACAGCTCCATGACGTTGCGTCGAATTTTCGACAACTCACTAGTCTGAGTTCGAATCTTCATGCCGGCTTCGACCGGCGTGGTGCATGATGCGGGATAGCCCTTGCGGCCTTCGATCTCGACAAGACACATGCGACAGGAACCAAACGGCTTGAGGTTGTCAGTAGCACAGAGCTTGGGAATGTCGACGCCTGATTCACGTGCCGCACGCAATATGCTGGATCCGGCATTAACGGTCGCGGGCATTCCATCGATTTCGACCTGCACAGTTTCAATCGTTTTGATGGCCGGAGTTCCGAGGTCGGCTTGGCGCACTTTATTCATAATCTATTTCTTGCCTGAGGACGCAAAGTCTTCTGCGAAGTATTTTAGAACACTTCTAACTGGATAGGGTGTCATTCCGCCCATTGCACATAAGGACGCACCTTCCATTGTGTCGCACAAGTCGACTAAGAGTTCGTGATTCTGCTCACGATCGACGCCTTCTATCAGCTTATCGATCACCTCTACGCCACGCGTTGAGCCGATTCGACAGGGCGTGCACTTACCACAGGACTCGATTGCGCAAAACTCCATCGCGAATCGAGCGAGCTGCGCCATATCAGTCGTGTCATCAAACACCACAATGCCGCCATGTCCGATCATTGCGCCAATATCGACAAAGGCCTCGTAATCCATAGGTATATCAAGCTGGTCGGCTGGAATATAGGCGCCCAATGGGCCGCCGACCTGGACTGCCTTGACGGGTCGACCGCTAGCCGTGCCGCCACCCCAGTCTTCGACGAGCTCTCGCAAAGTAACGCCAAAGGACTTTTCTACTAGACCGCCGCGCTTGATATTGCCCGCGAGCTGAAAAGCGAGGGTTCCTTTGGATCGATCGATGCCCATGCCCGCATAGCACTCACCACCGAGATTTATGATGTTGGCAACAGACGCTAGCGATATAACATTATTCACGACGGTGGGTTTACCGAACAGCCCTTCAAGCGCAGGTAATGGTGGCTTGAAGCGCACAATGCCTTTCTTACCCTCAAGACTTTCTAGCATAGCCGTTTCTTCGCCGCAGACGTAGGAGCCGGCACCGAGGTGCAATTCAATATCGAAATCGAATCCACTGTCCTTAATGTTCTTCCCTAGCCATCCTGCATCTCTGGCGGTTTCGATGGCGCGGGACAATATCGAATGCGCTAGGGGATATTCTGACCGTAAGTATATGTAGCCCTTGCTCGCGCCAACCGCGAAACCGGCGATGGCCATACTTTCGACCAAGCCAAGAGGGTCACCTTCCATCAGCATGCGATCGGAGAATGTACCACTATCGCCTTCATCCGCATTACAGGCGATGTATTTCTGATCCGCTTTAGCGTTGGCAACCGTCCGCCACTTGATGCCGGTTGGGAAGCCAGCCCCTCCTCGACCACGAAGACCAGATTTTGCAACGGCTTCGAGGACCGCTTCGGTACCATCGACAAATGCTTTTTTAAGCGCCTTAAAACCCTGATGCAGTTCAAAGTCTTCAATTGACAGCGGATTGATGCGTCCACAGCGCCAGAACGTCCAGCGATCCTGATTCATCAGATAGGGAATCTCATCAGTCGGCCCAAGGCGACGTTCATGTTTACCACCACTAAGGAGGTCAGCATCGAACATGGAGGCGATATCTGCAGCGCTCACGCTTCCATAGGCGATGCGGGTACCATCGACTTCAACTTCAAGTAGCGGCTCCAGCCACGTTGCCCCCCAGGAGCCGTTGCGAATCAGTTCGATGTCCACGCCATTCTTTTTCGCGACCTGGGCGATAGCCAATGCGACTTCATTAGCGCCAACCGAGACAGCGGCGGTTTCGCGTGGCACATAGATTTTAGTCCTTGCCATTATTTATCTCCTCGCAAATTATTGAGGAGCGCATTGAATCGAGATTTATCAACGCGACCATAGGTCTTTCCATCGATCATTACAGCGGGCGAGCAAGCACAATTACCAAGACAATAAACAGGTTCGAGCGTGATGTTGTTTTCAGTGTCATGCATGCTCATCGCCAAAGTCTTCTGCGCATGATCAGTCAATTGGCGACTGCCCATTGCTTGACACGCTTCTGCCTGGCAGATCTTAACGATATGCTTGCCGGGCTCTTTGGTTCTGAAATCGTGGTAGTACTCGACTACACCATGCACATCCGCTCGTGACAGGTTCAGCTCTTCTGCGAGCTGACGCACTGTCTCGGGTGGTACCCAGCCAAATCGAGTCACGATGGTTTGCAGGATCTGCACTAATAGCTCTGGTTTGCTTTTGTGGTCTTTGACGATCTGGCTCGCCGTTTCTGTATCGATTCTTGCCATCAGGTAATACGCTCCCCGGCGGAATAGATGTTAAAAGTATCGCCGCGCAAAAAGCCGACCAGCGTTACGTTGAATTCGGTCGCCAATCGCACTGCGAGACTGGATGGTGCACTGACTGCAGCCAACAGCGGAATACCTGCGACCAATGTTTTTTGCATGAGCTCGAAACTGGCTCGACCGGAAACTATCAGACCAAGATCGCTGGCAGGAAGTCTGTCTCGTGTTAGTAACGCCCCGACAACTTTATCGACCGCATTGTGCCGTCCAACATCCTCATGTACCACAAGAATTTCACCTTGTGAATCAAATGCCGCTGCGGCATGCAGGCCCCCTGTCTGATCAAAGGTCCGCTGATGGTCGCGGAGCGCGTCTGGCATGGTGACCAGCACAGCCTTTCTGAATTGACCGCGGTTGTTATCGAGTGCCTCAGCCCCGGTAACCCGGAGTGCGTCTAGCGAAGATTTTCCACATACGCCACAACTTGATGTTGTGTAGAAATGCCGCTGCAGGCGGTCAAGATCAACCCCTACGTGGGTTGCGAGATCGACGCGGATAATATTGTGATTTTCTGTATCGGGGGCAGCGGGGCCAGAGTGTACGACTGATGTAACGTCGCTCGAGCGGGTAATTATGGATTCGGAGTACAGGAACCCGATAGCCAGCTCCTCATCATTACCCGGTGTCCGCATCGTAATGGATATGCTTTTGGCGGTGCGCCCTGCAGGTGTCGAGTACCCAAGGCGAATCTCCAATGGCTCCTCCACAGCGACGTAGTCTTCGACCGGATTTGCGGAATCGCCACGGATTTTATTGACGGTAATTGAGAGGCTGCGATCGGTCATAGTGACTTCGATTGAGTGCCGAGGTCATGCAGTATATCGCAATGATGGGGACTGCAGGACGCAATGAGAATCGTTCTCAAAACCGTAACAAATTCATATACCTATGCTGTTATGCAAACGCTCATGAAAGTTGGTTAGAATGCACGCCAGATGCATTAGAGTGGTCGTTACCGGGACAGGACCCGGAACGTTGATAGTAAAAAATTAAGGAGATTCCGTTGAGCACAATTCCACGCCGTAAGTTTATTCAGTTGTCAGCCGTTTCGGCTGTTGGTTGCCTCGCATTGTCTGGCCGTGATGCACACGCTGATGATCTGCCGCGACTCGCTGAAGACGATCCGATGGCGCAAGCAATGAGATATACAAATGACGCATCAAGCATTGATGCTGCATCCCGAAATAGTCCGGTTACCGATCAAAACTGTGCGAATTGCGCTCTCATTCAAGGCGCCGATGGTGACGCATGGCGTCCTTGCCTGATATTCCCGGGCAAAGCTGTTGCGGCCGCTGGATGGTGTTCAGTATGGGCGCCGAAAGCTTGATCTAGAAACGATAAATTGCAGCATAGAGTGCCGGCCTTTAGGCCGGCATTTTTGTGTGTACAATACGCGGCTGAAAATACCTAAAACGTCATTTACAGCGGAGAAAGCCCTTGTTTGAATCACTGCAACCCGCCAGTGCGGACCCTATTCTTGGCCTTATCGCTGAGTACAGAAATGACCTACGCATGGAGAAAATCGATCTGGGCGTTGGAGTGTATCGGACGACGGAAGGCAACACGCCAGTACTGCAGGTCGTCAAGCGAGCAGAGCAGACTCTGATCGACGAGCAGGACAGTAAGGCTTATATCGGCACAGCGGGTGCGGCGGACTTCAATGCGGTAATGCAGGAACTGATTTTTGGCGAATCGAGTCCGGCTGATCGCTTGGTTACGATTCAGGCGCCTGGTGGTTCAGGTTCCTTGCGAGTCGCTGCTGGAATGATTCTCCGTGCGTCGCCAGCCGCATCGGTATGGGTCAGCGAGCCGACATGGGCAAACCATGCGCCTTTATTAGCGGGGGCGGGCTTGAGTCTTAAGTCGTATCCATACTATGACGCTCTGAATCATGTCATCAAGGCCGATGAGATGTTATCGGTACTGAAAGATGCGCCTGCCGGCGACGTCGTTTTACTGCACGCCTGTTGTCACAATCCATCGGGCCTTGATTTGTCCAATAATGAATGGTGCGCGCTTACAGACGTCATAGTTGATCGTAATCTGATCCCATTTATCGACATCGCGTATCAAGGTTTTGCGGACGGACTGGATGAAGACGCATTTTGTATTCGTCATATGGCTGAACACGTTCCGGAAATGATTGTCTCAAGTTCATGCTCAAAGAATTTCGGGTTGTACCGCGACCGCGTAGGTACCTTATCTATGCTTGCTGCGGATAGTGTCGCTCGGGACGTCGTCGATAGTCAGGTCAATAATATTGTTCGCACAATCTATTCGGTTCCACCCGATCATGGGGCGGCGGTCGTCAGTCTTATTCTCAACGATGCTGAATTGCGCAGTGCCTGGGTTATCGAGCTTGCTGAAATGCGTGAACGATTGAAGAGCATGAGAGCAATGTTAAACGACGCGCTGGTGTTGAGGGCGCCCGAACATGATTTCTCGCACCTCGTGCGGGCTACTGGAATGTTCTGTTTTCTCGGAATCTCGGCAGAGCAGGTTTTACGACTGAAGAAAGACTTTGGCATCTATATGGTTGACTCAAGCCGGATCAATGTGGCCGGTATTACGCCCGGCAATGTTAATTACCTTGCAGACTCGATCGTCGCCACGCTTCGCGGCGCTAATCATGAACACTCTCCCAGATGATGCGGCTTTTTTGACCGATGTTCAGTCGTCTGGCTGTTCCGGCGTTCAGTTCGAGCACGTAGGTTACCGGCTCGACTGAGGCGAGGGGTGTTAGTGATAGTGGTTGTGTATCGTGGATGATCGACGCGACCGTACCGTCAGTTCGAGCAAATACCAAATCCAGCGGTATGTACGTGTTCTTCATCCACATTGAGCGAATATTGCTGTCCTCGTAAACAAACAACATGCCGGTGTCCTTTGGCATATTGCGGACGAACATCAATCCACGACGTTGCTGATCAAATTCCAACGCGAGATAAATCCGCAGCTCATGTTGAGCCCCGTTATCTGCATCGACAATTAATGTTGCGCGCTCAAAATCGCCATCCAAAGACCGGACGCTAGTGGGCTGTGTTTCGGTCGGCGCCTTGCACGCTGCAAGAATTATGAGGAGGGTGCTGAGGACAATGCCAGTTGATATTTTGCGAGTCATTTCTATTTCTACTCTAAAATAATCTGTGCGCTAAGCCTAATCCAACTCATAGAAGTTGCCGAACTTTTCAATAATTGGCGTATTTTCACTATTAGCCCAACGAAAGTAATCTCCGTATTCAAGGCATGAGGCGGCGGCCTCATCAATAATAAAGGTGGCCCTTTCGTGCATTTGCAGAGCACTGGCCTGGCATCTTGCCGACAAGGGCCCCTCAATCGCGTCGCGCACCGCTTCAGCCTTATGAGCCCCGGTAGCCAGCAGTGTGACTCGGCGAGACTCCAGTATGCTGGCAATACCCATAGTGACGGCTAAATGAGGCTGAAACTCCTCCGCACTAAATAATCGACTGTTATCGTTAACCGTCGACTCAGTCAGGATTTTCATTCTGGTTCTGGAAGACAGGCTGGAACAGGGCTCGTTAAACCCAATATGCCCGTTAGAACCAATGCCCAATATTTGAAGATCTATGCCTCCAGCTACAGATATTGCACGCTCATAAGCGGCACCAATAGCGCGCGGATTATCCTCGAGACCACAGCTGGGCACATGGGTGTTGGCTTTTAGTATATCTATTTGATCAAATAGTTCGCGATTCATAAACGAGCGATAGCTCTGTGGGTTATCCGCAGTCATTCCAATATATTCGTCGAGATTAAAGGTAGTTATAGCGCGAAAACTTGCCTCACCCTGCTGGTGGCGCTGAATAAGTTTCTGATATAGCGCTATGGGCGTACTGCCAGTAGTCAGGCCCATCACAGCCTCAGGCTTTTTATTGAGCAATTCGCAAACAAGCTGTGCGCCCAACTCAGCGACGGCATCAGCATCTTTGGCAATTATCACTTCCACGGTTTCCCCTTTGCCAAAACTATTGACCCAGCTTAAAAGTTGCTGAATGACAGTTCAGGTATCGAGACAGCCGTATGCCATTTACTTTACCTCCAGCGAGGCCTGAAAAACGCAATCTGCCGCCCTCGTCATTCGGTCGTTGCATGTTTTCATACATCATGTCGGAGCCTAAACAGGTTACGGCGGCCTCAATGCTTCCGAATAACGTTACTTCGAAAGTGCCATCGTCGCCGCAGCCGGACTCGACCTGCACAGGCGATGGGGTGGAATTTTCAGTTGCCGCGTGCTGGCAGGCGGTCAGTGGGCTAATCAACAGTAGCGCAACGAATAACGTTTTTTGCGCAGACATGGGCTTTTTTGGGCTCGATGTAATGGAATGTCTATCTTGTGGTCGGAATTGAGGCTGATAATACTTAACTCGGCGAAAAAATTGACTAAAAAATGATGTGACTAGTTGGTCTTGCTGGACATCCTCTCTAGAATGGCACGCCGCCGCATCCTTCGGAGTAATTAATGAGCGTTAGAGAGCAATTTCAAAAACTTGAAACTCATGCAAGCGGGCTGATCATCGGTCAGGCGCATCTGATCAATCGCATGTTGATCGCGTTGCTGTGTGATGGACACCTTCTGGTCGAAGGTGCGCCGGGTCTGGCGAAGACTCGAGCGATCAAGGTGTTATCAGAAAGTATCGAAGGCGATTTTCATCGACTTCAGTTTACCCCCGACTTGCTACCAGCAGATTTGACAGGTACCGACATATATCGTCCGCAGGAAGGAACCTTCGAATTTCGTAAGGGGCCGCTATTCCACAACTTAATTCTCGCGGATGAGATTAACCGCGCACCGGCGAAAGTTCAGTCCGCATTACTTGAAGCAATGGAAGAGCGACAAATCTCAGTCGGCGACAAGAGCTACCTGCTTGAAGACCTCTTTATGGTAATGGCGACTCAAAACCCAATTGAGCAAGAGGGCACATACCCATTACCGGAAGCGCAACTGGATCGATTCCTTCTGCATGTTGAGGTTGGATATCCCACGATCGAAGATGAACGACGAATTCTGATACTTAACCGCAACGAGGCGAAACAAGCAGAGCGCGATATGTTCCAACCGCCGGAATTGCTGGCTATGTCGTCGATCATGGAGGCGCGACAAGATATTTTGAATCTGCATCTTGCACCTGAACTCGAGGAATACATTGTCAACGTCGTCGTCGCGACTCGAAATCCGGGCACGGTGAACGCCGACTTGGACGGACAGGTTCTCTATGGCGCCAGCCCACGCGCGAGCATGGGTATCGATCGCGCGGCCAGAGCGCATGCATGGCTCTCGGGCCGAGATTTTGTAGGGCCTGAAGATATTCAGGCTGTGGCACCAGATGTTCTCCGGCATCGACTGGTGTTGAGTTTCGAAGCTGAAGCAGATGGCGTCAATTCGAACTCCATTATTGCAGGCGTTCTGGATGGCGTCGGAGTTCCCTAGTGTCTCTATTGGATCGCCTACCTCCAGATACTTCGCCAATCAGCGTTAGCCAGGCAGAACTGATTCGTTTGAATGGCCCAGCTCGAGCAATTGCACTTGATGTGTTGCGCGTGAAAGCCCTGCAAACGGGTGCTTACGTTTCACACTTTCGTGGGCGCGGCATGGAGTTTGACGAATCACGCCCTTATCAGCCTGGCGATGATCCCCGCAGTATCGACTGGCGCGTTACAGCGCGCAGCACGACAGCTTATACAAAGCTCTTTCGCGAGGAGCGTGAACGACCGGTTCTTGTTGTGGTGGATCTGCGATCCAATATGCATTTCGCGACACGCGGTTGTTTCAAGTCAGTCAATGCGGCGCGTGCAGCGGCGTTGATCGCCTGGGCCGCCCACCATCGTGGCGATCGCTTAGGTGGCCTCATATTTGGTGATGCATCTCATTGCGAACTCAAGCCACGCTTGGGTCGTCGCGCGACACTTAGATTTGTTCACCAATTGGCCACACACAAGGACTGGCAGAACCGGGGTGTCCCGGAAGGCTCAGAGTCGTTGACGCAGGCATTGTCGGCGCTGCGTAGAGTTGCCAGACCGGGTAGTCTTGTTGTTGTTGTCAGTGATTTCATCGGATTCAATCGCGCTGCGCAATCGTATCTGTCCAGCGTCGCGCGTCATAACGAAGTCCTCGCTGTATTTATGAATGATCCGATGGAGAAAAAGTTACCGCCGCCTGGACGTTATCGCATTGTATCGCCAGAGGAGGAATTGGCGATCGACACGTATGCTGCGGCTGCACGACACGACTATGAAAGTGATTTCGCTGAACGATCGCATGATCTCGAAGCCTTCTGTCATCGCTATGGTGTGCACCTGATGCCGATGTCCACTAATGATGATCCAGTTGCAACGTTGCAAGCTGCTTTGGGTCGAAGGTCACATTAGTTATGGATCCCACCGAACTTCCACTGCGCCCGCTACATCTACCCGATCCAATCAGCTGGTGGCCCTTAGCGCCTGGATGGTGGTTCGTGATCGCGTTGCTGCTCGCAGGCATCGGCTGGCTCGTGCTCCGCGCATGGCGGAAGTATCAATTTCTCGCACCGCAGCGATATGCCATGCGTACTTTAGCTGAAGTTGAGTCGGATTATCTGACGCGCCGGGATCCGTTGATGCTAGGCAGGCAACTTTCCGAATTATTGCGCCGCAGCATGCTCGCGTATGCGCCACGCCACGAAGTGGCAGGCCTTACCGGCGATGCCTGGCTGGAGTGGCTGGATCGTGATTTACCGGTTCCGTATTTTCATACCGAAGGCGGCAAGAGCTTGCTGCAGTTGCCATACCGAGATCCGAACGGGGATTTCAGTGATGTCGATGTTAATGCATTGTTAGCGGCTGTTCGAATGCGTCTAGCGACGCCGGTAGGGAGTGCGGTCTAATGTGGTCTCTCGCCTGGCCCTTAGTTTTGATGGTGTTGCCATTGCCGATCATTCTTCGTCGTCTGGTGTCTGAGGCTACTGGTCTGTCTGAGGCGGGGCTTCGCGTACCGAGTATTGACAGCTTCTCGACATTGAAAAATCGCTCCGGAAAAGAGCAGCTTCACAAATGGCGATTCTGGATCGCTGTGATCGCCTGGGTTCTCCTGGTGCTCGCGGCTGCACGACCAGAACGAATCGGAGAAGAGCTGGATGCCTCAGTCGCGGGTCGCAACCTGATGATGGCCGTTGATCTTTCCGGCAGCATGGATCAAAAGGATTTCGAACTGGCCGGCCGGCGTGTTGACCGACTGACGGCGACGAAAGCGGTTGCGAGCGACTTCATCGAGCGCCGTGAAGGCGATCGAATCGGCCTCATACTGTTTGGCGAGCGGGCATACCTGCAAGTGCCGCTGACTTTGGATCGAGAGACCGTGAATATTTTATTGATGGAAGCGTTCATTGGCCTTGCAGGAGAAAAAACGGCAATCGGTGATGCGATTACACTGGCCGTACGCAGAGTGTATGAACAAGATGATAGTGAGGGTGATCAGGTCTTGGTGCTTCTCACTGATGGCGCGAACACCGCGGGCGCGGTCCAGCCTGTCAAAGCAGCTGAGCTTGCCCAACAGGTTGGTTTGAGGATTTACACAATCGGTATTGGCGCTGAGCAACTTAAAGTGTCCTCATTGTTCGGCGGTCGACGTCTAATTAACCCTTCCACTGACCTCGATGAAAATACACTGACAAAAATTGCCAGCCTTACGGGCGGCCGATACTTTCGTGCGACTGATACAGCGAGCTTACAGGATATCTATAAACTGATTGACGAGCTTGAGCCTGTCGAGGAGCCGGAGTCCGGTTTTCGGCCGGTGCAGTCTTATTTCTACTATCCGTTAGGCATGGCTGTCTTGCTGATGACATTGATGAGTCTTGTCAGTCTTATCGAGCGAGGCACACTGAGACGAGCGAGCGAGGTAAGTGCAAGTGCTGGCTAATTTTCACTGGCTGCGTCCTGAGTGGCTGTTTGCGATTCCCGCGATCGTTCTGTTGGCCTATCTATTGGCCCGCGGCAAACTCGAGTCGGGTAACTGGAGTTCCGTTATCGATCGCGAGTTGATGCCGTATGTTTTATCCCGCGATCCCGGTCGTGGTAAAGATTATCGATGGTGGTTGATGGGCCTCGCTGGTGTCGTCGCCGTTGCCGCACTCGCGGGGCCGGCATGGCAGCGAGTCGAACAACCCGTATTCAGAGCAGAGCAGGCATTGGTAGTCGCATTGGATTTATCCCGATCAATGGATGCGCAGGACATTACACCGAGTCGACTTCGGAGAGCCAAACTCAAAATTCTAGACATGCTGGAGCGACGGGAAAGCGGCCAAACCGCCCTGGTCGTTTACTCAGCCAATGCTTTTACCGTAGCGCCGCTGACCACGGATACAGACACTATTGCATTGCTTGTGAACAGTCTGGGCACGGACATCATGCCGAGCCGCGGCAGCTATCCAGAAGTCGCGATCGCTAAGAGCAGGCAGCTATTTGAACAGGCGAAGGCCGGTTTTGGCAGGGTAATGTTGATAACAGATGGCGGCTCGTCACCAGCTGCGTCCGTCGCGGCGCGTGATCTAAAAGCAGCGGGATATACCTTGTCCATTCTGGGTGTCGGAACAACTGAGGGAGCACCCATTCCACGTGTGACGGGAGGATTCGTGACTGACAACCGTGGAGAGATGGCTGTGCCGAAACTGGAGGAGCGCGGCTTGCGAGCGCTTGCCAGTATCGGGGGTGGTCGCTACGCTAGAATTTCCGATGATGGCAGAGACTTAGAGCAGTTGTTATCTGGAGAAATATTAGGCGATGCCGTCATAGGCGATGATGCTTTGGCTACCGATCGTTGGCGCGAGGAAGGCCCATGGCTATTGTTGTTTCTGCTTCCGTTGGCTGCATTGGGATTTCGTCGCGGCTGGGTAATCGTGCTGATATTTTTCATCGTGCCGCTACCGCAGACCGCCTATGCAGCTACGTGGAGCGACTTATGGTTGAATAAGGATCAGCAGGCCGGAAGGGAGCTCGAAGCCGGTAACGCGAAGGATGCAGCGGCTCTATTCAAGAACCGCGATTGGCAAGCGGTAGCGGACTACGAGGCCGGTGACTACGCGGGCAGTGCTTCTGTTTTTTCAGAGAACGGCGATACTCGAAACCTCTACAATCTCGGTAACGCGATGGCATTTCAGGGTGACTTTGATGCGGCAATTGATGCTTATGAGCAGGTGTTAGAGAAACAACCGAATCACGAAGACGCTACTTATAATCTTGATCTTGTAACGAAGAAGAAGGAGCAGCAAGAGCAGCAGAATCAGGGCGAGGATCAGGAGTCTGCGGCAAGCCCGGGTGAAGAGGGCGAGAAACCGGACTCTGAAGAGCAGTCAGTAGAGCAGGACCAAGAAGGCGAATCAGAAAGTGATAGCGAGTCACAAGAAGGCGACTCATCGGAAAGCGGCGACGAAGAAATATCCGAAGAGGATATGAAGGCCTTGCAGGAAGAGTTGCAGCGCGCTGCCGAGGAGGCGAACCCCGATGAGCAACCGCAGCAGATGTCTGAAGCCGAACTCGCAGAACTGCGGCAGCAACAAGAGCAGGAGCAAGCGATGGAGCAATGGTTGCGTCGAATTCCGGATGACCCGGGTGGTTTGCTACGCAGGAAGTTTAGACATCAATACCAGCGCTCCGGTAAAGATCAGGACGGAAATAGTGTGTGGCCAGATAACGAGGTGCAACCATGGTAACTAGTGGCAAAGCCATCCGCATTATATTGTTGAGTTCAGTCGGATTGCTCGCATTGATTGTAAATGCGTTCGCCGATGTCACCGCGAGCGTCGACCGGAATTCAGTTGACCTTAACGAGTCGTTTGTCTTCGAGATCACAGTGAACGCCAATAGCGATGCGGAGCCTAATCTGTCCGTACTCGACGAGAATTTCTACCGAGGCCAGTTGAGTCAGCTCAACAACACGTCAATTATTAATGGCCAGATTAGTCGTAGTCGTATCTGGACCGTCGCGTTGATGGCCAGGGTGGCGGGCCAGCAGGACATTCCCGCGGTTTCAGTCGGCAGTGAAAGCAGTAAGCCCATCTCTATCATGGTCAATGAGCCGGCCAACGCGCCTCCGGGAGAGGCGGACGTCTTTATCATCAGCGGAGTTGATCAGACTGAAGCATACGTGCAGTCACAGGTTCTTTATCGATTCAAAGTCTACCGTGCCGTCGCGACGCGTCAGCAGAATTATCGCGATCCAGTCATAAGCGGTGCCGAAGTCTTGATCGAGCGTGCTGGTGAAGAGCGCAGTTACGAGGCTCTCTTGAATGGTCGAGCGTACAATGTCATAGAACGCGTCCTGGCAATTTATCCTCAGTCCAGCGGTGAGATCGAAATCTCGCCAGCTCGCTTTGAAGCACGAATATTGCGCGACGGACGCATTACCGGGCGCAAGGTATTTGAATCAGATGCGCATGCGATCAAGATCTTGCCAATCCCTGCGCCACCGACCGATTTTCCGAACGCCAGTTGGCTTCCTGCGCGAGACGTCCAGCTCAGTGAAGAGTGGTCGAGAGAACTCAATGAAGTTTCAGCAGGTGAACCGGTTACTCGAAAAGTCATGGTAAGCGCGCTTAGCCAGATTGAGACACAAATCCCGGCTTTGTCACCGCCTGATGTAGAGGGTATGAATGTCTATGCTGATAAGCCCGACTTCTCTCGTCAGTTCGAGGCTGAGGGTATTCGAGGTATTCGTCGTGATCAGTACGCGATGATTGGTGTGCGCGGTGGAGTGGTGAAAATTCCGAAGCTCGAAGTGCCTTGGTGGGACATCGAGGTGGGCGAATGGCGGGTTGCGACCTTGCCCTCGAAAACATTTACCATTGATGCACCAGTCGCTGAGACAGTATTGCCGCCAGCGATACAATCCGGAGCTTTGGGTGACGCGACTGGAGACGCGAATCCTGCCAAGCTCGTCGAAGACGAATTCTGGAAACTACTGAGCCAGCTACTTAGCGGTGTATGGCTGTTAACGATATTCGTATGGTGGTGGTCGAGCCGTGACCGACAACGAGAGCCAAAAGCACCGGAGCCGCCACCGATTTACAAGCAACAGGCGAAATTCGTCAAAGCGGCGAAGAAGGCTGCCAATGCCGGCGACAAGACTGCTGTTCGTGCAGCCCTGATTGAATGGGCAGTACTGCAGTGGCCCGACAACTCACCGAGGAGTGTTAGTGAGCTCGCGAAGCGGGTTACCTCACCTTTGTCTGAAGAACTGAGTGTTTTGTCGGCCAGCAGTTACAGCAGCACTCCAGGTGAGTGGGATGGCAGCGGAATGGCTACCGCTATTCGCTCAATCAGTGTGTTAATAGAAGATAGCGAGGGGGCAACGCAAAGTCCGTTACCACCCCTGATGCCGCCGGGTACCTGACCTAGCTAGTCTTCGTTCCCAACGTTTTCTGCGGCGATAGCCTCATCGATCATCGCGATTGGTTTTTCGTAGGTAAAGGTCTGATCCTGTCGCTGGCTACTACCAGTGCCCTTCACTTTTCATTGACGCCCAAGGTTCCTCTTGCGGCAATGAGTCGCCTTTTTGCAGTAACTCGATAGAGATATTGTCCGGTGATCTAACAAAAGCCATGTGCCCATCTCGCGGCGGACGATTGATGGTCACGCCTGCGTCCATGAGCTTCTGGCAGGTTTCGTAGATATTATCGACCTGATACGCAAGATGGCCAAAATTACGGCCTTCATCGTATTCTTCTGGATCCCAATTATGAGTTAACTCTACCTGCGCCTCTTCATCATCTGGCGCTGCGAGGAAGACGAGCGTGAATCGACCTTTTTCGCTTTCGTAACGCTTCAGTTCTGTGAGTCCAAGGTTGTCGCAGTAAAAATCGATTGATGCATCAATATTGGCAACTCGCACCATTGTATGAAGATATTTCATTTTTGAGCTCCGCTTTGGACCAGTCCCGATGGACTAGTGCAGGGATTGAATTCACAATGGTCCCTGATACAGGCTTCGGCGGCAACAGTGAACGACATTCGCACCATTACACTCGACCTTGACGACACACTCTGGGCAATTCACCCGGTTATCAGGCGCGCTGAGGCGCGTCTTTACGAGTGGCTCGGAGAGTTCTATCCGAATATTACAGAATTATATGAGCCGGCCGATATTCGCGAGGTGAGGTCGCAAGTCGCGGCCGAGTTCTCGGGCAGTGCGCATGACCTGACTTTCCTCAGAAGGACAGTTCTCAGCCGAGTTGGGACGACGGCTGGCTATGGCACCGAGTTCATTGATGAAGCCTTTCGAATTTTTGATGAAGTTAGAAATGACGTCGATATCTTTCCTGGGGTCATACCGGCGCTCGAAGCCTTGAAAAAGCGGTTCATAGTAATTGCAGTGACCAATGGAAACGCGAATCTTACCGCTATCGGAATAGATCATCTATTTGACGAAGTGGTCACATCCATAAAAGCAGGTGCGGCAAAGCCGTCACCGCAAGTTTTCGAAATGGCAGTGAGGCTCGGAGGGGCCAAGGCTAAAGAAACTCTGCATGTTGGAGATCACCCGAGGCTTGACGTAGATGGCGCACGCAATGCTGGGTTACGTACAGCATGGGTTAATCGAAATAAGAGCGTCTGGCCTGATGAGTTCGACTTGCCGGATATAGAGGTTACCCATGTTGGTGAGCTCCCCGGATTGTTAGGTGAGAATTAGACTGTATGGCGGCCACTTACGCGAAATGGTGGCGTGATCATAATTCAGATTTAACTATTCGATGACGTCAATGTTGGGCCTAATTACAACATCAATCCGTCGGTTACGCGCCCGTCCAGCTTCGGTCTCATTGCTTGATACTGGTCGTGTTTCGCCGTAGCCCGATGCGATAAGTCGATACATTGGAATCCGCATTACATTAATTATGTATTGCTGCACAGACTCTGCTCGTTCTTGCGAAATCTTTTGGTTCTGATTATCGCTGCCCTGAGAATCTGTGTGGCCGTTGATGATGAGCTCACTTCGGGGAAATACATCAATAGCTTTCTCAACCTTAGCAAGCAGCTCAAAATTCTCTGGCTTAATTTGTGATGCGCCACTGTCGAAGCTCAAACCGAAGAGCCGCAAGATGATGGTATCTGCTTCGCGGAAAACACGAGCTTCGTGAGGCGAGAACATTTTCTCGACTTGCTCAAATTGTTCTTTTACACGAGCCTGAGCCTCAAGACGCTGAATCAGCGTGGCGCGCTCTGCCATAGCATCCCTCAGCCGCTCATCGAGAGTACGTAACTCTTCATCTATATCGGCCATGCGTACTTTGTTCTCAGCCCTTTCCTGCTGCACTGCCCGCAGTTCCTGCTGCACTGCCCGCAGTTCATTGCCCTGCGATTTAAAGTGGACACTCAGCTTGGCGACCAGTTGACTATGTTTTTCCTGCATGTTCGGTACGATGCCTGCAACACCGGAGAGCGTCTGTATATTTTGCTCCCAGTCTAGAAGCAACTGCTCTACCGTGAGATCTTTGTCTCGCACCTGGCGGATAATTTCGGACAGATATAAGGCATGCTCGACCTCGTCGTTTGCACGTGTGGCGAGACTCTTTGACCGATCGATGTCGTAGCGATTTTCATTGAGTTTGCGCTCAGCTTCTGCGATCAGCTGCTTCGCCTTTCCTAGTGTGATCGGTGTATACCGGCCAATGCGAGCCCTGTCAGCGTCACTTAGAAGTCGCCGGGTTTCGCTGAGATATTGTTCTTTGATCGC
>Ga0055584_100003022_pt1 | contig 16654 bp, 16 predicted proteins | sample OSDHelmetaG_FD_58716 | JGI IMG/M metagenome (GOLD analysis project Ga0055584, IMG submission 58716) | Pelagic marine sediment microbial communities from the LTER site Helgoland, North Sea, for post-phytoplankton bloom and carbon turnover... | ecosystem: Environmental > Aquatic > Marine >... | reverse complement strand
GTTAACTAAAGATATGACCATTGCCGGTTTTGATGATGAACTTGAAGCAGCGATGGCTGCAGAGGCCCTGCGCCAACAGGACCATATAGAACTAATCGCTTCTGAAAATTATGCCAGTCCTCGAGTGCAGGAAGCGCAAGGCTCAGTATTAACCAATAAATATGCAGAAGGCTATCCGGGTAAGCGTTATTACGGTGGGTGCGAATATGTCGATATCGTTGAAAACCTGGCAATTGAGAGAGCCAAAACACTTTTTAATGCAGGATATGCCAATGTGCAGCCACACTCAGGCTCTCAAGCCAATTCAGCGGTATTTATGGCCTTATTAAAGCCTGGCGATACCTTGTTGGGCATGAGTTTGGCTGATGGCGGACATCTTACTCATGGAGCTGCTGTTTCTTCTTCAGGGCGAATTTATAATCCCGTCCAATATGGTCTGAACAGCGAGACTGGTGAAATAGATTATGAGCAAGTCGAAGAGCTAGCCTTGCAGCACAAGCCTAAATTAATTATCGCTGGTTTTTCAGCCTATTCAAGAACCGTCAATTGGCAACTAATGCGAGATATTGCCGATAAAATTGGTGCTTATCTGGTGGTCGATATGGCACATGTGGCAGGTCTTGTTGCAGCAGGCGTCTATCCGAGTCCAGTTAATATTGCCCATGTCACAACTTCCACCACGCACAAGACCTTAAGAGGTCCACGTGGGGGCTTAATTCTGACTCCTGGCGATGACGAAGCACTTAATAAACGTCTGAATTTTGCTATTTTCCCTGAAAGTCAGGGTGGACCATTAATGCATGTTATTGCCGCGAAAGCTGTCGCCTTCAAAGAAGCTATGTCTGAAGAGTTCAAATCGTATCAGCAACAAGTCGTTAAAAATGCTCAAGCAATGGCTGAAGTTTTTATATCACGAGGTTTCGAAATTGTCTCTGGTGGCACAGATGACCATCTTTTCTTATTGAGTTTGGTTGGCCGAGAAGCAACCGGCAAAGATGCTGAAGAAATTTTGGGCCGAGCGAATATTACGGTTAATAAAAATGCTGTGCCTAATGATCCGCGCTCTCCATTTGTGACTAGTGGTTTACGTTTAGGCTCTCCAGCAATAACCACTCGGGGTTTTACTGAAGTTGAAGTGAGTGAAATGTCGAATTGGATTTGCGATATACTGGAAGACATTAATAATGAGGAGCTCATAAGCTCGGTAAAAGAAAAAGTTTTGGCCTTGTGCGAAAAATTTCCGGTTTATAAATAAAAATGGTAGTTGACTGATGCATTGTCCTTTTTGCCATGCTACAGATACAAAAGTAATTGATTCGCGCTTGGTTGCCGAAGGCAATCAGGTGCGAAGGCGGCGAGAGTGTTTGACTTGCAATGAGCGCTTCACTACTTTTGAAGGGGCTGAATTATTAATGCCACGTGTCATCAAACAAAATGGCGACCGTGAACCATTTAATGAAGATAAGTTACGCAAAGGTATTTTAAAAGCGCTGGAAAAAAGACCAGTGAGTATGGATAAAGTTGAGGAAGCACTGACCCATATTAATCATGCTTTACGGGCCTCCGGTGAAAGAGAAGTTTCCAGTGATCTTGTTGGCGAAAAAGTGATGCAGGAGTTGCGTAAATTAGATGAAGTTGCTTATGTGCGTTTTGCATCTGTTTATAGAAGTTTCAAAGATCTAAATGAGTTTAGAGAAGCAATTGATAACATTGATCAAGCGTCCAAAGACAAAATCTAGTAACTACTTTGAATTTAACTTCACTATTTTTTTATTTTTTCTCACCGTGGCTTTACTGCACTAATCTGAACCGGCAATTAATATAATCAAATGAACATGAATACTGACACTACATACATGCAGCGTTGTATAGAGCTTGCTTTAAAAGGGGAATACAGTAGCAAGCCTAATCCTCGTGTCGGTTGCTTAATTGTTAAAGAAGGGCAGGTTATCGCAGAAGGCTGGCATCAGTTTGCTGGCGAAGTGCATGCAGAAGTGCATGCGCTAAATCAGGCTCAAGCATCTACTTCCGGTGCTAGCTTATATGTGACACTTGAACCCTGCTCGCATCATGGGAGAACAGCCCCTTGTTGTGATGCCATTATTGCAGCCGGTGTAAGTAAAGTTGTGTATGGCATGATTGATCCAAATCCAGAAGTAGCCGGCAAGGGTTTGAGTAAATTAAAAGCTGCTGGTATAGAAGTTATTGGCCCTCTTCTTGCCGAGAAATGTGCAGATTTAAATCCAGGATTTATAAAAAGAATGACTTCTGCTTTGCCTTATGTGCGCTGCAAAATGGCAATGAGTTCGGATGGTAGAACGGCCATGGCTAGTGGGGAAAGCAAATGGATCACTGGGGTTGAAGCCAGGCAAGATGTTCAAAAATTTAGAGCCAGAAGTAGTGCATTAATTAGCGGTATCGAAACAGTATTAGCAGACGATCCTTCTCTCAATGTCAGACTAGATGATGCAGAAGTCTTACAACCCTTAAGGGTGATTTGTGATTCGAATTTAAGGCTGTCGCCAGAAGCAAAGACTTTACAAATTCCTGGAAATATATTGCTAGTATCTGCAATAGAAAAAGAATTTGAAACAGCTGAAAAAAAAGTCGCTAATCTTGAACAAATTTGTTTACCTAATGCTGAAAAAAAAATAGATTTACATGCCTTGCTAAAGTTTCTAGCGCAAGTAAAAGAATGCAACGAAGTGTTAATAGAATCAGGATCAACCTTGGCAGGAGCATTTATTAAAGCCGGTCTGGTCGATGAAATAATACTTTATATGGCGCCTAAACTTTTAGGTCATAAGGGCTTGCCATTATTTACTCTTCCTGGCTTGGAAAATATGGAAGATCAAATTTCGCTTGAATACTCAGATGTGTCATTGCTGGGTAAAGATTGTAGAATGCGCGTCCGAGTTTTAAATAAGTAAGTAGGAAATATTTCTCAGCATGTTTACTGGAATAATTGAGGCAACAGGCACCATTAAATCGCTTACTAAACCTAGGCTAGAAGCTGAGGGAGGTAGTAAGGATGAATGTTGTTTGATTGTTCATTCAGACAAATTAAATTTCAATGATATTGCACTAGGTGACAGTATTGCAGTAAGTGGGGTATGCCTTACTGTAACTGAGCTCGGTGAATCAACATTTAGCGCCGATGTTTCAAATGAAACCTTAAATTGTACAAATCTCGGCAGTCTTGTTGACGGAAGTTTGGTTAATCTGGAGCTTTCCCTTAAGCCGGAAAGCCGACTGGGAGGACACCTTGTTAGCGGCCATGTTGACGGATTAGGAATTTTACACAGTAAAGGTGTTGATGCAGGCAGTCTGAGTTTAGTGTTTGCAGCGCCACTTGAGTTGGCACATTATATTTCCCGCAAAGGCTCAGTTTGTATAGACGGCATAAGTTTGACTGTTAATGAGGTAGATGGATTCAATTTTACAGTCAATATAATTCCTCATACAGCGGCGGAAACCACCATGCATGAATTTGAAGTTGGCCGGCAGGTGAATCTGGAAGTAGATTTAATCAGTCGTTACCTTGAACGATTATTACAGAAAGACGAACTTTCCAAAATTTATTCCGACAATAAAGCTGAGAATGATAATGAAGGTTTGAGTGTTGAAAAATTAAAGGCTAGCGGTTTTATAAAGTAATGGAATTAAATACTACTCAAGAACTTATTGAAGATATTCGTCAAGGTAGAATGGTTGTCTTGATGGATGATGAAGACCGGGAGAATGAAGGTGATATCGTAGTTGCTGCTGATAAAATAAGTCCGGCCGAAATCAATTTTATGGCAACACACGCACGTGGTTTAATTTGCCTGACCCTTACAGGTGAACGTTGCCAGCAGTTAAATTTACCTTTGATGGTCAGCTCTAATCAAACACCTTTCGGAACAAACTTTACAATTTCAATTGAAGCTGCAGAAGGGGTCACTACAGGCATTTCAGCTGCTGATAGAGCTCTTACGATTCAAGCTGCGGTTGCTCCTGATGCTGCGCCAACTGATATTACTCTGCCGGGTCATATCTTTCCTTTGATGGCAAAAGAAGGAGGCGTTTTGCGCAGAGCGGGGCATACAGAAGCGGGTTGTGATTTAGCCAGATTAGCAGGCTTAACCCCTGCTTCAGCAATTTGCGAAATAATGAATGCAGATGGCTCTATGGCCAGAAGAGCTGATCTTGAAAAATTTGCTGAGGAGCATGGATTAAAAATTGGCACTATTATGGACTTGGTGCATTACAGGATTGCTAATGAGCAAACGGTTGAACGACTTCAGCAATATCCTGCAGCGACTGAGCATGGTGATTTTGAAATTTATTGCTACCGTGACAGTATAAAAGAAGGAGAGCCGACTCATATGGCTTTAGTAAAAGGAGAAATTAATAGTGAAGAGCCTGTTCTGGTTAGGGTATTAGTTGCCAATACTTTAAGGGATTTACTGACAGTTAAAGACTCTAAACGTTCAAGCTGGTCACTGCATCGAGCAATGGAAAAAATTAGTGAGGAAGGTAAAGGGGTCGTGGTTATTTTGGCAGGTGAAGAAAACGGTTCCGATATTTTAAATCAGTTGGAAAGTTTAAGTCAGCAAGCCAAAATAAAGGTTCCAGCAAAAGCTTCTCAAGGGTTGTTCTTGAACGTAGGTACTGGTTCTCAAATTTTACGAGATTTGGGTGTAGGCAAAATGCGCCTTATGAGTTATCCAACAAAATATGCAATTTCAGGTTTTGATTTAGAAGTTGTGGAATATATACCTTTTGAAGAATAAGCTAGCCTGATAAAAATGAATTCAAAAATGTTAAGAAGAAAGATTTAGAGAATATTATGGAAAAAATAAAAACAATTGAAGGCGATTTCGGTGGCGCAAGTGCAAGTTATGCAATTGTTGTTAGCCGCTTTAATGAGTTTATTGTTAATAGTCTGCAAGATGGCGCTATAAATTGCTTAAGTCGTCATGGTGTTGCTGACAGCGCAATTACAGTAATAAAGGTGCCAGGCGCGTTTGAATTAGCTCTGGCTGCACAAAAAGCCGCTCAGACTCAACAATTTGACGCCATAATTGCTCTCGGAGCAGTCATCAAGGGTAGCACTCCTCATTTTGATTATGTCTGCACTGAATGCAGTCGCGGCCTAAATCAAGTCAGTCTGGAGTTTGGACTTCCAGTGGCATTCGGTGTGCTTACAGTTGATACGATTGAGCAAGCTGTAGAGCGGGCTGGTACTAAAGCAGGGAATAAAGGTGCTGATGCTGCAATGACTGCGCTGGAAATGGTCAGTCTCGTGCGTAAGCTGTAATCTATGGCCGAAGACTCATCACAGCCCAAAATTTCACATCGTAAAAAAGCCAGAAATTTATTAGTTCAGGCCTTTTATCAATGGCAGTTGGCTCAAGGCTCAGCAAGCGATATAGAAGCCCAATTTCGAGCAGATAATGCCGCTAAAATTGATTGGGATTTTTTCCACCAAGCACTTGTTCATATCATCACAAAATCTGAGGAAATTGATCAGACTTTTGCAGATAAGCTTGATCGCCAGTTATCCCAACTTGATCCAATTGAGCTCGCACTTTTGCGCTTGGGTAGCTTTGAATTTACAGAACGCATTGATGTTCCTTATAAGGTTGTGATCAATGAATATGTTGACTTGGCAAAAAAATATGGTGCCACTGATAGTCATAAATATATCAATGGTGTATTGGATAAACTGGCTAAACAATATCGAGCATTAGAAATAGAAAATGCCTGAGATACAAGATGCCTGTTTCAGAATTTGATTTAATCAGAACTTACTTTAATAAACCCGGTCTCATTCCAACACAGGAACAGTCCGCAAGAATACCTTTGGGAATAGGTGATGACTGCGCACTGATTGATCTTCCTCCTGAAAAACTTTTAGCAGTCTCAATGGACACTTTAATTGCCGATGTGCATTTCCCAGCTAAGGCTGATCCGGCTCTAATCGCGCAACGTGCTCTAGCTGTTAATCTTAGTGATCTGGCTGCTATGGGAGCAGAGCCTTTGGCATTTACACTAGCATTAAGTTTGCCAAAAGCAGAAGAGTCTTGGTTACAAGCATTTAGTCTTGGTTTGGAAACTTTGGTTCAGACCTACCATTGCCCGCTTATCGGTGGTGATATCACCAAAGGCTCTCTTAGTATTACTATTCAGGTGCATGGTCTGCTAAATAAAGATGAAGTGATGACTAGAAAAGGGGCAAAGCCAGGTGATCTTGTTTATGTTTCTGGTGAGCTTGGCTCTGCTGGTCTTGCTCTGAGTTTAATGAGCAATGGCATGTCGCTTGATAAACCCGATACTAAAGAACTACATGTGGCTTATTTTCAACCTGAACCAAGAATAAGTTTAGGGCAAGGCTGTGCTGGTATAGCCTCGGCCGCTATCGATATATCTGATGGTTTAATGGCTGATTTGGGGCATATTGCAAAACAAAGTGATGTTGGTATCGAACTGGACGCAAAAGCGATTCCTATAGCTCGAGCTGTAAAAAAAATCATGGGTGCAATGGGCGATAGGAGTAAGGGTTTGAATTTAGCCTTAACTGCAGGCGATGAATATGAATTAGCTATAATTGTTGCAGAAGATCGACGAGAAGCTCTTCAACAAACAGCAGTTGCTATTAATGTGCCTTTAACCTTAATAGGTCGTGTCGTAAAGGGCTCTAGAGTTAAGTGCTTAGATAATAACGGGCATGAAATCGAAGTGAAAAATTTAGGCTATCAACATTTTTAAATACTGTATGGACATGCCGATACAAGTTCTCCGATAAGGAGTATATAGTATCAGCATGACAACCCAATTTTACGAAAAAGCCTAGACTTCAATCTTTCCAGCAGCAATGAGAAGTAGCGTTATAACGATGCTACCAACCGATATTGCGGCTAGCGCTACACTTACAGCTATTATGATACCCATAATGCATTCTCTAATCTGGTGAATGACAATGTAATCATAGTAAATCCCTTGCCTTGATATGTTGATCCACATCAATCAAACTTTAGGACTAATCAAAATAATAAAAGCTTTTCAGAGTTACTAACAGTAAGGAAGGGTATGTATAAAAGTATTCTTTTAATATTAGGCATTTTTCTTTTTTTTACCTTCAATCTTACTTTCTGGGTTTATGTTCCCTTTGGATGGCATGCCGAAACCTGCACAATATATTGCTGAGGTGCTTCCATTAACGCACTTTAATCGTATTATAAGAAATATAATGTTGCGTGGTGCTGAGATAGATTTTTTAAGTACTGATATGCTGGCGCTGATTGGCTTTGCATTTGTGGCTTTAAGTATTGCTATATTACGGTTTAATAAACGGTTGGATTGATGTCAGAAAAAATATCTTCAAAAACAGTTTTTACTCACCCGGTACATTTTCTGGCATTCGGTTTCGGTAGCGGTTTATCTCCTAAAGCGCCAGGCACAGCGGGCACTATTGTTGCTGTTGTGCTTTACCTTCTGTTAGCGCAGTTGCCGCTGACAGCATATCTTTTAATGTTATTAATGACATTTGCGGCGGGAATATACTTGTGTGATCGCAGCTCTAAATTGCTCGGTGTGCATGATCATGGAGGCATAGTCTGGGATGAGTTCGTTGGCTATTGGATTACCATGTTGCTTGCGCCAAGCGGATGGCTTTGGATAGTCATGGGTTTTTTCTTGTTTCGTCTTTTCGATATTTTAAAGCCTTTTCCAATTAATATTCTGGATAAGCATGTGCATGGTGGTTTAGGGATTATACTTGATGATGTCCTTGCAGGAATTTTTGCCTGCATATGTTTACAGTTGATCGCGTTTGGAGTCGCTACTTGAAAATTTGGGTTGATGCGGATGCCTGCCCAATAGTAATTAAAGACATATTATTTAAAGCGGCGGAAAGAACTCAAACGCAATTGACGCTGGTTGCCAATCAGCCTTTGCGCGTTCCAGGTTCACGCTATATCAAATCAATTCAGGTGCAAGCCGGCTTCGATGTTGCTGATAATGAAATCGTTAAATTGGTTGAAGAAGCTGATTTGGTAATTACATCAGATATTCCATTAGCAGATGAAGTATTGGAAAAAGGCGGGCAGGCTTTGAGTCCGCGCGGGGAGCTCTTTACTTTAAGTAATATAAAAAGCCGTCTGAATATGCGTGATTTTCTGGACACCATGCGTGCCAGTGGTGAACACACTGGCGGGCCGCCGCCTTTAAGTCAAAGTGATCGGCAACAGTTCGCTAATCATTTGGATAGAATATTGTCTAAATTAGGGTAAATGCTGACAAAAGTTAATAATTAAAGACTGTATTCGATGACATCATTACCTGCTTGGCTGGCTGGTTGACCGATAGCAATAATACCCTGACCGCTAAGTGGTAATTCTTCGCGTCTTAAATATATTTCCTTTTGGTTGTTTTGAGTAACATAAGTGCCATTGGTACTTATGTCACATAAAATAAATTTCCCTCGTCTGAAAATAATATGGCAATGATCTCTGGAGGCAAATTCATTACTAGCCAAAAGTGAAGATATTCCTGAGTTCCTGCCAATAGTAAAGGGTTCCATATCCGGTGTTAAAATATACCTTTGATTTTGATAATTTAGCCTTAATCTATTTAATTTGGCTGCGCGGGTAATATTCTGGGAACCCACAAATACAGTAGCTTCACTATAATCTTCATCAGTTTTTTGTTCCCAGTGCATACGAAAAACTCTGGTTTTAAGCGTGTGTCCTTTCAAAATAATATTGTCATATTCGTAACACAATTTTTGAGATTTAAGGCTTAAGGAGTTGAATGCATTTTTGGAGAGCAATATTTTGCCCCCCTTTGCGATGCCGGTCAGGTAGGCAGCATTATTTACAGTTTCTCCGAAAAGATCCTTCTGTTGACGAATAATGCCTCCTCTGTCGATACCAATTCGTAATTTAAGTGTCATATCGGATCGAAAATTTCTACATGTTTCCTGCATTTCCCTTGCGGCATCAGCAGCACTGTCAGTTCTATCAAAACATGTCATAACTTCATCGCCAATTGTCTTAATGACTTTGCCATGATGTTTGGTAGTAACATCTGTCATCATAGAAAGCAGCTGTTGTACCAGTTCATTAGCCTTGGAGTCGCCTAATTTTTTATAAAGCGGTGAGCTGCCAGAAATGTCGGCAAACATTACAGTACTGATGATTTTTTCAGCGGGCATAAAATCACATCTGATAATTCAAGAATACAAAAATAGTAAATGAACTATACGATATAGAGGTTGAAAGCTTCAAGTAATTCACTAGAAAAGTAAATTGCGCTAGTTTTTATAGCAATTAAATTATTAATCTTATTAATAAATTTTATTTTTTTATTCTTGGCTTTCTCTTAGGTTTGCTTAAAAAAGGTTTTTTGTCCGATGGCTTATCAGCCTTTCCGCCTTTTTTCGTATTTCCATCATTCCCCTCTTTGAAAAGAGAAATGTTGATTTTTTTGCCGCCGACATAAGTATTTCTTAAGTGTTGTAAAATTTCTTTTGGCATGCCTTGCGGTAAATCGACCACACTGTAGTTTTCAAAAATATTAATTCGTCCGATGTGCTTGCTTTCAATTTCAGCTTCATTGGCAATAGCGCCTACAATGTTGCCAGGCTTAACTTTTTGCTCATGCCCAACTTCTAAGCGGTAACGTTCCATACCTTCTTCTTCAGGAGACAAAAAGCGCTCATCATTAGTACGTCTTTTCTTGCGTGGCCTATCATTGTCAGACCTTTCTCTTTCTGGTTTTTTGAAGCTTTCTTTTTTGGTTTCTTTCTTAAGTAGCAGGGGTTTATCTCCATGAAATAGCTTTGCCAGAGCAGCAGCAACATCCAGCGCTGGCACATTGTGCTCAAACTGATATTGCTCGAGAATTTCCTGATAAAGTTTTAAATCTTCATTAGCTAGAGTGTCAGCGATAGCTTGTTTAAAATTAGAAATACGCTTGGTGTTGATAAGGTCCGTGGAAGGTAACTCCATTAATTCAATTTTGCTGCGAGTGGCTTTTTCAATAGCTTGCAGCATTCTTCTTTCTCTTGGTGCGACAAATAGGATTGCATCACCTTCACGTCCGGCACGCCCAGTTCTGCCTATACGGTGAACGTAAGCTTCAGTGTCATAGGGGATGTCATAATTAATAACATGACTAATGCGCTCAACATCAAGACCGCGAGCAGCAACATCTGTTGCGACAAGAATATCTATTGTGCCTTTTTTTAATTTTTGAACGGTACGTTCCCGAAGATTCTGTGCAACATCACCATTAAGTGCTGTTGCCGCATAGCCGCGTGCTGAAAGTTTTTCTGCTAACTCTACTGTGGTTGTTTTCGTGCGAACAAAAACTATGACGCCGTCAAAAGTTTCAGCTTCAAGAATGCGGGTAAGCGCATCGAGTTTATGTAGGCCGCTGACAGGCCAGTAGCGTTGTCGTATCGTTTCTGCCGTACTGGTTTTAACTTTAATCGTAATATGGTGAGGTTTAGTTTGATATTTTTCAGTTATGCGGCGAATTTGTTTCGGCATTGTTGCGGAAAATAAAGCGGTCTGTCTTTGCTCGGGGCATTGTTCGAGTATCCACTCGACATCATCAATAAAACCCATACGCAACATTTCATCTGCTTCATCTAATACCAAAGTAGATAGTTTATTTAATTGCAATGTGCCTTTACGCATGTGATCCATTATTCGCCCAGGCGTGCCTACAACAACATGCACACCACGCCGTAAAGCTCTGATTTGTCCTGAATAATCCTGGCCGCCATAAACAGGCAATACATGAAAACCTTTTATATAGGCAGCGTAGCGTTGAAAGGCTTCAGCAACTTGAATGGCTAGTTCACGAGTAGGGGCTAGCACCAATACTTGTGGTTCTTTTTGTTTGAGATTTAAATTAGCTAATAGTGGCAAAGCAAAGGCTGCAGTTTTACCGGTTCCGGTTTGTGCCTGCCCGAGTACATCTTCACCAGCTGCTATCAGTGGAATAGTTTCAGCCTGGATAGGGGTTGGATGTTCATAGCCAACTTCATTTAAGACTTTTAATAAGGCCGGATTATCTATGAGTTGGGTAAATGTTGGGGGTACTGTGTCGGTCATGGAGGTGCCTGTTAATGCCTATTAGAAATGCTTTAAGAAGTGTCTATTAAATAAGTTAGATGGAAGTGTTGAACCTGGAGTTCTGCCATTTCTAATTTGGCTAAACTGAAGGGGCGCGAATTGTACCGCTAAACAGAGCATTAAGCTATGAACAAATAAGAGCTTTAGTTAAAAATAGTCTTATAAATAGCTTATTTATACTGTTCTAATTCAGCCCAGCGTTCAAAGTAGTGCTCTAAATTTTGTTGAGCTGCAGCCAGTTGCGCAAGAGTGGCGCTGGTAAATTCATGGCTCTGGTCATAAAAACCTGTCTGGCTAATTTGCAGTTCTAGCTTTTGAATCTCTTTTTCGGACTTTTCAATCAAGCCTGGTAATTGTTCTAGCTCTTGTTTTAATTTATAGGTAAGTTTAGAAGTTGGTTTAATATTCTCTTTTTGTTGTTCGGTTTTATCAGTTTTTGTTTTCTTTTCGGTTTTGTCCAGTGCAAAACCATGTCCTTGTCTCAGCCAATCTTCATAGCCGCCGACGTATTGATTAACTGTTCCTGCGTGATCGCTATCTTCAAAGGCAATTGTACTGGTGACAACATTATTGAGGAATTCACGGTCATGGCTGACTAATAAAACGGTGCCTTTAAAGTTAATTAATAACTCTTCTAATAATTCCAGCGTTTCCATATCAAGATCATTAGTAGGTTCATCTAATACAAGCAAGTTGGCCGGCTTGCTGAAAAGGCAGGCTAGGATTAAACGATTTTGCTCTCCTCCAGATAGAGAGCGCACTTTTTGACGTGCGCGATCAGGGGCAAACAAAAAATCTCTTAAGTAAGACATGACATGAATTGATTTGCCATTTATCTCCACAAAATCACTGCCTTCAGAAATAGTGTCATAAACATTTTGATCAGGGTCGAGCTGCAGACGCAATTGGTCAAAATAAGCAATTTCTAGTTTACTGCCAGTTTTTACTTTGCCAGAGCTGGGTTTTAATTCGCCCAATAATATTTTTAATAAAGTTGTTTTGCCGGCACCATTGGCGCCGATAAAACCAATTTTATCGCCGCGCATGATCTTGCTGGAAAAATCACTAATTACTTTATGCTCAGCAAAACTATGCTCAATGTGTTCAACTTCTATGACCAGCTTGCCCGAAGACTCAGACTGATTAAGTTTAATTTTGGCTTTACCTTGGCTTTGTCTGCGTTGGCTATATTCCTCTCGTAAAGCTTTTAAGGCTCTGACTCGGCCTTCATTTCTTGTTCGTCTGGCTTTAATGCCTTGGCGAATCCAGACTTCTTCTTGTGCTAGTTTTTTGTCAAATTCTGCATGGGCTTTTTCTTCCGCCGCTAATTGTTGCTCGCGAAAAACTAAAAAATTATGATAGTCACATTCCCAAGAGCTTATCTCCCCGCGGTCAAGAATCATGATTTTGTTGGCAATCTTTTGCAGAAATGCACGATCATGAGTAATAAGCAGAATGGCGCCGGAGAATTGGTTGAGCTGTTTTTCTAAAAATTCAATGGTTGGGATATCCAGATGATTGGTTGGCTCATCCAATAGCAAGACATCAGGTTCATTAATAAAGGTTCTGGCTATAGCAACTCGACGTAGCCAGCCACCAGATAAAGTATTCATTAGCGTCTCACCTTCAAGACCTAACTTACTGAGAGCGCTGTCGACTTTTTGTTGTATATTCCAGGCTCCTACTATTTCTATTTCTTTTTGTAAGTCAGCAAGTTTTTCCAGGCTTTGCTGATCAGCAGCTGATTGAGAGACATGGTTATATTCTTTAATTAAGGCCCCAGCTTCTGCTAAACCGTCTAGCACGTAGTCATTCACGCTTTGCTCATTGGCCTCCGGCAACTCCTGGTCTAGATAAGCAACTTTAATACCTTGTTGTTGCCATAATTCTCCACCATCTGGTTTGATTTGCCGACTGAGAAGTTTTAGAAAAGTTGATTTACCAGCGCCGTTGCGTCCAAGCAAACCAATACGTTCACCACTTTGTATTGAGAGTGATACTTTATCTAGTAATACCTGTGGTCCATAAGCAAGATGAAGGTCAGTTAAGCGAAATAAAAGCATTAAAGTATTTGTCTTGCCCGCGGGAATTTAGAAAGCAGGGATTATACCCTTTTTAGGTGATGACTTAGTTTGAATACTAACTGAATGATCTAAATTGAGCCTGTCAGTGGGTTCGCTCGCTAAGACGCTCCTCACCCACTGACAGGCTCAAATAATTATAGGAAAAATTTATCTTACAAACGGATATTAGCACTGGCACGGAGAACTCATACTTATGTCCTTGTATGCTCGACCTCGGCATTCCTGCCTCAGACGTCTCATTAACCAGTCTCAATATCCGTTATTCTATTTCAGTCAACTTCAAGTAGAAGCACTATTCTGATTTAAGTATTTAGACCTTGTTTCTTACGTTATACTCGACAGTTTTAATCACGATCAATTTTTAAACTTAAATCAAAGCAGGAATTCGGCATGAGAGAGTATTTACAGTTTTATATTAATGGCGAATGGGTTGACCCCGTAGAAGCGAAACCATTCGATGTCATCGATCCGGCGACAGAAGAAGTCACTGGGCGTATTAATTTAGGTAGTAAAGTAGATGTAGATAAAGCGGTCTTAGCTGCAGCGGAAGCATTCAAAAGTTGGTCGCAAACCAGCAAACAAGAACGCTTTGACGTGCTAGATCGTATTATCGTGGAATTTGAAAAAAGACTACCCGAGATGGCAGAGGCTATCACTGAAGAAATGGGCGCGCCTAAGTGGTTGTCAGTCGGTTCTCAGGCGGCCCTAGGCATCAATCATTTTAAAAATACCAGAGCAGTGCTTGACCGATTTGAATTTGAATCGGATCGCGGTGGTAGTCATATTAGTCGTGAGCCGGTTGGTGTGTGTGGTCTTATCACTCCATGGAATTGGCCGATGAATCAAATTTGTGCCAAAACAAGCCCAGCCATAGCGGTAGGTTGTACCGTTGTACTGAAACCTTCCGAGATAGCGCCATTTTCCGCAAAAATATTTGCCGATATTCTACACGCTGCGGGCGTCCCAGCAGGTGTTTTTAACTTGGTGCAGGGCGAAGGTCCAGTAGTAGGTCAGGCTATAGCAGAACATCCACTGGTCGACATGGTATCCATTACCGGCTCCACCCGTGCCGGCGTTGCGGTAGCGCAGGCTGCTGCGCCAACAGTTAAGCGTGTACATCAAGAACTGGGTGGTAAAAGCCCAAATATTGTATTGGAAGATGCTGATCTTGAAGCCGCGGTAACCGGTGGCATAAATAGTGTGATGATGAATTCAGGACAATCCTGTCGGGCACCAACACGCATGATTGTGCCAAATAAACTAATGGATCAGGTTAGCGCGATTGCAAAAGACGTCGCTGAAAGTTGGGCGCCTGGGGATCCTAAACAGGACAGCCGAATGGGGCCGGTTATTTCAGAGCAAGCTTGGGAAAAAATTCAGCGCCTGATTAAAAGTGGAATAAAGGAAGGCGCAACTGTGGTGACTGGCGGTGATGGTAAACCAGAAGGTCTGGAGAAAGGCTACTTCGTAAAACCAACAGTGTTCAGTCATGTTAATAATGATATGCAGATTGCCCGAGAAGAAATCTTTGGGCCAGTGTTAAGTATTATTGGCTACGATACTGAAGAGGAAGCCATCGAGATTGCTAATGATACTGATTATGGCTTAGGCGGCTATGTGCAAAGTAAGGATTTAAATAGAGCGCGTACTGTTGCATCCAAAATACGAGCTGGTTATATAAGTATCAATAATGCCGGAATGGATATAACTGTGCCTTTTGGTGGTTATAAGCAATCGGGCAATGGGCGGGAGTATGGTGATGAGGCATTTGGGGAGTTTCTGGAATACAAGTCTCTACTCGGCTACAACCCTTCTTAGCTATTACGCTCACTAATGACGCTAAGATAAGCTTTGGAAAGAATAAAAAAATAAATAGAAATTAATATGACTGCAAAAATTTGTTTCACTATGGACAATCTTTCTGATGCCGCTGATTTAGGCAGAGGAGTAATTGATAAGCCCAGGCCTCCAGGACAACGCCCTGCTTTAGAGCATGGTTTTCCAGCCATGCTCGATCTTTATGATAGGTATGGCGTTAAGGTCACACATTTTCTGGAGGGCTGGAACGGTGAAGCTCATCCTGACATCGTTGAAGACCTGATCAATATGGGTCATAGCGTAGGGATGCATGGATGGCAACATGAGCCCTGGTCTGAGTTAAGTCTTGATCAAGAAACTGAGTTGATGGGTCGCTCAACCGATGCTTTACACCAAGCTTCAGGATTAAGGCCAACAGCTTTCAGGGCCCCTGGAGGTAAAAAAACTGCTAATACTGTCAATTTACTGACTGAATTTGGCTATACCATTGATTCGAGTATGAACGATAAAAATGAAGATGGCGGAGATATTCAGTCTTTAAGCGACACACTTTGGCATGTTCCCTATTTAGAAGCGACAATAGATGCTCGGCAATGGCTGCAAAAAAGTATTCCTGCAAAAGAAGTGGAATTGTCCTGGCATAATTATCTTGAAAGCACGCGTGAACAAGAGGGCTTTTTATTATTTATCTGGCACCCTCATGTTATGGGCGTCAATGCTGAATACAGAAATGTCGGTGAAAGTATTTTGCAAAAAGTAAGCCAAGGAAAAGATTTCCAGATTGTTACTTTGCAAGATTTAGTTTTAGAACAAATAGCCGCTTAATAAAATATTAATCAGGAATGCATTTATAAAGTGCGTAATCCCTCTCTCCATCAACTATCGGAGAAGTCGCAACGATAGTGTCATCTCCACGCTCTGCCGCCTGATTTCTAGCTAAAGCTTGTAATTCAAGCATCACATTACTGGCAGCGCGTTGCAGAATTATCCTGTCGACTACTTCAACATGGCTTGTTCCTGTTCTGACACAACTTGATCCTAGTTCATCTTCAGTGACGACTCGAACATTGGCGCCTTCTTCACTGGTATCAACCCAGGTGCAACTGCAAAGCGTTAACATTACTATAGAAATAGATAAAATTTTCATTGGATAACTCCCGTTTATCTTAGCGACGCAGAAACCGAAACCAGCGCCAAAAATTTAATAGCCCTGCCAGGGAACTGGCCAGATAGGTAAAAGCACAGGCAAGTAGTATATGCCGAACAGAGCGCATATCTCTATTATTTATGTACTGTCCTTCTTTAAGGATTGGCAAGGCTCTGCCAAAACTGGCGTCAAACTCAACCGGTAATGTGACCAGATGCACGAAGCTGCTAATAGCGACCGTGATTATCATGAATACGATTAGTATTGGCAGCCAGCGAAGGCCTCCGGGCGTCAAGCTCAGCAAAGGCATGGCCATTAAGGCAAGACCACCAAGCTTTTCAGTTTTTTGAGCGAAGCCCACCATGCGCGTGCGGGCAATAAGTGGTTGATAGTTTTTAGCATGCTGAAGAGCATGACCAAATTCGTGGGCGGCAACAGCAACAGCAGTCAGGGATCGCCCGTTAAGGTTGCTTTCA
>Ga0055584_100003020_pt1 | contig 16661 bp, 13 predicted proteins | sample OSDHelmetaG_FD_58716 | JGI IMG/M metagenome (GOLD analysis project Ga0055584, IMG submission 58716) | Pelagic marine sediment microbial communities from the LTER site Helgoland, North Sea, for post-phytoplankton bloom and carbon turnover... | ecosystem: Environmental > Aquatic > Marine >... | reverse complement strand
CGTTCTTAACCCGCCCGTCAAGCCATCAAATTCGGGTTCTCAATGACTCCCGGTATAATCACCGGCGAATGCTCTGTCTGACCATAAATCGTGTTGAAATCGCAGCCGATGACGTCATAGGCCCGGCGAACCAGCTCCGGCGCTACCATGGAGCCGCCGCTGGCGACCATTGTCAGGCTGGAAAGGTCACTCGCCGTTTGTTGGTGCGCCTCCAGCATGGCCTGGACCATCGTCGGCACGCCCAGCATAATCGTGATCTGTTCTGCTGCGATCAGCCTGTTCAATGCACCGGCATCGAACAGGCTGATCAGCACCATCCGCGCGCCGGCCTGCATCGTGCCCAGCGTAATCATCCCGCAACTGCTGGTATGGAACATCGGCATGGGATTGGCCCAGGTCGATGCCTGCGTAACGCCCAGGCGATCGGCGTAGAAGCGTGCGTTGTTCAAGAGCCCCCGATGGCTGAGAACAGCGCCCTTTGGAAAACCTGTGGTGCCGGAGGTGTACTGAATCTGGATGGGGTCGCCTGCGCTAACCTCCGGCAGTGCTGCAGCGTTAGCGCCTTGAGCGAAAAGGGCGGTGTGGTCGTCCATATCGACGACACGGCGCACCTGGGCGTTGCCCTCAAGCGCCGCCGCAGCGATCGCGGCCATTGGATTGCCGCGGTAGCCTTGAACGTGGAACAGAGCCACTGCGCCGGATTGTTCCAGCACATAGCGCAATTCCTTGGGTTGGAAGGCCGGATTGGCAGTCACCAGGACGAGGCCAGCCAGAGCGCAGGCGTACTCCATCAACACCCATTCCGGGCTGTTCGGTGACCAAACGCAAACCCTCTCGCCTTTGGCGAAATGGCTGGCAAGGCTCAACGCGAGGCGTTCGGATTGAGCCAACAGTTCGGTATAGGTGAAGCGTCGCCCGACCTCGTTTGCCTGTGTTATTTCAACCAGAGCCTCAGCGTTTGGGTGGGCAACGGCGGTTTTGCGGAGTTGCTCGCCAACGCTGATTTCCCAAATCGGCGGTTCGGTTACCGCTGGGAACAGTGAGTCGGTCAGTTGGACGTGATACATGTCGCTATTCTGCCAACCAGGGGAGCACCTCGTTCGCCCAAACGTCCGGCGTGTTGACTGGCAAGAAGTGGCCGGTGGGCAGCAGGCGGTATTCACCGTTCGGGATCGCCTTGGCGATGGGTTCCATCATCGCCGGGGTCAGCAGCATGTCATCTTCGCCGCCAATCACCAGCGTCGGGCAGGTGATCCGGGCGAGGTTTGCTGTCTCGTCCATAGCTGCCAGCATGCGGTTATGGCTGGCATAGCTGACCGGATCGTTCGCGACCCAGCGGTTGCGGTAGGCGGTGAAGGCCTGCGGATCTGTGCGGTATTTCTCCAGGTAGGAGCGTTTCAGGCTGGGTTCCACCTGCGGGCGCATGCCGCTCTGTTCCACCTCGTCGGCGCGTGTGCGCAGCATCTGCCCCAAGCCATCGCCGCCGCCGATGGCGGGGCTGGAGACCACCAGTCGTCGCACCTTCGCTGGATGCCGTGCGGCAAATGCCAGGGCCAGGCCGCCGCCCAGCGCCGTGCCGACCACATCAGCGGGTTGGGAGAGGCCGACCGCGTCCATCAACGCCGCCAGGTCATCGCACATGGTGGCGACGTCGAGCTCGCCCTTGATCTTTTCGGACGCCCCCGTGCCGCGCCAGTTGTAGCGCAGCACGCGCCTGCCTGCCTCGGCCACGGCCGGCATGCACCGATCCCAGCTTTGGATCGAGCCGCCGAGCTCGTGCAGCAGCACCAGCGGCGCGCCGTCCTCTGGCCCGGACAGGTCGTATTCTTGAACGATGCCGTTTGCTTCGATTAGTGCCATGGGGTCTTCTCCTCAACTCTTCACCCTGAGCCTGTCGAAGGGCGTTCTCTCCGTCGCAACGCGCCCTTCGACAGGCTCAGGGTGAAGAAAAAATGGGTTATCCCGCCAGGAATGGCAGCACGGTGTCCGCCCACATGTTCGGCGAATACACCGGCAGGAAGTGGCCGGAGTTTAGCTCCTGATACTGCGCGCCGGGGATAGCGTCGGCGATTTCTTTCACCGATGCGGGCGTACGTAACGGATCGTCGACGCCGGACAGCACCAGTGTTGGGCAGGCAAGCTTGCCGAAGTTCACCGACTCATCCATGCCGCCCAGCATCAAATTGTGGGCCGCAAAGCTGTCGGGATCATTACAGATCCAGCGGTTGCGGTATTCGGCAAAGGCCGCCGCGTTAGTCCGGTACTTCTCCGGATAGGACAGCGTCAGGCTGGGGTCGGCGAACGGGCGCATGCCGTCTTTCTTCACCCCAGCCGCGCGGGTCATAATCCGCTCATTGCCGCCAGGGCTGCCGGTTGCCGGGCTGGAGACCGCCAGCCGGCGCACCTTCGCCGGATAGCGCGCGGCAAAGCCGATGGCGACGCCGCCGCCCAATGCCGTGCCAACCACATCCGCTGGCGCACCAAAGCCAACCGCATCCATCAATGCCGCCAGGTCAGCGCACATGTCGTCGATGGAGAAATCCCCGCGGATTTTCTCCGACAGGCCAGAGCCGCGCCAGTCCCAGCGCAGCACCCGATGGCCGGCTGCCACCACTCTCGGCATCAATGGCTCCCAACTGTGGGAGGTGCCGCCCAATTCGTGCACCAACACCAGCGGCTTGCCGCCCTCCGGCCCATCCAGGCTGTAGTGGAGGGTGACGCCGTTTGCTTCAATCCAAGGCATTTGTCTGTTCCTAACCGCTGTCTATTGCTGCCAGCTCTCGGGGATAACCCGGAAGGCATCGCCTTCACGCACCACATGGCTGCAGGCGGGGAAATGCAGGTGCATGCCGGCGACCAGCATCCGGTCGCTGGCGGCCATATCGCAGACACGACGGCGGCTGGCTTCGGCCTGTTTTGGATCAGTGTCGAAGGCGATGGTGACTTCCGGGCGAGGCGCCTGGATATCCGGCACGTGCATGATATCGCCCCAGATCAGCAATTGCTCATTGCTGGCCTGGACGTTGTACATGCTGTGGCCGGGTGTGTGGCCATGGGCCGTCATCGCGACGACGCCTGGGAAGACCTCGTCGCCATCCTTGAACATGCGCATTTGGTTCTTGTAGGGGGCGACCTGCTCACGGGTAGCGCCGAAGAACAGCTTCTGCTCACGCTCATTGCCTTTGGACATGGCGCCGTCATCCTCCCAATGCTTGAGCTCGTTCTCGTGAAATACCAGCTCCGCATTCGGGAAAAATGGCTGCCAGGAGTTGCGGTCGGACAAGCCAGCCGAGTGGTCCGGGTGCATGTGGGTTAGCAGGATGGTGTCAATATCCGTCGGCTTCACGCCGGCCAATGCCAGGTTTTGCAGCAGCTTGCCGCCAGTATCGGCCATGTAGGTGCCGCAGCCGGTGTCGACCAGAGCCAGCTTGCCCTGCGAGTAAATCAGGAAGGTGTTGACCGCGGTCTTACGACCATCTTCCGGGCCAAACGCATCGACGATCATTTTCTGTGCGTCAGCTTCCTCGATGTTCTGCAAGACGCTGAGCGCGCCCATCAGATAGCCATCGGAAATGACGCTGACCGTCATATCGCCGACCTGACGATGATAGATGCCGGGGATTTGGCCTTTTGGGGCGTCAACCATGAGAGTGTTCCTTATTGCATATGAATTTTGTTACAGCACTTTGCCCGGCTCACCGGATGTCGGCAATAGCGAGGCGATGGCGATCGCCGGCTTATTCTGTCAGCCCGGCCTTTAGCCAACCTTCGCGGAAGCGGTCGGGAGCAGCTTTGCCGAACATCGGGGCTGCAGCCATCATTGCTGTGATGGTAGTGTCATGCGAAATTTCCTTCAATTTCGTGACGGCAGATCGCGCGGCCGGTAAGTCATCATTGAGCGCCAATGCCGCGATCAGAACGAACCACGTTAGCCGCACATTGTCCCGGTCGGCGATGGAGGTCATTGCCGCTTCCGTCGCCTCGTCAAAGCGCTCCAGACAGAACAATGCCATCGCCCGACCGAAGTGGAAACTGTAGCGATACGTATCCCTTGGGCTAAGGCGGAGCGCTTGTTCTGCGTGATTGAGTGCGCTCACAAACTCACGCTGTGCCACCAAATGGATCGCATATATGGAGTGCGCTGTTGCAGAATTCGGATTGTCCGCCATTGACCGTTCAAACGCACTGTTTGCCCGTTTATCATCGGCGCCAAAATTCCTGACAACGTGTCCAGCATAGGCCAGTGCCATAGCGTCGGCACGATTGCTGTCCAAAACTTGTCGGGCCATTTTCAATGCTTCTTGCCGACTGCCAGACGCTAGTGGCCAGTTTTGGACGACACGTTGGGTGTGACACCATCCGAACAGGGCGCCCGCGACGGCGTATCCGGGGTCACGCTGGATTGCGAGCGATAGCAGACGGATAGCTTCTTGGTTGTCAGCATCGGTTACGTGGTAGACGTGGGATTGCGCGCGCAAATATAGCTCATAAGCCTGCATATCCTCCGTCGGTTTGGTCCGAATCCGCTCGACCTCTGCCTGCCGCAATGATGGTTCGATGGCGGACACGACATCCAGGCTGACTTGATCCTGAAGATCGAAAATATCGGTCATTACACCGTCAAACTTGTCCGCCCAGATGTGCGAGCCATCGGCTGCATCGACCAGCTGACAGGCAATTCGTACGCGCTCCCCAGCCCGCCGAATGCTGCCTTCCAGCACATACCGTACCCCAAGCTCTTTGCCGATTTCGCGAACGCTGGCTTTCTGATCCCGGAACGAAAAAGCGGAGTTCCGACCGATGACAAACAGCCAGCGGAACTTGGATAGCGCGGTGGTGATATCCTCGGTCACCCCGTCGGCAAAGTATCCTTGCTCCTGATCGCTGGATAGGTTCTGGAAGGGCAGCACGGCGATGGAGGGCCGGTCCTCACTTTGAGGCGCTGCGGTCACTGCTGAGGCTGGCTGCTCCGATTGCGCTTCCGGTAAAGCCGGCCAGTACCAGACCGCCATCGGGCGAGGGATGTTCTTCAGGGTTTGCAGGCCGCCCTCGAGGAAACTCCCGGCGTGCTTTTGGTCCAGGCTGTTGTGAGCGGTGTCGGACAGCAGCACATGGCCCGGCGGAGCTAATTGTTCCAGCCGGGCTGCCACGTTCACGCCATCGCCAAAGATATCTGAGGCCTCGAAGACCACCTCGCCAATATGAACGCCGATGCGCAGGCGGATGGTGCTGAGTTCCGCTATAGCGGTTTGCACCCGCAACGCACAATCAATGGCGTCCGTGATGCTGGGGAATTCAATGATCCAGCCGTCGCCCATGCTTTTGATCATGCTGCCGCGAAAGTCAGCGACCGCCGGCTCCAGCAGGTCGTGTCGCAATTGGCGCAACGCGTCCAGCGTCGCCGCCTGATCCTCACTCATCAGGCGCGAATATCCGACCACGTCGGCGGCTAGTACAGCGGTGAGGCGGCGTTCCAAGGGGGGTCCTCTAACTTTTCTCCTGTTTAGCCGGAAGCGCAGCATGTTTCCAGTCTGGCACTGATGCCTTTGCTGGTATTTGCGTGCCGGACCGCGCTCGCAGCGATTGAAGCGCCGCGTTGATGCGGCAGACATTGGCCGACGGCACTTGCCCGGCAGGGCCCCACAGCCCATTTGTTGGGTGTAGGGTCAAACCCGAAAGACATTCTATGCAGTTATTCGCGTGCCCCACCTGTGGCAGTCGCTTATTCTTTGACAACACCACCTGCGCCTGTGGCGCTGAAGTTGCGCTCGACCCGGAGACCATGGTCTTTGGGCTGGCGGAGAGGCCCTGCGCCAACCGGGCGCTCATTCAATGCAACTGGAAGGGTGAGGACGCGGACGGCCATTGCCGCAGCTGCCGCATGACAGAGGTTCGCCCGGACCCATCCGTCCAGGAAGCCATTGATCTTTGGGCGGTGTCCGAGAGCGCAAAGCGATGGGTGCTGGCCAATCTGGGCCGGTGGGGCTGGTTCACGGATACCGACCACTCGAAACGCCCGATTTTCCACATGTTGGCGGAGGAAACCCGGACGGGCGATACCCTGGTGATTATGGGGCATGACGACGGCCTAGTGACCATCAATGTCAACGAGGCCGATCCGGCTAAGCGCATGAAGCGCCGGGAGGATCTGGGCGAGTCGCTGCGCACCATGAACGGGCATTTCCGCCATGAAATCGCACACTATTTCTTCGTCATCCTGTGCAAGCGCGACGGCTTTCTCGACGAGTTCCATCGGCTGTTCGGCGATGAGGAGGCCGACTACAGCGAGGCGTTGGAGGCGTACTATGAGAATGGCGCTCCTGAGGATTGGCGCGACCGGTTTATCAGCCCCTATTCCACCGCACACCCCCATGAGGACTGGGCCGAGAGCTTTGCGCACCTGCTGCATCTGACCGACATTGTCGACAGCTTTGTGGCCTCCGGGCTGACCGGGACGGATTTGCCTGCGGCAGATTATGACGCTTATCAGGAAGGCAATATCGACGCCCTGATTGGCTATGGCGGTCGCCTCGGCATCGCGTTGAACCACGTTAACCGGTCGATGGGCTTGTCGGACCTTTATCCCTTCACGCACACCCCAGCGATCATCGAAAAGTTCGCATGTATTCATGATTGGATGTGCCAGGGGCCACCACAGGGGTAGGGATAACGCTCGGGTTGCACATTCACTATCTCGCAGGAACTGGAATTTACCGCTAGGATTGCAGCCACTTTCGTCGTTCTCCGTGTTTGCGAGGCTTTCCCCGTGTCCAATACCCCATACGATATCGTCATAGTTGGCGCTGGTTTTGCCGGCATGTACCTGCTGCATCGCGCCCGCGGATTGGGCCTGACAGCACGGGTGCTGGAGGCTGGCACGGATGTGGGTGGCACCTGGTATTGGAACCGCTATCCCGGTGCCCGCGTCGATATCGAGAGCATGCAATACTCCTATCAGTTCGATGAGGATTTGCAGCAAGAATGGGAGTGGACGGAGAAATACTCGCCGCAGCCGGAACTGCTGAAATACGCGCGGCACGTGGCCGACCGACATGATCTGCGCCGCGACATCCAGTTCAACACCCGCGTCGCTGCGGCCCGCTATGACGAGGGCCAAGCTGTCTGGACGCTGGAGGCAGAAGACGGATCGACCGTGCAGGGACGCTTTTATGTGATGGCGACCGGCTGCCTGTCAGTGCCGAACGATCCGAACCTGCCAGGCAAGGACACCTTCGCCGGCCCGACCTACGTCACTGGGCGTTGGCCGCATGAGGGTGTGGACTTTACCGGCAAGCGCGTCGCGGTGATTGGCACCGGCTCCTCCGCCATCCAGTCCATCCCGCTGATCGCCGAGACGGCGGCCCAGGTGACGGTGTTCCAGCGGACAGCCAACTACTCGATCCCGGCGCACAATGCGCCGCTGGATAAGGCCTATGAGGCGAAGATTAAGGCACGCTATCCGCAATTCCGGGCTGAGGCGAAAAAGACCGGCCCCGGCTTTCATGCGGTCTTCGAAACTGACTCCGTGCTGGACGCGACGCCACAGGAGCGCGAGCGGCGCTATCGGGAACGGTGGCAGCAGGGCGGCTTGGGTTTCCTCGGCTGTTTTGCCGATCACATGATGACCCAGGAAGGCAATGACTACGCCGCCAATTTCCTACGCGACCGTATTCGGTCCATCGTTGATGATCCCGAGACCGCAGAGAAGCTCTGCCCGACCAACCTGATCGGCGCCAAGCGGTTCTGCGTCGATACCAATTACTACGCCACCTACAACCGCCCGAACGTGGCCCTGGTTGACATCCGCGCCAATCCGATCGAGCAGGTTTCGGCCAACGCCGTCCATGCCGGTGGCGAGGCCTATGGGGCCGATATCCTGGTGATGGCGACGGGCTTTGATGCCATGACCGGCGCACTATTGGCGGTGGATATCCAGGGCGTTGGCGGTGCCCGCCTGCAGGAGCGCTGGGCGGAGGGGCCGAGCAGCTATCTGGGGCTGGCGATCAAAGACTTCCCGAACCTGTTCACGGTCACGGGGCCCGGCAGCCCATCGGTGTTCACCAACATGCTGCCGCATATTGAGCAGCACGTGGATTGGATTGCCGACTGCATCGGCTACATGGAATCCCGCAACTACCGCCGCATCGAGGCCGACGCTGATGCTGAGGACCAGTGGTGGGACCATGTGCAGGAGGTCGGCGCGGTCGGGCTCAAAGCCACGGTCGACAGCTGGTATATTGGCGCGAATATCGAGGGCAAGGCTCGGGGCATGATGCCTTATCTCGGCGGCTTTCCGCAGTATTGTGAAAAATGCGAAACCGTTGCTGCCGAGGGTTATGCAGGCTTTAAGTTGGCTTAGCTTCAGCCTCCCTCATTGTAACCCTCTCTCTCCTGTCCGTCATTGCGAGCGGAGCGAAGCAACCCAGGAGCGCCACGCCCCAAAACCCCTGGGTTGCTTCGTCGCTGCGCTTCTTGCAATGACGGCAATAAATTTACCCCGCCTGCCAGCGTAGAACCGGCTTGCGAGCCGCTTGAGTCTCATCCAGCCGTCGCCTTGGTGCAAACCTTGGCGCTTGCGTGAAGCGCTCCGAGTCGCCAGCTTTCGCAGCCTTTGCCAGGGCCAGGAGCGAGTCCGCAAACTCGTCCAGGGCGTTCTTTGTTTCCGTCTCTGTCGGCTCTATCAGCATGGCGCCGTGGACGACCAGGGGGAAGTACATGGTCATAGGGTGGAAGCCCTCGTCGATCATCGCCTTGGAGAAATCGAGCGTGGAGACGCCGGTGCCCTTCAAGAATGTATCGTCGAACAACACCTCATGCATGCACGGGCCAGTGTCGCCATAAGGCAGTGAGAACTCGCTTTTCAGGCGGGCTTTCAGGTAGTTGGCGTTGAGGACGGCGTCCTCCGCCACCTGCCGTAGGCCGTCTGCACCATGGCTCAACATGTAGGTGAGGGCCCGCACGAACATGCCCATTTGGCCGTGAAAGCCTTTGACCCGGCCGAACGCCTGTGCGGCATCGCCCTCTGCCTGTTCGACTAGGCTTAGCGTGCCGTCGGCGTTTTGCTGAATACGCGGCACCGGCGCAAACGGGGCCAGAGCCTCCGAATACACCACCGGTCCGCTGCCTGGCCCGCCGCCGCCATGCGGGGTGGAGAAGGTTTTGTGCAAGTTCAGGTGCATGGCGTCGATGCCCAGATCACCTGGCCGCACGCGCCCGACGATGGCGTTGAAGTTCGCGCCGTCGCAGTAGAAATAGCCGCCGGCCTCGTGCAGGGCGTCGGCGATGCGGCGGATATCGTACTCGAACACACCGCAGGTGTTTGGGTTGGTCAGCATGATCGCCGCCACATCATCGCCCAGGCTCGCCTCAAACGCCTTCAAGTTGACGCGTCCCGTCGAGTCTTCCTCGATGCCGGCAACCTCAAACCCCAGCGCCGCTGCCGTCGCCGGGTTGGTGCCGTGCGCGGAGTCGGGCACCAGCACCTTGCGGCGCTTACCAGCCTCGCCGCGAGCCTCCAACGCCGCGCGGATCGCCGCCATGCCGGTTAGCTCACCATGGGCGCCGGCACCGGGTGAGAGTGCCACAGCAGGCATGCCGGTCAGGGTCATGATCCAGTGCGAGAGTTGCTGCATTAGTTGCAGCGCGCCCTGGATCGTGCTTTCCGGCTGCATCGGGTGCAGGTCGGCGAAGCCGGGCAGGCGGGCCATGCGCTCGTTCAGGCGCGGGTTGTGCTTCATCGTGCACGAGCCGAGCGGGAACAGGCCGGCGTCGATGGCGTAATTCTTTTGGCTGAGCCGCGTGTAGTGGCGCACCACTTGCGGCTCACTAAGACCGGGCAGGCCCACCGCCTCACCGCGGGAGAGACCGCCCAGTCGGTCGACGACCTTGGGTGGCTCCGGCATATCAATGCCAGAACGGCCAGCTGAGTCTTTCTCGAAGATCAGCTTTTCTTCCAGATGCAGCGCGCGGTTGCCGGTGAAGGTGGCGGGCGCGGTATCACTGCTAGCTGAGGCCTCTGGCTTGGTCGGGCGGCCTTGGGTGTTCATGGCGCTCATGCTGCCAACTCCTTCGTCAAAGCGAGGGCCAGGGATTCGATGTCCTCCGGTTCGACCGTCTCGGTAGCCGCCACCAGTAGCACGTTGGCGAGGTCGGTCTGATCCGGATACAGGCGAGAGGCGGGAACGCCGGCCAGAATGCCCTGCTCTGCCAAGGCATCGACCACGCCGGCCGCAGGTTTTGAGAGCTGCACCGCGAACTCGTTGAAGAAGGCCGGATTCAGCAACTCGACGCCGGGCACGCCCGCCAGCCGTTCGGCGGTCTGCACGGCAGTGGCGTGGTTCCAGGCAGCGAGCCGGTTCAGGCCGGCCTCACCCAACAGTGACATATGGATCGAGAATGCCAGCGCACAGAGGCCGGAATTGGTGCAGATGTTGCTGGTCGCCTTCTCCCGCCGAATATGCTGCTCGCGGGTGGAGAGTGTCAGCACATAGCCGCGCTGGCCGTCGGCATCGACGGTCTCGCCGCAGACCCGCCCCGGCATCTGCCGCACCAGCTTTTGCCTGGTCGCAAACAGGCCCAGATAGGGACCGCCGAAATTCAGGGCGTTGCCGATGCTCTGCCCTTCGCCGGCGACAATGTCAGCGTCCATAGCACCGGGCGGCTTTAACGCGCCCAGCGAAACCATTTCGGTGCAGACCACCACCATAAGCGCGCCGGCGGCATGGCAGGCGTCGGCTAGTGGGGTCAGGTCGGCGATATGACCAAACACGTCCGGATACTGCACGACGACGCAGCCGACAGAGCCATCCACCGCGGCAATCAAGGCGTCGATGTCAGCACCGGCAACGTGCGGTGCTGTCTCGGACACCGGAAAATCCGTCATCCGGCACAGCGTTTCGGTTGTGTCGCGATAGTGCGGGTGCAGATTGCCGGATAGCACGGCCTTGTTCCGCTTGGTCACCCGAGCGGCCATCATCACCGCCTCGGCGCAGGAAGTCGCGCCGTCGTACATGGAGGCGTTGGCGACTTCCATCCCGGTCAGCATCGCCACCTGGGTCTGGAACTCGAACAGCACCTGCAAGGTGCCTTGCGCGATTTCCGGCTGGTAGGGCGTGTAGGCGGTCAGGAATTCGCCGCGCTGAATCAGGTAATCCACACTGGCCGGCACATGGTGGCGGTAAGCGCCGGCGCCCAGAAAGCATGGCCCTTCGCCGGCGGCGTGGTTTTGCAACGCCAGGCGGCTCATTTGTCTTTCCACCGCCATTTCGCCGGCATGCGAGGGCAGGTCGACCGGACCGTCGAGGCGGGCTGCCTCCGGCACATCGCAGAACAGGTCGTCGATAGAGGCAGCGCCGATGGTGGCCAGCATGGCCTCACGATCCTGCGGAGTCAGGGGCAGGTAGCGCATAGATGGCTCCTAGTGTTGTTCGTCCCGAGAACATTCCTTCATCCCGAGTAGGGCCGGCGGCCCGTATCGAGGGAGATCCGATGCGGAGGCCGAGCGTCCCTCGATACGCGGCGCTGCCGCTACTCGGGGTGAAGGGGGAGGGACATTGGCTGGCCCAGAGGCCGCTGCTAATCGTCCAGTCCGGCGATGTAGTCTTCGTAAGAGCTCTCATCCATGAGCTTCGACGCTTCGCTGGTGTCGTCCAGTTTGATTTTGAACAACCAGCCTTCGCCGAGCGCGTCGCGGTTGACGATTTCTGGGTCATCCTCGACGCCGCTGTTCACCTCGACGACTTCGCCAGCGACCGGCGCGTAGATATCACTGGCCGCCTTCACGCTTTCGACGACGGCAATTTCGTCATTGGCAGCGACGACGCGGCCAACTTCGGGCAGTTCCACGAATACGACGTCGCCCAACTGCTCCTGCGCATAGTTGGAGATGCCGCAGACGGCGATATCGCCCTCTAGGCGGACCCATTCGTGTTCTTCGGTATAGCGTTCTTCGGACATGGTTCTGGTCTCCTGGTGCTGATCTTCTGCTGTTGGACTTCGCGGCCTTATTGGCCGCGGTAGTAGCTGTGGGGATGGAAAGGCATTTTGACGATCTGTGCCGGATGCTGCTTGCCGCGGACCTCCAGCAAGACGGATGTGCCGACTTTGGCATGTGCCGGCGGCACATAGCCCATAGCTACCGGCCCTTCGGCGCTGGGGCCGAAGCCGCCGGAGGTAACTGTGCCGATGCGCCCGCCATCTGGCGACAGGATCGCAGAACCCTCGCGGGCGATGGCCCGGCCATCGGGCTTGATGCCGACGCGGCGGCGGCTGGGGCCATCGGCGATTTCGCGGGCGATGCGGGCGGCACCGGGAAAGCCAGCCTCAGCATTGCGCCTGGCCTTGGGGATGATCCAGATCAGGCCGGCCTCTATGGGTGAGGTGGTGGTGTCGATGTCATGGCCATAAAGGCAAAGCCCCGCCTCCAGCCGCAGCGAATCGCGCGCTCCGAGACCGATGGGCTCAACTGCCTCAAAGCTCAGCAGCCGCTCTGTGAGTTTCTCGATATCCGCGTTGGCACAGGAGAGTTCATAGCCATCCTCACCTGTATAGCCGGAGCGGGTGATCAGCGTGTCGATGCTGTCAATGGAGGCGTGGGCGCTTTGCATGAACGCCAGCCGGTCAACACCAGGGGCGAGCGTCGCCAGCGTTTCAGCGGCCTTCGGGCCTTGCAGCGCGATCAGCGCCAGTTCCGGGCGCGGCGTGAAGCTGAGGTCGGCGGGCAGGTGCGCCTCGATATGGGCGAAATCCTCGTTCTTGCAGGCTGCGTTCACCACCAGATGAAAGGCGTTGTCGGCAAGGCGCAACACCATCAGGTCGTCGATAATGCCGCCGTCAGCGTTCATCAGCACGGTGTAGCGCATCCGGCCGATCTCTAGCCCGGCAATGTCGCCGGGGCAGAGCGTCTCCAGGAACTCCGGCGCGCCGGGGCCGGATAGCGAGGCCTGACCCATGTGGGAGACATCAAACAGGCCGGCGGCGGCGCGGGTGTGCTTGTGCTCGCCTAACACGCCTAGCGGGTATTGCACCGGCATGGAGTAGCCCGCGAATAGCACCATCTTCGCGCCGAGGCGCATATGCAGAGCGGCTAACGGCGTTTCGGCCAGTGGGGCGTTGGGATCATGGTCGGACATTGCGGCGGCCTCCGGACTCGGGTGTGCGGCGTTCGAACCGAATGGCCCGAACCCGCCCCGCTCTGTCCCGGGCGCCTGAAAGATTCACAGCCGGCGGTTCCGATTGCTCGGCCTGCCAGCGCTTACTTCTTCGGCGGAGATGGTCTCTTGCGAAACCAGCCCACTTTCCAGAGGTGCCTCTCCCTACGGTCCTCGGTGCCTGAGAGTTTCCGGGGTCGGTTGCTCCTTCGGCGCCGCCAGACGTCACTGCCGTCAGCGGGCTCTCCCGCAGGGGTCGTTGGCGATGTCTGCTCAAGATACGAGGCAAATCGTAATGGTCAACCAAAAGCGCGCTTGGCACCTTGCCGCGGTGTGTATAAATGGCGGTCTGAACGATAAGTCTGTCACTTCCATCCACAGGTGTTGCCCATGTCCGACTACAACGCCCCGCTCGCCGATATCCGTTTCGCGCTCAGCCAAATCGCCGGCCTAGAAAACGTCCTGACCCTGGACGGCTTCGAGGATATTACGCCGGACCTAGTCGATGCCGTGCTGGACGAGGCCGGCAAGTTTGCGTCTGGCGTGCTGGCACCGCTTTCCCGAATTGGCGACACCCAGGGCGCGCGGCTGGAGAATGGCGTTGTGCGCATGCCGGATGGCTTTCCGGAGGCGTACAAAGCCTATGTCGATGGTGGCTGGAACGGTCCGGCATTCGATCCGGAGCGTGGTGGCCAGGGGCTGCCATGGCTGGTTGGGACGGCGTTAAACGAGATCTGGGGCTCGGCTAATCTGGGCTTTTCGCTTGGCCCCTTGCTGACCCAGGGCGCGGTGGAATTGCTGGAGGCGCACGCGGCACCCCAGCACAAGGACACCTTCCTGGAGGCGATGATCACCGGCCGTTGGACCGGCACCATGAACCTGACCGAGCCGCAGGCGGGCTCCGATGTGGGTGCGCTGCGGACCAAGGCGATGAAAGAGGGCGATCACTACCGCATCTCTGGCCAAAAGATATTCATCTCTTACGGCGATCACGAGATGGCGGAGAACATCGTCCATCTGGTCCTAGGCCGGACCGAGGGCTCGCCGGATGGCATCAAGGGTATCAGCCTGTTCATCGTGCCGAAATTCCTGGTGAACGCCGATGGTTCGCTGGGCCAGCGCAACGACCTGCGTGCCGGCTCGCTGGAGCACAAGCTGGGCATTCACGCATCTCCCACCGCGGTGATGCTGTTTGGTGAGAACGAGGGCGCTGTTGGCTACCTCATCGGCGAGGAGTGCCGCGGTATCGAATACATGTTCACCATGATGAACAATGCCCGCCTCGGCGTCGGCCTACAGGGCTTGAGCGTCGCCGAACGTGCCTACCAGCAGGCCGTCGCGTTCGCTAAGGACCGCGTGCAAATGCGCGACGCGGTTAATGGCGGCAAAGAAGGCGTCACCATCATCCACCACCCGGACGTGCGCCGGATGCTGCTGCGCATGCGCGCCCAGGTGGAGGCGATGCGCTGTCTGGCTTATGAGGCCGCCGGCGGCCTTGATCTAGCCAAACGCCTGACTGATCCAGACGCTAAAAAACTGGCACAGCGCCGGGTGGACCTACTGATTCCCATCGTCAAAGCCTGGAGCACGGATGTCGGTTTGGAGGTCGCCTCCACCAATGTGCAGGTGCACGGCGGTATGGGCTTTATCGAGGAGACTGGCGCAGCACAGCACATGCGTGACGTTCGGATTTCCTCGATCTACGAGGGGACCAACGGCATTCAATCCATTGATTTGGTCGGTCGCAAGCTGGGCCGTGACGGCGGCGAGGCCATGGGCCAGTTGGCAACGGAGATCGCACAAACAGTCGAATCCCTGCGCGGCCATGATGACGAAGACTTGGCAGCTATCGTAGCGCCACTGGCCGAAGGGCTGGCCAGCCTGGAGCGCACCACGCGCTGGATGGTCGAACATATCGGCCAACAACCGGGCGAGGCCCTGGCGGGGGCAACGTCCTATATGAGGCTAGCCGGCTATGTCATTGGCGGTTGGTACATGGCGCGTTCGGCGCTGGCTGTGGCCGATCGCGACGACCCGTTCGCCGCGCAAAAGCGCCAGGTTGCGCGCTTCTTTGCCGAGCAACTCATTCCGGAAGGGATCGCCATGGAACGCCCAATCACCACCGGCGGTGCCTTGGTGGCGGGCATGGGTGTCGATGCATTTTAAAGCGTCTTAACGAATTCTATAGCTGGCACTAAAGTTTTGCTTGCGTGCCCCCTGTGGATCAGTCATAAGGCGCGCCTTTCCTGCTACCCCCCAATACTGGTTTTACGGAGGACTTGCGATGGAAGATAGTCGCACTTTCGCAGAGCTGGCTGTTGTCGCGGGGTACGAGGTATCTGAGGATGTCTCGTCCGCTTTACAGCCTGAAGATCACGAAGCCGTTCGCGTCATCGATCCACACTGTTTGGATGAACAGGTGCCCCCAACGCAGGTAGCCGCGGCTGCCTTGCACGTGGCACCTGAAGAAGACGAACGCCTTGATTTCTTCGTAAAGAAGGATGGGCTGGAGTTCGCGGGTATTCACCTGTTGATCGATCTGTCGGGCGCAACCCGCCTGGACGATCTGGAGACGGTAGAGGCTGCCTTGCGCGAGTCCGCTATAGTTTCGGGTGCTACGATCCTGAACGTCGATCTGCACCATTTTGAGCCGAATGGCGGAATTTCCGGTGTTGTCGTGTTGTCGGAGAGCCATATCTCCATCCACACGTGGCCGGAGCGGGATTTTGCCGCGCTGGACATCTTCATGTGCGGTGATTGCAACCCCTATCAAGCCATTCCAGTGCTGAAGAAGGCCTTCGCGCCGACGGCGATCCAACTCACCGAACACCGGCGCGGCTTGCAGCTGCACGGACAGGGGCGTTGAGCGTCTGGTTCGACGAGGTCCTGCACGATGGCGTTGGTCAAAGGTTAGAAATCGAGGAGGTTCTCTACGAGGGCCAATCCGAATTCCAAGATATCAAGATCCTGCGGAACAAAAAGTTCGGCAGGATCATGACCCTTGATGGCGTTGTGCAGACGACCGAGGGCGATGAATTCGTCTATCACGAAATGTTCGCCCACGTGCCTTTGCTGGCTCATGGCCGGGCAAAGCGGGTGCTGATTATTGGCGGCGGCGATGGTGGCTTGCTGGAGGAAGTGCTGAAGCACGACGTCGAGCATGTGACCGAAGTCGAGCTGGATGGCGGCGTCGTGGAGGTCTCGAAACAATACCTCTCCAGCATCTGCCAGCAGGCCTACGATGATCCACGGGTCAACCTGGTGATCGGCGATGGCGCGAAATTTGTGGCCGAGACCGACCAGACTTTCGATCTGGTGCTGGTGGATTCGACCGACCCGATTGGGCCTGGCGCGGTGCTGTTCACCCATGAGTTCTACAGCCATTGCAAGCGCTGCCTGAACCCTGGCGGCATCTTAGTGACCCAAAACGGTGTGCCGTTCATGCAAGGCGACGAGCTGGTTAGCTCAGTCGGGCATTTCCGGTCTTTGTTCGCCGACGCTGGTGCCTATGTC
>Ga0055584_100003019_pt1 | contig 16662 bp, 13 predicted proteins | sample OSDHelmetaG_FD_58716 | JGI IMG/M metagenome (GOLD analysis project Ga0055584, IMG submission 58716) | Pelagic marine sediment microbial communities from the LTER site Helgoland, North Sea, for post-phytoplankton bloom and carbon turnover... | ecosystem: Environmental > Aquatic > Marine >... | reverse complement strand
CAGGGCTGGGACGCAGGTCCCGTCACGAGGTCCGAACTGTCAATGAGCAGCAGCGACGGGAAGAAACTACTCAGACCCGGCCCGCGCCACAACCCAGGAAACAGCCCTGATATCAGCCTGATCACGGAAACCGTGAGATCGACAGCACTTCCGCCGAAGACTGGATTTCACTCGCTTCCGAATATCCGTCGTCGCGAATCTCCCGAGCCTCAATTCCTGTCAGAATGGGGATCCTCGGGCCGATCAGGGTCCCGCGGAAGATCTGGTTGTTTTCGTCAAGTGCCTGTTTTTGCTTCGCTCTCCCGATCCGCGCTTCTGGGAGTGAAACTCAGCGCCGCCGTCTTCCTGGCGGGTTGCCCCGAGGGAGGCTTCTCGGAGTGCGTCCGCGGCGAGGCCGACTGCCCCGCACCGAGCTGCGCCGAGCGGGACAACGACGACCCCAGCACCTGGCTCGCCGACGGCTTCGAGGCGTGGTGCGACGCCGACTGGACCCTGGCCGCGGTCGTCAGCGACGACGGGCAGGAGACCTGGACCTGGAACAACCGCGCGCTGTGGACGGAGCCCGCGGACCCCATCGGCGACCTCTCGCTGCGTCACCGGGATCTGCGCACACCTGCCTTCGACCTCACGCGCGCGCACCTGATCCGGTTCGTCCACCAGCCGTCGGGGGTCGATGCGGTCTACGAGCTCCCGTCCGAGGGCCCGCTCTCCGGCGTGCTCAACTCGAGCCTTCCGGGCTGCTTCGGCAACGGCCCCGGGCTGCCCCTGGTCGGCGGCGGCCTCGAGTTGGACGTCGACCTCTGCAACACCGACCTCTATCTGCACCCGCTCGATCAGGACGGCTCCGGCGCCTGCGACTCGCCGCCCGAGGCCTCGAGCAACGCCTGGGGGCCGGCCTGGAGCGCCGGCGGCAACGACGGCTGCCCCCTGGACGATCCCGGCGAGTTCGGCGGCCTTGGACCCAGCTCGGTCGGCGACCCCGACGTCGAGTTCGGCTTCCCCCCCGACGGCGTGAGCCGGGGACTTGGGTTCGGGGCTCCCCTGGCGTTGAACACGGGGCGGGTCGGCAGCGGCGAGAACCGGATCGAGATCTACGTGATGCCGTGAGTCCGGCGTGAGCCGTTCTGATTAATGCACTCACGCGCCTATCGCGAACACTCCGCCACGCCCGCCTGAGTCCCCACTCCGGGGGTCGCCCAGGTGAGGCGGACGCGGTGACCCGGCCGCAGCGTCGACCGCACGAAGAGCTCATCGGACCCCATGTCGGCAGAATCCTGCCCGTCGATCGAGAGCACCACGTCGTGGGCCCGGAGTCCCGCCGCCCAGTAAGGGGTGCCCGGTTCGATGGCGATGACGTTGGCCGTTCCATGCAGGCCCGTGGCCAGCCCAAGGCACGGCGCCTCGTCCCGAACCACCACCACCGCTTCCTGGCCATCGGGGCCCAGGGTTTGCAGGCCCCAGGCCCCCTGGCGCGTCGCTGCCCCAAGGACCAGGGCCCCGGCAGGCAGGCCACCAACCTCGACGCGCCCGTCGGCACCGGTCTGGACCCGGGTTCCGGCTGAGTCGATTCGCGCGCCCACCACGGGCGCTCCGGCCTCGTCGACAACGCTCACGGTCACAGTCCGGTCGCTCGTGGGCTCTTCCGTGTCCGGCAGCACCGGCCGCAATCCGCAGGAGACGACCACGTCGTCTGGCTCCCGCAGCGGGAGGGAGCCGCCCGCGGCCGAGTAGAGGTCGTCGGGGTTCTCGATCTCGACCCGGAACGGGCGGTCTGGCGGGGCCTCGCACAGCCAGTCGGCGCCGTCGGGCTGGCACCGACGCATGCCGCCGGTGGCCCACACCCCCACCACGACCTGACCCTCGGCGTCGGGACAGTCCGCCTGGACCCGAAACATGTCCGCGCGGACCATCGTCCTCGTGCTGATCTCGTCGTCGGCGACGGCACCCAGCGGCAAGCGTTGGTAGCCCGGAGCCAGCAGCAGCCCCGCGCCGTACGCGCCTTCGCATCCGCCGACCGACACCAACCCGTCCAGACCGGAGACGCCCCGGCGCGGTTCGTGGAACGGATGGGCCGCCCACCAGGCCCCTTCGATGGGCTCGCCGTCTTCGTCCAGGACCTGGATGACGCCCTCGCACGGAGGCTCCAGCTCCACCTCCACCCAAGGCGCCGGCGAGGGGCTCGCCACCGCGTCCACCTCCTGCGGCCGAACCCCGCGTGAGCCGCGTCCGACCACAACCTGGACCGCCTCACAGGGGAGGTGCTCGACCACGACCTCGTCGCCTGCGAACACCCCCGATTGAACGTTCCGGCCGTCCTGATGGACCCAAACCATCACGGCCGAGGGGATCTCCTCCTCAGAGCGCAGACGCACCCGGACCTCGCAGGCGCGGTCGACCGCCTTGATCGACGCAGGATCGGTGGTCGCCGCTGCCGACGACGCCTTGGACGCCACGGAAGCCTTCGCTGGCACGAGCGCCGGCTCGGGGGGAGCCACCGGGGCGTCGGCGGGCCCCAACGCTGCCGGAGCAAACATCGGCAGCAGCAGGAGGGAAGACAGGGCGAGCAAGGCGTAGTGGGAGGGTCGCACGTCCTCCCTACGGCTGAACCGGGGGGACTATTCCGCGGGCGGCTCTTCGACCACCTCGGCGTCCACCGCCTCCTTCTTTCCGCCGTTCAGCAGCCGCAAGGAGCCCAGTTTGAACGGCAGGAACCGACGCTTTCCGTCCTCGACCTCTTCCATCTCGGCCTGGGCGGCTTCGACGGCCTCAGGCAACACGCGGGCGAGTTCGGGGTGCCGCTCCGTGGCGATGCGAAGGGCCGTTTCCAGCACTTCGAGCTTGGCCGCGGCGTTGCCTTTGCTACTCGTCTCCAGAGACTTCAAGCGCGTCCGAAGTCCCTCGGACTTCGCTTTGACCCGGGCGGTCTCCTCGTCCCGGAGCCGCAGCGTCTCGGCGTGGGACTCGTTCTGCAGCACCATGGACCGCTGCAGGTCCTTCACGGACCGGCCCAGCTGCCACTTGCTGCCGGCCATGTAGAGCACGCCCAACAGCCCGAGCAGCGCACCGAACAGGAATCCACCGAAGAACTGCTCCATGGGGCCTCGCTTTCCGCTTCGGCAGCATGCCACTGCCAGACCTTCGGTGGAGCGTGGCCAACCGGCGCACAGGCACGCCAATCCCCTCGGAATCCCTGCGCGTCCGCGGGTATACAGACGCCCGTTTCCTGGAGGATCGATGCGCGCTGCCCTTCTCGCCCTGCTCCTGACCCCGACGCTTCTTCTCGCCGCCTGCACGATCGACGACGACGACGACTCCGTCGGAGACGACGACGACGCCACCGAAGCGAGCTTCGACCCGTCGGGCTACGAGGTCGTGACCTGGGACCTCACGGACCCCGTCGATCACGCCCTCATCCCCACGGACGAGCAGACCTTCCAGATCGCCCGGTGGCGCACGGACACCCCCGTCCGGATCGTCGCCATCGACGCCATGTTTCACGTGGAGCAGGCGGGCACCGGCCACGTCGCGCTGTACGGCGACGAAGGCCACAACTTCTACGACTTCCTGCGGGAGACGCCGTCGGCCGAGTTCCACGTCGAGCTGACCGAAGACGACCACCGCCGCTGGATCACGTTGGAGCTCGACGAGCCCATCGATCTGCCGTTCCCCCAGCTCGTCTACGCCGGCCAGAACCACACCGGCGACCCGGCCCAGGCGTCGCTCGCGACCGACGACGTCGTCACCGTCGACGACTACCTCGCCGCCAACGCCGGGGAGAACGAGCAGTACCCGCCCCACGTGGTCGTGTGGCCCGACCGCGGCACCGACACCGGCGGCTTCGAGCAGGTCGCGTTCGCCGGCGGCGGCATCGGCTCCCCGCTCAACGGCGTCGGCGACCTCATGGTCCGCCTGTACGTCGAGCCCTACGACGTGGTCGACAGCACCTGGTTCGCCGACGCCACAAACGAGGCAGATGTGGCTGGCTCGGGGCTGTACGGGAGCAGCAACGTCGGCTTCGGCGACTGCAACAACGACGGCTGGATCGACGTCTGGGACGGCGGCCTGCGCGTGAACGCGGGCGACGGCACGTTCGTCAACGGGACCGATGCTTCGGGCATCGCTCACGGGGGCGCCCCCGCCTGGGGCGACTACAACAACGACGGCAACGTGGACCTCTTCCTCGCGGGCGGCGACGACCGGCTCTACGAGAACCAGGGCGACTGCCTCTTCGTCGACGTGACCCCGGCGTCCGGCATCGACGACACGCAGTTGTACCGAACGGGCAACGACGACGTCGCCATCGAGCAGCACGCTCCGACCCCCTCGGCGGCGTGGGTGGATGTGAACGGCGACGGCTGGCTCGACCTGATGCAAGCCAACTTCATGGACTTCACCAGCGGTGATTCGGCCATCGACTACCTCTGGATGGGGTCCGAATCCGGGGTCTTCACGAACGCGACCGACGATCTGGACATGGAGTGGCCCCAGGGCAGCGGCAAGGCGAGCCGCGGGGTGGCGCCGGCAGACTGGGACAACGACGGCGACATGGACCTCTTCGTCAATGCGTACCGGCTGCAGAAGAACTACGCCTGGCGCAACGACGGCGACACGTTCACGAACATCGGCGAGGGGATCCTGGAGGGGAATCCGTTCGAAGTCGGCTTCCAGCAGTACTACTACGGGCACACGATCGGAGCAGCCTGGGGAGACGTCGACAGCGACGGCGATCTGGACCTGTTCGCCGCGAACCTCGCGCACCCCCGGTTCCTGGACTTCAGCGACCTCTCCATGTTCCTGAGGAACGACGGCGACGGCGAGTTCACCGAGATGCGCGAAGAAGCCGGGATGATCTACCAGGAGACCGATTCGTCCCCGGTGTTCCTCGACTACGACAACGACGGCGACCTCGACCTCTTCTACACAACGGTCTACGCCGCGCGGCCCAGCTACCTGTACCGCAACGACGGCGACTGGAACTTCACGATGGTCAGCTACCCGGCGGGCACGTGGATGTTCAACGGCTGGGGCATCGCGGCGGCGGACCTCGACAACGACGGCGACGTCGACCTGTACGGGCGGCGATTGCTGCGCAACGAGGACGGCGCGACGGGGTCGAGCATCAGCGTGCGCGCGGTCGGAGGCGGGGCGGGGATGACGAACGTCAGCGCGATCGGCGCGCGGGTGATCGCGGACGTCGACGGGGTCGAGCGGCTGCGCGAAGTGGTCGGCGGGGTCGGCGTGAGTTCCTGCAATCCGTTGACCCAGCACGTGGGTCTGGGCGACGCGGCGGCGGCCGATGTGCGGGTCGTGTTCCCGGTGTCCGGCACCACGGTGGACGTCGGGTCGGTCCCCGCGGGCAGCCGGATCACCGTGCACGAGGACGGGACGATCGAAGGGCTCTGAGCGAGAGCTCTCCGAACACCGCACTGGCCGGCAACCCCGGTCCCACATTGCGTCCTGGCCTCCCCTCCGCGAACCTGCTCGCAGGGGGATCGGGCCGTTGAACAGACACAAGATTGTCTGGAGCATGGGGCTCCTGGCCGGCGTTCTTCTCTTCGCCAGCGGAGAGCTGCAGGGCGCAATCGCCGTTCCCGTGCGCCTTCCCGTCGCCGTCGCGCTGAACGGGCCGGCAAGGACGCGGGTCGTCCGGGTGCCTCGCGCCGCACTTGTGGACGCCCGGGACAGGCCGTGGGTCCGCCGGGTGACGATCCCCGGTCCTGGCGTGGTTGCGATTCCCGTGGACCGCGCCCTGATGGTGGCGGCTGCAGACCTTGGCTCCCAGGCTCACTTCGTCGGCGACGACGGCAGCATCCGGGCGATCCGGCAGATCTGGACCGGTCCCGCCGCCGACCGCGACCACGAGGACCGGCCCATTGGCCTGCGCGTGCCGCTGCACCCATCCGGCGACGGAACCTTGGAGCCTGCGGACCCCATCAACCTCCCGAGCGGCGCCATCCTGAGCGTCGAGGCGGACGACCCGATCCCGCTGGGTTCTCGCTGGGGACTGGTCGAAGCCAACGCCAGCGGCGCCGAGTGGGGTGGAACGCGCCTCACCTTGAGAGCCGATACCAGCCCCAACAGAGAGAGCGACCGGATTCCCCTGGAGCGCAGCCCCGTGGCTCCCGGCTGGCGAATCCACCCCCGAAACGACTCGCCACCGCCCAGCCACCTGTTGGTGCGGTGGTCAGCCCACAGTTGGGCCTTGGACACGGACGTCGACGGCTGGCTCTTCTTCGGCACCCCGAGCGGGCAGCGGGCGAAGCCACTTCGACCCGAAGAGGAGGCCGAAGCCCGCGCGGTGGCCGCCGCCGGCCCCTTTCTGGGTGACGTCGGCACCCTGAGCCTGGGACCGCCGGCTCACGCATCACACTTCCCCGCCCCCCCGGCCTCCGGTGCCGAGTGGGCGGGCCGGTGCCGGGGCTTCGAGATCCGGCCCATCGCCGACGGGGAGCTGACGCTTCGCCTTCCTCACCCGACCGGAGAGTTCGTAGCCACTCAGCGGCGCCCCGCGCAGGCCGTCGGCCTCTCCCGGCAACCGGAGCGGATGATGGCAGGAATCCGGGGCGCGATCGTCGAGGTCAGCGTCGACCCCGAGGCCGCATGGGGAGGGCTCCGAGAGGCCCTCGCTGACGGGCTGGTCTGCGACCACGCCGCGGCCGCGCTCCCGGCGGCCCCAGACGTCGAACTCGAGGTGGGTCCCGACCTGGTCTTGCTGCGCCAGTCGGCCGCCTGGACGCTGCACGACCGCTTCCACGCGAGGGCCTGGTCGCTGTCCGATCGCGGTCTGAGCGTTGCTGTCGACGCCATCTTGCCGGCGCTCGGGCCCCAGTTGCCAGGCCCCCGGACCCAGCCGTGTCCCGACTCGCAGCCCCTCGGCGAGGCGGCCCGCATCCACCTCGAGCGGGTGCGGCCGATGAACCTGGGGCACAACACCCTCAACGCCTTGGTCCGCGCCGACGGGCGGTATCAGGCCTGGCGCAGCGGCTGGCTCGGCGGCCAGGCCGAATGGGAGGGAGAACTGGACCCCGGGCTCCTCTCCGGGTGGCCGGATCGACTCGAGCCAGCCCACTGCGGCAGCCCCCCACCGCCCTTCGACCGCGTCTTGACTCAAGGTCGAGTCGGCATCGCCGTGGCGAGCGAACGGGGCGAGTTGGCGCGCGCTTGGAAGTCCGACCAGCCCGGCTCCCCGTGGCTCCTACGCCTTCCGCAGCGCTCAGGTTGGCAGGACCGCCCTGGTCTGGACGAAGCATTCGCCGCCCTCCTGTCGGCGATCGAAGGCGACGCCCCTCCCGTCGCCGAGGTCTCGAAGCGTCGACCGACGCCCGACTTGACGGAGGCGTTCCCTCACGAAGCGGCCGACGGCGCCGAGGTTCTCCTGCTCCCGCCCTTCCTTCAGCACAGCGTTCGGGGTGCCCGGCACCTGGTCCGCTTCGACGGTGCCACCCCGGGCGGCCGCGTCGTGCTTCCGCTGCCCGCACACGACGACGCATTCCGACAGACGGCGACTGTCTTCACCGACAACGGCACGCAGCTGGTGGCGACCGCGGAGGCCGGCAGCGGGCCCGAAGCGCGAGTCACCTTCCAGGCGGGGTCCGCGGCGGGGTGGGTCGTCCTGGGCAACGACCGGTCGCCCCGAGGAAGCCTGCGGCCGGGAGGAGCCTCCTTCGACCGATCTCGCAAGCCGCTCCCGCCGGCAGAACCGGCTGAACTCGTGGTCAAGGGTCCCTGGTGGCATCCCGCGGCGTCCCGGTCGCCGCGCCGTGGCGCCGACGGAGCCATCGAACCTCCCCCGCCGTTGCCCCCGCGGCTTCCCCCGGCCTACCGGAGTTGGCTGACTGCGATCCTCGACTCTCCGCGCGAGTGCGCGGGGCTCCCGGACCTGCCGATCGTTCGTCTGTCCTTGGAGGGCCGACGCCCCGGCCATTGGGAGCGGCGGAGCGACGGCGAATTCGCCTACCGCGGAAGCGACAGCGGGCCGGGAACGGGGCGACGGCTTCCCGTCGAGTCTGTCGTGGCGTTGGCCGAGACCTTGGCAGAGGGGCAGTGCTGGCCTGATCTCTTCGAAGCGCCAGCATTGGGCCACTGGGCTTCGCCCCAACGCACGCTGCAGATCGAATTGCAGGGCGGGAGCCTCTATGAGCTGGAACTGTCTTCGCCCCGATCTGTCCTGCTGAGGGGCGAGGGGCGACTGGTCCGATTCGCCGACGGGGAAGCCCGGGACGTGACCCGAGCCCTCGACGCCCTGACCGGGCCGTGGGAGCGCTACCGATGAATCGACTCACCCTGGCCCTCGCCCTTCTGTGGGTGTCCCCGAGCGTCGCCGCCGAGCTCCCCGTCAAGCGCTCCTTCCACGCCGCCCCGGTCGCGGCCTCCATCGATGTGCCCGACGCGGTTCTCGCCGCTTCGCAGGGCCGTCCCCTCGTGCGCCGGGTGGAGGTGCCCGAAGCAGCGACCCACGTGCTCCTCCGGTCCGACCGGGCCCTGGGGGCGCCCGACGTCCCGATCTACGGAGCCGCCCACTTCGTGGCCGACGACGGCGAGACCCGGCCGATGTTCTCGCTGGACTACGTCCGCCCGCCGCGGCGCGGAGAGGAGCAAACCGAAGCCCCGGACTGGCGAGCGATTGGCCTCGAGCGGGACCCGGAGGATCCGAGAATCTGGCGACCCACCGACGGGCGAGCGCTGTCGCAGTCGAACCAGATGCGGATTCGAGGCCGCGGCGATCGGCCCGACGACTTGCGCCTGCTGGTCGTCTTGCCCGGCGGCGGCGACCGTTCGTCGAAGGTGCTGCAAGTGACCGGCGAGGGAGACGCCTGGACGAGCCGGCCCCAGGACTTCCGCAATCAAGAGGTGTCCCCCGGTTGGCATGTAGTCGCCAGCGACCCGTCGGTGGAGTTGTCCCAGGTCGAAATGCGGTGGCGCGGGGCCGTCCTGGGCGTGGCGTCGGAACAGAGCGGCTGGCTGTTCTTCGGTACCCCGAGCGTCTCGCAGTTTCCCGGCCGCCCGCCCAGAGACATCGGCGGGAGCCGAGGAGCTCGGGACGATCCCGGCCAGCTGCCCGCGAGCATTCCCTGGGCCACCCTCGGACCGGCCGCCCTGACGGGGCCGCGGGCTCCCGGGTTGGAGTGGGCTTCGGGCTCAGCGTGCCAGCCCACCGGACCCACTCTGGTCTGGTGGCCCCAGCGGGCGTTCGAGGAAGCGGACGACGAAGGCCGGCGGCTGGTCGCCCTCCAAAGCAGCTCGAGCCTGCGGGTGGGGAGGCTTCCGCCGGCGGGAGTGCTGGGGGGGCGATGGGCGATGGAGCAGTCGGATCCGCCTGCCTGGTCGATTGCCGGCAGCCTCGACGAGCTGGTGCCGGAGGCGAGTCGGGGTCTGCGTTGCGTCGGCGAATGGGCCGGGCCGCTGCCTGAGGGCACGCGGAACCTCACCGGCGGGGGCTGGACGTTCGTCCGGGGCGGACCCGGGTGGCTCGTCATCGACCGGGTCGCAGCGCGGGTATTCGCCGCTGAGGACGCTGGGTTTGGAGCGTGGACCGATCGACTGGTCCAGCGGCTTGTCGAGCCCGAAGCGGAACTCAACGCAATCGCCTCGGGCGGATGCGAGCCGCGTCCGGCGCTGGGTCCGCTGAAGCGAGGACTCCTGGACTGGGGGCCGGACCTGCGGGTGGAGTTGGAGGGGCGCGACGGCGGCGTTGAGTTCACCGTGCTCCCCGGTCGCGGCCGCCCCGACCCCGTCCAAGGCCAGTTGCCGATGGCCCTGCTCGAGGACCTCGACGAGTCGCTGCGGGATCCTCGTTGCGGGTTGAGCGCGGCCCGGCGGCAAGCCATTAGCCACGTGAGCGGCGGCTTCCGGGCCGCGTTGCAGCCGGTCGACGGCCCCACGGTCCAGGTCGCGACGGCGTACGGCCGATCGAGCGCGTCGTTTCGGGTGATCTGGGGCCTGTCGTCGGGGGTCGTGGACGCGCTGGTGCCGAGCCATGCGCTCGGGGCTCTGCAGCGGCACCTCGTTGAAGCACTCCCACCGGCCGACCCCGGCGTTCAGCACGGGCGCGTCCACGGCAGACGCCGGGGCGAAGCGCCGAACGGCGCGAACCCGTCCCGACGGCTGTGGCCGCTCCACGGCGGCGACGAAGCGAGGCTGCCCGACGCGCTCGCCGAGTTGGCGCAACGTGCGCAGCGGGTCCTGCATGTGTCCGAGGGATCGCAGGCGGTCGTGAGGCTCGGGGCCCGGTCGAGCTCGGCGGCCGCGGCCTTCGCACCCGACGGCACCCCGATTCCCGTGACCATCATGACGGTCTCCGGAGGCGCGGGTGGTAGCTGGGCCCAACTCGGGGACACGCCCGGCGACGCCTGGCTGCTTGTTGGGAGCTACGACCGGCGCAAGTACCCAATCGAAAGCAAGCGCGTGCTCGACCGCGACCGCCCGCCGGCTCGGGGAGAGCCAGTCGCGTACTGGTCGCCCAGCCGGGCACCCGCCGACGGCGTCCGGCCCGCGCCCCCCCCCGGCTGCTCCGCCAGCGACATCCGAGCCGACCTCATCGACTCGGCCTCGCTTGTGACCAGCGACACCGGACGTCGGAGCACCGTGCAGCAGACCCCCGAAGGCCTCACCGTTCAAGTCACCGGCGGGCCGGCCGAGCGGCACGGAATCCGGGCCGGCCTCAACGCCTCGGGGACCCTCGAACCGGCCGTGTGGTCGGCCGCGGTCGAGGACATCGTTGCCTCCCTGCGGTGCGGCAAGCCGCGGCCCCCCCTCGCAATGAGCGGTGCACGAGTGGCCGCCGCCCTCGGGCAGTGGTCCCTGGTCGATCACACCGTGGGGCCGTTCGCCGTCAACGCACTCGACGGAGCCTGGCTTCCGCTGCTCGACGACGCCCCGCTCCGCCGCGTGCGCGAGCTGTTCGAGCCGTGGAACTCCGAACTCGACGCGATGCTCGCCGAGGCCCCCGAAGCCTGTCCGGTCGACGTGCCGCCCAACCCACGGGTGCTCCACCTGGGCTCGGCGGGGGCGATGCACGCGTTCCGCGCTCAGCGCGACGGAACCTGGCGGTTCGCAGGTGAGCAGGTGGAGTGGCGGGAGGGGACGCACGAGGTGGGGTCGGTGGAAGCGTTCGCTTCAGCGAGGCTGTCCGCAGCGGTGAAGACGGCCGGCCAGCGGTCGCAGTGCCTGCCCCTGGACCAGTGGACGGAGGTGGCGCTGTGGCCCGAGGGTCCGACGCTCTCCCTGGCCCTGGGCGAGGACCCGGCCTTCGTCATCGATCTCTGGGCCCCTGGTCCAGTTCCTCGAGGTCGGCCCGGGCCCGGCGTCGTCGCCACCGTGCGGACGCGGAATGGCCTTGGATTCCTGCCCCCCGACGAGGCCGCTTCGCTCTACGAAGTGGCCAGCGAATACGCGGTGAAAGCGCGGACTGGATGGACGTTCTTGTCGGTTGATCCGAGGGCGCGGTTCTGAACTGACGAAGGGCCGGCCAAAGGCCTGCGGGGCGGCCCGGGCAGCCGGATCACCGTCCACGAGGACGGGACGATCGAAGGGCTGTAGCTCGTCACCACCCGATCGGCTGGTCCCGGACCCCCAGGAAGCAAGGGTTCCCACGGCATCACCGCTGTTGACGCTGGCCCCCCACGTTCTATATTTCCCAGGTAGCCGGGCTCGCGCAGGAAGCGCACCCAATGAGCCCGCGGAGGTTGAGCATGGAAGGCTTCGAGACCATTTCGCTGACGCCCAAGGCGGTCAACGCCGTCAAGCTTGCGATCGATGAAGAGGGCCTGAGCGGCCACGGGCTGCGCGTTGCCGTCGTCGGTGGTGGCTGCAGCGGCTACTCCTACGCCCTCGACTTCGAAGAGGCGTCCGAGGACGAAGACCTGGAGCTCGAGTTCCAGGGCCTGCCGGTCTTCCTGGACCCCCACTCCGCCGAGCTGCTCGGCAACACGGAGATCGACTACGTCGAGACGCTGCAGAAGAAGGGCTTCGTGTTCAACAACCCGAACGCGACCCGGACCTGCGGCTGCGGGTCGAGCTTCTCCTGATCGCCCCGGCGACGCACCGCACTGAATCCTCGGAGGCCACCCTCGCGGTGGCCTTCGTGCTTGGAGGTCTTCCGTGATCCGAAGCGCGCTGAAGAAGGGGCTCAAGGCCGCCCGCACCGTCAAGGAAGGCGTGGAGGCGTTCCTCGAAGGCCCCCAGGGACCTGGCCACGGCGTGGCCGAGTTCGAGGACTTCGACCGGCTCCGCGCGGAGGCCCACGCCCTCGACGTGGCTGAAGGCAACGACGCCGACGCGGGCGACGACATGGACGACATCGCCGACGGCACCGTGGAGATGTCGTGCGAGGACCTGCGGGTGATGCTCGAGATCGAGGAAGACGACGATCTGCCCGTGCTCGTCGACGTCCGCGAGCAGCACGAGTGGGACGCCGGCCACCTCGAGGACGCGATCCACATTCCCCTGGGCCGCCTCGACGAGGAAGCCATCGAGGTCGATCGCAATCGCCTGGTGGTCGTCTACTGCGCCGGCGGCATGCGCTCCATCGACGGCAGCTACGTGCTCAAGCGACAGGGCTTCCCGCGGGTGAAGAGCCTGGCGGGTGGCTACAACGCCTGGGAGCGCGCCGGCAACCAGGTTGCCAAGCCCAGCTGATCGACGACGGGGGCGCCATGGCCATCGACGGGACCTTCGGCGGCAAGCGATTCGAGGGGGTCGAAGTCGGCGCCGAGCGCGTGCGGCGGGCCGAGTACGACGGCTGCCACTTCGACCGCTGCTCGTTCACCGACACCCGCTTCCACGACTGCCGGTTCATCGACTGCACGTTCGAGCGCTGCGAGTTCGTGGGCGTCCGCTTCGTCAACAGCATGCTCGCCGGCGTGACGTTCCAGGGCGGTCGCGTCATGGGCGTCGACTTCACGGGCGCCCGCGAGCTGAGCCTGAAGCTGAGCTTCGACGACGCGCGCATGGACTACTGCAACTTCTCGGGGCTGCCCCTGAAGGACACATCCTTCCGGGACTGCGCCCTCAAGGAAGCCGTCTTCGCCGAGTGCGACCTGCGAGGCAGCGACTTTGGCGGGGCCGACCTGTCGGGGGCCGTGATTCGGCACTCGGACCTGCGAGGCACCGACTTCCGGGAGGCCCGCGGCTGCGCCTTCGACGTCAAGACCTGCCGAACCGGGAAGACGCAGGTCGGCTCAGACACCGCCGCAATCCTGCTCGAGGCGTTGGGCATCGACTGCCCCGAGCTGCGCGCGCTTCTGGGCTGGTAGCCGCCCGGGCGCGACGTCAAAGGCGGCGGGGGCCCAGCGACCCGGTCCCCCCAAGCGCAAAAAGCCCCGCCGAAGCGGGGCTATCTACGTCAGCAAAGCGCCAGGCCGAGGCCCGACGAATCGCTCAGTACTTGAAGCCGACGTCGCGGGAAGCCGCCGACAGACCCTTGCGGGTGATCGTGCGGAGCGCGCGGGTGCTGATCCGAAGACGCACCCAAACGCCCTTCTCGTCGTCCCAGACGCGCTTGCTCTGCACATTGGGCTTCTGCCAATGCTTCGACTTGCGCTGGGAGTGAGAGATGCGGTTGCCCGAAAGGGGCTTCTTGCCGGTGAACTTGCACTTGGCCATGAGTCTGGTCCTTCTCGCAGGGGCGCCGTACGGCGGCCTACTTGAGCTTGGCTTCCTTGAACAAGACGTGCTTGCGCACCTTGGGGTCGTACTTCTTCATCTGAAGCTTGCCCGTGGACGTCTTCTTGTTCTTGGTGGTCGTGTAGAAGTAACCGGTGTTAGCGGTCGACACGAGCTTGATCTTTTCGCGCATATCGAGCCTCCTGGGGTCGTCGAGCGGGCGCGGAGGATAGGAGCACCCGAAAAGCCTGTCAAGTCGATCCGTTGCGGGATTTTTCCCGCTGGTGCGCCGATGATCGGCGCAGCCCGGATCGTCCCCCCGTTGTGAGGGGCCCTGACCGGCGCGAACCCTGCCAGACCGTGCACTTGCGTCAATCGCCGATGCGCGATCTGCCGATCTTTCTCGCCCGGGGGCAGCGCAACGGGCACCCGCGGTCCCGGGCCGCAGGCCGCACGGGCCGCCCAGGTCCCGTGTTCCACGCCGCCCTGAACCGTTGAGGGCGCCGCGCCGATTCTCCCCTCGACGGGTGCAACGCCCGCATCGGCTGGGAGGAACCCCGGCCGGCCATTGCTTGGAGAACAACATGAAGACCTCGATTGGCGCGCCGCGTGCGGCGTTGTCTGCGCACGCCCTCGCCCTGAACTCTGCTCGCTGGATGGTGCTTCGCCTGCTGCTGCTGACGGTGCTCGCGATCGCTGGCTGCGCCGACGCGTGCTCGGGCCCCGACGACCCGGAGGCAAGCGCCACCCCGCCGCCGGGCGGTGAACAGGACTGCCCGCTCTGCGGAGACGACGACGACGACGTGTCAGTTGGCGACGAGTACACCGCGATCACGTTCAGCGTCGAGTTCACCGTGATCCCCAACGCCGCGGACGACGACGACTCGGGGAAGTAGGCGCGGCGGGACCGTTCACAACGTCCTCGCCGAGGAGGTGTCCGGCGGGTCCGACGTCGTCTGATCGGCGGTGGGCACCGGGCCGGGGCGCCACCGGGGTCGATGGCGACGGCGTCGGTCCGGAACCCGCACCCTTCGTCCCCGTCTACCCTGTCCCCATGACCGCGTTCAGCCACACGCTGCTCCCCCAGATCGACAAACGGGTCCACCGCATGGCCCTCGCCGGCAACTACGGCGTCGACTCCGACGACGTGCGGTTCGCAGCCGATCAGGGAGTGAACTACTGGATGTACGGCATGTCGTTCCGCAAGGTGACGGACGGCATCGCCGACGTCATCGCGCGCGACCGCGACGCCCACGTCGTCTCCTACCTGGGCGGCGTGACCGCGTTCGCGCCGCAGGTGCGGCGGCAGGTCGAGGGCGCGCTGCGCAAGCTCAAGACCGACTACCTGGACTGCTACCAGCTGGGCTGGCTGGGCACGACGTCGCGAATCACGCCGGCGATCGTCGACGCCATCCGCACGCTCCAGGAGGAGGGGAAGGTCCGCACGTTCGGCTGCAGCATCCACGACCGACCGCGCGCCGGGAAACTGGCCGCCGAGGGCCCCGTCGACCTGCTGATGATTCGCTACAACGCCAAGCACCCCGGGGCCGAGCAGGACATCTTCCCGCACACCGCGGCCCGCGACCCCGCGATCGTCGCCTACACCGCTCTGGCCTGGGCCCAGCTGATCAAGCCGGTCAAGGGCCTCGAGATGCCGCCGTTCCCCGGCGACCCCGACCGGCAGCCGCCGTTGACGCCCGCCGAGTGCTACCGGTTCGCGCTGACCAACCCCCACGTGCACGTCGTGCTGACCGGGCCGAAGAACCGGCAGCAGTTGGTCGACAACCTGGCTGCCCTGGACGCAGGCCCCCTGCCCGAAGAGCAGCTGGCCTGGGTGCGGGAGTACGGGCAGAAGCTCCGGTCGGTGAAGAAGCGCGACTACGTCTGAGGAGCGGACGGGCGGGCCGCCGATTGCCGACTGCCAACTCCCCCGGCCGTCGCGCGTGTCGTTCCGGTGGGTCCCGATGGCCGCATTCACGGGATGTGGTGGACGCTTCTCATCGGGAGTGGACGGCTTGAGCGCCAGGAGGCGCGACGAAGGGGGGGGCACGAGCGCGCGACCGGTCGCGGCCCGGGAGGCGGGGACCCCACACGGATCACACACGGGCGCCGTGGAGGCAGACAAGCGGCCCGCACCGCTCGTATCTCCGGGTCTCCAACCTCGGAGTCCACTCGATGCGGCACATCCTCGCCTTCGCCCTCCTCCTCCTGCCCGCCACCGCCCTCAGCGCGCGCGGGGGCAACTCCGCCAACGCCGGCAATCAGGACCTGGTGCTCACGGGCGACGAGGTGCTCACGCAGTCGGGGGGCGACCTCCGCATCAACGGCGGCGACCTGCTCCTCTACGACATCGCGCAGTTCGACATGATTTCCAGCAGCCTCACGGTCAACGGGGGCGACGTCGTCTTCAGCGACAACAGCACGGTCTCGTTCCGCGACAGCTCCTTCAGCGTGAACGGCGGCAGCCTGAACCTGGGGGGCAGCTCGCGGGTGGTCTTCCCCAACACCACTGGCACCATCCAAGGCGGCAGCCTCCGCGTGATGGACGACGCCTCCATGGTGATCGCCGGCGACGTCACCATCACGACGTCCGGCAACGGCTCGGTCGAGGGCACGGACCTGTTCATTTGCCAGGGCCACGACTGCCTCGGCCCAGACCTCGGCGACGACCTGGTCCTGTTCGAGGACGCCGACGGCATGATCCTCATCCGCATCCGGCAGCGCCCCGACATGCTGACCGGCGAGTGGAACGAGCTCATCGACACCGCCATCGAGCAGCGGCTGACCAACTACCGAAAGCTGCAGGCCGGACACGAGATCTACTTCCCGCCGATCGACAAGACCGCCGGCCTCGTCATCGTCCCGCCGTCCACGGACCTGAACGGGGCCATCGCCGAGGCGCTGGAGCTGCTCGATGCCGCCCCCTGCCAGACCCGGCTCTGCGACGACGACACGCTCCCCGACCGCCCGCTGCCCGAGGTCCCGTCGGACGACCAGCCCGCGCCGTCGCTGCCGTCGGACGAGGCGCCGTCGCTGCCGTCGGACGAGGCGCCGTCGCTG